>Ga0302292_1001848_pt1 | contig 13158 bp, 8 predicted proteins | sample III_Fen_N2_1_FD_194553 | JGI IMG/M metagenome (GOLD analysis project Ga0302292, IMG submission 194553) | Peat permafrost microbial communities from Stordalen Mire near Abisko, Sweden - III_Fen_N2_1 | ecosystem: Environmental > Terrestrial > Soil > Wetlands > Permafrost | place: Sweden: Abisko...
ACATCCGTCGGCCATTCACCCAACATCCACCCTTGCCTGTGTGACAAAGATAACGGCACTGAATTAGCTCTACCCAAATAAATTATCTTTTGATCTTCAGTTGTTAATTTATCAATTTCTTTGGCAACTTCCACATCTATTCCCGATTCTATTTGTGTTTGAAAATGATAATTACTGGTTCTAATTCCATTGTAAATTAATATTGGCATTATCAATATCGCCACTATTTTACTTTTTGACCATACAAAATTCGTTCCAATTACCGCCAAAATTACCACTAGCGGCATATAAACATCGGCATAATATTGATGAGTCAAATTTCCATTTGGCACCACCAACCAATACACCACCACCCCCAAAATCCACAAAATTAATGGAATAATTCTTTTATCTTTTTTAAATACCCCCACCAACAAACCCAATCCAGCCAATCCACTCACTACTTTTCCCATTGTTTCACCCACCACATTTTTAAAAATTAAATTTTTTAAAAGTCCCAAATCAAACATTTTCTCTCGGCCATAAAGCACCCAATTTTCCCAACTCATATCCACTTTCAAAAACTTAGTCCAGCCATACCAGCCACCATAAAAAAGTATTGACAAAATTAATATCAAAAAATAATCTCTTAATTTACTTTTTTTTAGATACAAAAAATAACCTAAAAGCGGCAAACAAATTAGTCCAAATGGCCGACTCGCCACACTAATTCCCAAACTTAATCCCGAAGTTATCAAAAAAAACTTTTTATTACTCTCTTTATATCGCCAAATTAAATATAGAGATAACCAAATAAAACTTACTGCCATTACATCAGGATGAATTGCATGTCCCACAAAAAATATACTTCCCGGCATAAAACTAAAAATTATTACTCCAAACAAACCGCTCAATTTATTCATCCATCTTTTTAATAATCCAAACAAAACCAATGATCCCATCACATACAAAAATAAATTAACCAATCTTGCCGCCCAAATCTGTGGCCCAAAAATTTTGTAGCTTATAGCAATCAACGATTCATAAAACGGCATTTCCAAGAAAAAATAACCATCCGTATTTGTCACTGGCCGCATCAAACACGCTTTTGGTTTAAAAAAACTTGCCTTTCCGGTATACAAAAAATAGGCCACACATTCAGTATCAGTCTGTCTCATTGAATGAGCATCAATTGGCAAAACAGTAAAATTTTTCAATCGAACAATTAATCCCAAGACAATAACTAATCCCACTAAAATATTAAAAGTATTTTTCATAATCAATTCTACCTTAAATTAATTTTCAAGCTAAATTATGTTATACTCCATCCAATCATGAAAAGTATTTTTACTTTTGTTACCAACTCAACTAGATAGCCCAAATAGGGCCGATTTGTTACGCTCTCTTTGGGCATTTAATCCCTCTTTCCTGCTAAAATAGTGTAGTTCACTTTAAAAACTTTTAACTTTTTACAAAAAAAATATGTCAGAAAACAACCAATTAGATCTCCACGATCTTCGTCATTCAGCCGAGCATATCCTTACTTTGGCTATGCTTCGACTTTTTCCAAATCAATTTTTACCTGCCATGGGTCCAGCCACTGATGATGGTTTTTATTTCGATTTTGAGCCTCTAAACAATTTTAAAATCAGTGAAGATGATTTTCCCAAAATTGAAGCCGAAATGGCCAAAATAGTCAAAGAAAATTTACCTATAATTAGGCAAGAAATTTCTCTTGAAGAAGCCAAAAAAATCTTTGCTAATAATCCTTACAAAATGGAATGGCTCGAAAGCATTACTAATAGAGAAGAAATTATTACCACCTATACTATCGGTGAATTTGTTGATCTTTGTGCTGGTCCTCACGTCCGCTACACCAGCAAAGTCAAAGCATTTAAAATTCTTTCTATTGCCGGTGCTTATTGGCATGGAGATGAAAAAAATAAGATGCTTACCCGTATTTACGGCACTGCTTTTGAATCAAAAGAAAAATTAGATCAGTTTAATTACATTTTTGAAGAAGCTAAAAAACGCGATCATCGAAAATTAGGTAAAGAATTAGGCCTTTTTACTTTTTCTGAACTAATTGGTAGTGGGTTACCTCTTTACACCCCAAAAGGTGCTTTTATTCGATTATCTTTGAACAATTATGTTGAGTCTATTCAGATTAAACAAGGTTATACCCAAGTATGGACTCCTCAAATAGCTAAAGCTAAATTATTCCAAATTTCCGGACATTATCACAAATACAAAGACAATATGTTTAGAGTGGTCAGTAACTATTCTGATGAAGAATTTTTTCTCAAACCAATGAATTGTCCTCAACATACTCAAATTTTTGCAGCTCAAGCTCACAGTTATCGTGACTTACCATTAAGATTTGCCGATTTTGCCATGCTTTATCGTGATGAAAAACCAGGCGAATTAAATGGATTAGCCAGAGTTCGTGCTTTTTCTCAAGATGATTGTCATATTTTTTGTACCGAGGAACAAGTTGATCAAGAGATAGACACCGCTCTTAAAATGACCAAAGAAATTATGGATACTTTTGGTTTGAAATATAAATATCGCTTGTCTACTCGAGATCTTCAACATCCTGAAAAATATTTAGGCGATCCTGCTACTTGGGATAGAGTTGAAAAATGGGCTGTTGATATTATGAAAAGAAATAACATCGAATATTTCGATGGACCTGGTGAAGCTGCATTTTATGCCCCAAAAATGGATTTAATTGCTACTGATGCTCTTGGTCGTGAATGGCAATTGTCTACAGTTCAAATTGATTTTGTAATGCCTCAACGTTTTGAACTTGAATATACCGCCGCCGATGGCACCAAAAAACGCCCAGTTATGCTTCATCGTGCCATTATCGGTTCTCCAGAAAGATTTATGATGATTATGTTAGAACATTTTGCCGGGGCTTTTCCAACCTGGATTTCTCCAGTACAAGTAAAAATAATCCCTATTACTGATGGTCAATTGGAATATGCTAAATCTATTGAAAAAACTCTAAGAGAAAATGATATTAGAATTGAACTTGATGATAAGTCTGAAACCATGCAAAATAAAATTCGCAACGCTGCTGGAGAAAAAATCCCTTACATGATCATCATTGGCGGTAGGGAAGAGGAAAACAAGACTATTTCTGTTCGTCAACGTGACGGCCAAGATCTAGGCAATATGTCTCTTGATGATTTTATTAATCAAATTAAAGATCAGATTACAAAAAAGGCCTTAAATTTGATAAAATAATCAATAATTAAAATTTAATAAACACTTGAGTAGTTTTAAAAATAAAAGCACTAATCGTAAGTTCTACAAAATCAACCAATATATTAACGCCTCCACAGTTCGTCTTTTAGACGATCAAGGTAAACAAATTGGAGTAGTTGATATTGCCGAAGCTCGTCGCCAATCTTTCGAGACTGGTCTCGATCTTATTGAAATCAATGGTAATGCTGTTCCTCCAGTCGTTAAATTAATTAGTTTTTCCAAATTTAAATATCAAGAGGCCAAAAAACTCCAATCAGAGAAAAAAGGTATCAAAGGCGGAGAACTAAAAGAAATTCAAATGACCCCATTTATCGGTCAAAACGACTATCAAGTTCGAGTTGATAAGGCCAAAAAATTTTTAGCTACTGGAAATAAAATCAAATTAAGTATAAAATTCCAAGGTCGTCAAATGACTCATCAAGAATTTGGTCATAATCTTATGGCTAAATTTAAATCCGACCTACAAGACCTTGCAACTCCCGAAGGAGAAGCCAAATTGATAGGAAAAAGATTAATGATTACTTTTACTCCTTCCAAAAAGAAGGCCACAACCAATAATGAAGAAACAAAGTAAAAAACTAAAAGTTAGAAAATCGGTTTCCAATCGATTTGAAGTCACTAAAAATGGCAAAGTTATGCGCATGTCTTCTTTTAATCGCCATTTGCGCCGCAAGAAGAGCAAAAAACAACTTCGCCGTCTCAAAGGCAAACAAGTTGTTCTTGGTGCTTTTGCTATCAAAGTCAAGAAACTTCTTGGCTTAATGTAATTAATATTTTGAATTAAAAGTTTAAAAACAAACTAAAAAATTATGCGAGTTAAAACTGGAACAGTCAGACGAGCTAGTCATAAAAAAGTTCTAAAAGCCGCTAAAGGTTTTTGGATGACTCGTCACAAAAGATATAAAGTTGCCCACGAGGCAGTTATGCACGCAGGTAAATATGCCTTCGCTGGTCGACGTCTCAAGAAACGTGATTTACGTCAAGTATGGATTGTTCGTATTAACGCTGCTCTCAAGCCATTTGATATTCGCTATTCAGCATTTATCAAAATGCTTAAAAATCGAAATGTAACTTTAGATCGAAAGATCTTGGCTGATTTCGCTGTTAACAATCAAGACGCCTTTAAAGCTGTGGTTGAATCGGTCAAATAATTGATTTGATCATTCAACCAAAACCTCCCGACATTTCGGGAGGTTTTTTGTTATTTCAAGATATCAATAAATTAGGTACAATAAAGCGAAACAAAAAATAGCTAAATCCTGAACTATTTTTTTAAATAAAACTAAATCTATGAACCAAAATCTAGATCAGATAAAAAATAATTATTCCACCAAAATTAATTCGATTAGCACCGATATTGAATTGGAACAATTGCGAATTGAAATTTTTGGTCGTAATGGTTTGATCAATGATTTATTTTCCAAAATAAAAGACATCCCGAACATTGAAAAAAAACAATACGGCACCGACCTTAATCAACTCAAAACCGAACTCGAACAAAAACTTAAAGATAAATTAAATTATGTAGAGACGCATCATGATACGTCTCTACCACCAAAAGAAATCTACAATCTACGATCTACGATCTATCAACTACCGAAGGTAGGTCATCTCCATCCAGTCACTCAAACCGAACGTCAACTCAATGAAGTTTTCCGAAAATTAGGTTTTTCTGTTTATGATAGCCCCGAAATTGTCACTGATGAATTTAATTTTGAACGATTAAACGTTCCCAAAGACCACCCGGCTCGCGACATGCAAGACAGTATTTATATTAAAGAACCAGAATATTTATTACGAACCCAAACATCTACTATCGAATCATATTTACTCAAAGCCAAAGCAGGTGATCTTCCAACTCGTGCCGCTTTTCCTGGAAGTGTTTTTAGAAATGAAAAAGTTAATCGATCTAACCATTTTGTCTTTCACCAATATCAAGCTGTTGTTGTCGACAAGGGAATTACCATGAAAGATCTTATTGGGACTATGGATCTGATGTTTAAAACTCTTTACGGAAATGATGTCGTCGTTCGTTATCGTTGTAAATATTATCCCGAAGTTGAACCAGGCGTCGGCCCTGATATGCAATGTTTTAATTGCCATGGAGTTGGTTGTCCCTTATGTAAATATGCTGGTTGGATTGAAATGGGAGGCAGTGGTATGATTCACCCAAAAGTTTTACAAGCCGCTGGTATTGACACAAAAGTTTGGTCAGGATTTGCTTTTGGTATGGGACTAGATCGTTGGACTATGGCTCAAAAAAATATTAAAGATATTAGAACCCTAATGGGTGGTAATTTAGCCTACAAACCAAACGAATTATGAAACTAATTTACTCTGAATTAAAAAAATTCTTTCCAAATCTTGACGTCAAACCACAACAACTTCGCGATGATTTAACCATGATTGGTCATTTCACTAATTTTTTTGAAGAAATTAACGATGAAATTGTTTTTGATTTAGATATCAAAGTAAACCGAGGAGACTGCCTTGGTTATTACGGTTTAGCCAAGGATTTGGCTGTTTTATATAATGTTCCTTTCAAAAATCTTTCTGTAGAGACGTTTTGCAAAACGTCTCTACCAACTCTTCCAATTCAAATCACTACCGATAATGTCAAACGTGTCATGTCTGCCAAAATTTCCAATTTAAAAAACTCCACTTCACCTCAATGGCTCAAAACATTTTTAAAATGTCATGGAGCTAATTCCATCAATACTCTAGTTGATTTAACTAACTACATTATGTTTTTGTATGGCATTCCTAGCCATGCTTTTGACATCAAAAAATCCGGTGAAAACTTAATTTGGGAGATGAATTCTAAATTTAAAGAATTTACTAGTCTTGATGGCTCCAAATTAAAATTAGACAATAAAATTTTAATGATTAACAACCCCGACAAAGCTCTTAGTCTCAGTTTTTGGGGTGGGGAAGCTTGCGCTATTGATTTAGATACTATCGAAACAATTATTGAATTAGCAGTTTACGACCGCGCCACTGTTCGTCAAAATAGTCGTCAGTTACAAGCCATTACCGAAGCCAGTGTCCGTCTTGAAAAAGATATTGATCCAGAATTAATTCCTATTGCCTTCAATCATTTATGTAATTTAATTTTAGAAAATTGTGGCGGTCAAATTAATTCTCAACTTTTTGATTATTACCCTCAAAAAATCAATCTTCCTCAAATAGAATTTAATTTAAATCAGCCAAGTCAATTTGCTGGTATCGATATTCCCACTGATTTTGTCTTTGATTGTCTTACTCGATTAGGCTGTGTTGTTTCTCCTACGATCTACGACCTACGATCTACGATCTATACTATTACTCCTCCGACAACCAGAAAAGATATCACTCAAATGGAAGACCTTGTTGAAGAAGTTGTTCGTTTTTGGGGTTATAACAAAATCCCTACCAATCAACCGATAACTTTTAAAGAAGTTGCCGACATTACTCCGCCAGAAATTTATTTAATTGATTCTTTAAAAGACAAATTAATCCAACTTGGTTATGACGAAGTTCTCACTTGGCCTTTAGTGACTACTCCAGTTGACCCAAAAAATGTTATTACCACTCAAAACAGTATTAACTCCGAGGCTATTTATTTGCGTCAATCGTTAATCCCTTCTTTAACTCAACAACTTGATCAATACACTCGTTTCAAATTACCCAATCCTCAATTTTTTGAAATCGGCAAAATCTTTTTTCAAGAAGGGGATAAATATATCGAAAAAAATGCTTTAGGTATTTACAATTTTGATTCAAAAAAATTACAACTAGATATAGAACAGCTTAACCTCCCTCTTGTGAAAGAGGGAATGAGGGAGATTGGATTTTTTGCCGAAATTATTCTCGACAATCTACCTAATCCAAAAAAATATATTCCTCAACAAACTCAAAACAACGCTTACGAGCTTACCTCCCAAATTATCACTCTCGATGCCAATATTACCTTAGACAAAGAAGAAGAACCATTAAGTTTAATTAAAAAATATTCCAACATTATTGGAACACAACTTCTTTGGGAAATAACTATCGCTGATGTTTATCACGATACTAAAACAAATAAATATCGCTATACTTTCCGTGTTTCTTATTTTAATACCGACGATAAAACCGCTAAAGAATTACACTTAAAATCATTCGGTTTGAAATAGTTTTATATAATCTGATTTATTTTGTTCTTGTTTGTATACTTAGCAGTCAACATATAAGACTGCTAACTGACTAATGAAAACAAACTTTTCCTATCCTTAGGTATTTTTATGGTGTAGTTGTCACTGTTGGGACTACTGTTGATGTTACTATCGATGTGGGAGTCACTGTTATAGTAGGGGTTGGTGTTCCATTCCAAGGAGTGTTTACTCCAATTTTAGCCTCACGATCTTGGCTATTACCATCTCTATCAGTTGCTTTCACTTTAAGTGTATGAGGACCATTATCCAGTGTCAAACTCATCTCAAAAGGTCTTTCAGTCCAGGTTTTTTTCTCCACTCCATCAACCCACAATTTAACCTCTGTAATCTTCACCAACGAATTAGTAGTAACCTTAACATCAAAAGTATTACCTACAGTTGATTCATGAGCCGGGCTGTCTATTCCCACGTTTACTCGGCCACCACTTCGACAATATCCTGTTGGCACATTATATTTATCCTTGTCAGTTTGTTGACTGATCCAAGTATCAATTCCTTCTTGCCAACGATTTTTTCCATCTTTAGATACCAAATCATCTTCTTTAAAATTAAAAAATTCTTTCTCATCATAGTTGCTACTAGCAATATCATCAGGAGTTGCCAATCCGGCTTGGTCTTTACACACTTTTAATTTCATATGAATTGGATCAGAAACAGTTGGTTGAGTTCCATCAATAAAATACTCCGTTTTACTGGCAAAACCATCATGTGATTGATAACCAGAAACTTTATCAACTTCTAAAGAAACTATTTTGTCTGGAACCGGGAAATCTACTTTTGATAGTTTTGGTAGCTCGTAATTCATAATTCTTTTCCAAATTGGAGCCGCTCCTGATACACCTGAAACTAATTTTCCCATTGAAGTATTGTTATTATTTCCCACCCACACCGCTGTCAATAAATTTGGTGACCAACCAATTGTCCAGTTATCTTTTTTATCATTAGTTGTTCCTGTTTTAGCTGCCACTTGTCGTCCAGGAATTTGGAGAGCATTCACTGCTCCAAAAGTTAATTCTCGAGCAGAATTATCAGACAAAATATTTGAAATAATAAACGCCTCTTGTGGTGTCATCACTTGTTTACCACTAGTTGGTTTATATTCTTCCAAAACTCGTCCATCTTTATCTTCCACTTTCAAAATACCAACTGGTTCTACTTTTTGTCCACCATTAGCAAAAGCCGAATAAGCTCCTGCCAAATCAATCATTTTTACTTCAGCTCCACCCAAAGTTACTGCAAAACCAAATTTTGATAAGTTTTCTTTGGTTGGCTCCAAAGTTGATATCCCCATGTCGTAAGCCAACGACAACATGTTTTGGACTCCAACATAAGCCACTGTTTTGACTGCAGTACTATTAATAGAATTTCCCAAGGCGTTGCGCAAACTCATTGGACCATTAAATTTACCATTGTAATTTTGAGGTGAATAATCTTTTTGACCACCAGTACCAGGAAAGGTGACTGGAGTATCCATAATCATTGTTGCCGCTGTCCAACCTTTTTTAATTGCGGCCAAATAAGTAATTGGTTTAATTGATGATCCTGGTTGTCTTAAAGCTTGAGTTACTACATTAAAATTACCATCTGTTTTAGTTGAAAAATAATCTCTCGATCCTACCATTGCCAGTACTTGGCCATTAGTTGGATCTAATACTATTGCCGCTCCATTACTTATCCCTAGATTTTCCGTTTTATCCACTTCTTCAGAAACAATTTTTTGAGCCTCATCTTGAAGTGTTAAATCCAAAGTTGTGGTTATCTTTAAACCACCGCCTTCAACCACTGCTTCACCATATTTTGCCGCCAATAAATCTTTTATCCAAAAGACAAAATGAGGGGCTTTTGTGGTTGAATTTTTATCACTAAATTTATAGTTTTTAACTTGTTCCATGGTTTCGTTGGCCAAAGCTTGGCTAATATAACCATCTTCAACCATCCTAGTTAGCACATGTTGAGTTCTAGCCACATAAGCTGTCGGGGTTTTTGAGTAAGGCGAATATACACTCGGCAACTGAGGTAACCCCGCCAAAATGGCACATTCAGCCAAATTAAGTTCTTTAACTGGTTTATTAAAATATTGTTCCGCTGCTGGACCAACCCCCCAAGAAGATCCCCCATAAGATACTTCATTCAAATACATTCCCAAAATTTCATCCTTACTGTATTTACCATCGATTTGAATCGACAATATTAATTCTTTCATTTTTCTTGTGACAGTCCTGTCTGTCGACAACAATACTGTTCTTGTTAATTGTTGCGTTAAAGTTGAACCGCCCGTTATTTTTCCAAAATAAAAAGCATTTTTTATGATTCTTAACGGAGTCAGTGGATCAAACCCATTATGTTTATAAAAATCTTTATCTTCTACTGCAATAGTTGCCTTTTTTAGATAATCAGGAATATCGCCAAAAGTAATTGGGTCACGCCTACCATCGTCATAAATATCATACAAAACTTGACCATTTCGATCGTAAACTTTACTAGAATACCCATCTCTTCTCACTACTTTAGTCGGGGAGGGTAAATCTTTTGAATACCAAACGAATAAACCAACCACAGTTACAATTCCCACCCCCATCAACATCAAGGCCACTCTAAAAAAATTAAACCAAAACTTTTTACTTTTGAACATCTCTTTCCAATGTGGTTTAAACTTCAATTTACCCACAAATTGGGCAAATTTTCTTTTCCAGACTCGTGAAATCATTTATCGGTTCATTAAAACTAATAAAAACGGCACCAATCCTGATAGCAACAATACCACCAAAGACACCACTAAAACTATTTTTGTTATAGTTTTCTTCTTAATACTCATGAATTAATCATAACACAAACCAAAAATCCAAAAATACAACAAAAAAAGCAGACATCTCAAAAACACTATAAATTGGCAACAAGCCAGTGTTTAAGATTTGTCTGCTTATTAAGGAGAAATGGTGGGCGAGGCGAGATTCGAACTCACGATTCTTCACATTCAATGAAGAGTCTTGACCACTTGACCACACGCCCACACAAAAAGGAAATGGTGACTGAGGCGGGAATCGAACCCACGACTCTCTCCTTACTAAGGAGAAACTCTACCTCTGAGCTACTCAGTCACACTAGTAATAGAAAAAGGATGGTGATTAGGGCGGGGCTTGAACCCACATTTTCTCCTATCCGGAGACGCTTTCCTTAAGCTACCTAACCACACTATATAAACATATATAACAGCTATTGCTATCTATATTTTTCTTTAAATTTTCTTTGTCTATAAACTAAAATTTCCTTTATTTTTCCTGTTTTCAAAAGTACTCACGAATATATCACAACAAATAACACAAAACAATATCTCTCGTCACCCCAATTAAACCCGAAAACTAAAAATATTTTTGGTATTATATTTTCTATGGATAGTCTTACTCAAATCCCCGGAGTTGGTACTCAAACTCTAGCCAAATTAAACAAACTCAACATTTTCAAACCTCTCGATTTGCTTTACCACTTTCCTTATCGATACATTGATTTTTCCCATACTACCGATATAATTTCGGCTCAAGAAAATGAAAGTATTACTATTACTGGTCAACTAATTAGTTTTCAAAACATTTTTACTCGCTCTCATAAAAATCTTCAAAAAGCTGTTGTTGCCGATAAAACCGGATCAATAAGTTTGTTATGGTTTAACCAACCTTATTTATCTAAAAACTTTAAAGTAGGGGATCAATATAGCTTTGCCGGAACCGTCTCTGTTTTTCAAAATAAAAAAACTATTATCGCCCCTGTTTCTGGCCAACACAATACCGGCAAAATAATTGCTATTTATCCTGAAACTAGTGGTCTAACTTCCAATTGGTTTCGTAAAATTATCCAAACTTTTTTACCTCAATTATTGTCCATTGTCCAAGAAACTTTACCCCCAGATATTTTAAACAAATACAATTTATTAGATCTTAAAAAATCTCTGGAACAAATTCACTGTCCTAACAATCAAGAACTTTTGGATAAAGCCCGACATCGTTTGGCCACCGAAGAAATTTTATCGCTTCAAATAAAATCTTTTTTAACCAAACAAGAATGGCTCTCCAAAAAACCTCAAATAATTTTAAAAAATACTGACGATATTGATCAAAAAATAAAAAAACTGATTGATAGCCTACCTTTTAAATTAACCGATTCTCAGGTTAAAGTTTGGCAAGAAATCAAATCTGATATCACCAATCCCAACAAAGTTACCAATCGTTTGCTTCAAGGCGATGTTGGCTCCGGTAAAACTATTGTGGCTCTTTTAGCTTGTTATTTATCCTATTTTAACAAGTCCCTTTCTTTATTAATTGCTCCCACCGAAATTTTAGCCCAACAACATTTTGACACTTTTCAAAAAATATTAAAATCAAAAAAAATTCCCTTATTTTTACTAACCGGTTCCAAAAAAGTTGATCTCAAAAAAATACCTCAAAATTCTATTGTCATTGCCACTCACGCCGCTATTTATCAAAAAGAAAATCTAACTGACAAAGTTGCCTTGCTTATTATTGATGAACAACACAAATTTGGCGTCAAACAACGATCATTCTTGGGTAACTCAATTTCCATGCCTCATTGTTTAACTATGACTGCCACTCCAATACCTCGCACTATTAGTCTCACTATTTTAGGAAATTTAGATATTTCTACTATTGATACTTTGCCTAACAATCGTCTGCCTATTAAAACTTTTTTGGTTCCACCACCAAAAATCCCTCAGTGCTACCAATGGATTCAACACCAAATTCTCACCACCAAATGCCAAGCCTTTATTGTTTGTCCTTTTATTGATATTTCCGAAACCATGACTAGTGTTAAGTCGGCCAAAGTTGAATTTGATAAATTGTCGACTGTCTTTCCAAAATTAAAATTATCCCTACTTCACGGTAAAATTAAACAAAAAGATCGAGAAAAAATAATTTCTGATTTTCAAAAAAATCGTACCAATATTCTAGTTACCACTCCTATTATTGAAGTCGGAGTTGATATTCCTAACACTTCAATCATGATTATCCAATCGGCCGAACGTTTTGGACTCTCTCAACTTCATCAACTTCGAGGCCGAGTCGGCAGGGGAGTGGCTCAAAGTTTTTGTTATTTCTTTACTGACTCTAAAAAAGATGACAAAGCTTATAAGCGTCTGGAATTTATGGAAAATCACCACAGCGGTCTTAAAATAGCCGAATATGACCTTCAAACCCGTGGCCCAGGAGAAACTTTTTCCACTATTCAACATGGTTTTCCCTCACTAAAAATTGCCAATTTTTCCGACCTAGAACTAATCAGCCTAAGTCAAAAAATTCTAGCTGATTTAATCAAAGATAAAACATTCAATATTTCCTCTCTTATTCCAAAAACAAATATCAGAGAAAATATTTTAAATAATTAAACCCACCCCATCCACTCCGTTCCGGGACCTCCCTTAAAAAGGGAGATATCAAATAAAACGATACAAAGAGAATTAAATATAACTCCTTAAGATGTTATTTATCTCTTTTTTAGTTTTTTCTTCTTCTTGGGTTAAGTCTTCTAATATTTTTTTAGGTTTGAGTTTCAAAGCTATAGTTAAAATATTAAATAATTCTCTATCTTCTTTTATTTCTGTTTCAAAAAATTTTAAATTGTTCAAAAATTCAGATGCAATATAAGCCAAACAATAATCACTGATTTTCTTATCTAAATAATCTTGAATTGCTAATTCAAAAGA
>Ga0302292_1001856_pt1 | contig 13114 bp, 11 predicted proteins | sample III_Fen_N2_1_FD_194553 | JGI IMG/M metagenome (GOLD analysis project Ga0302292, IMG submission 194553) | Peat permafrost microbial communities from Stordalen Mire near Abisko, Sweden - III_Fen_N2_1 | ecosystem: Environmental > Terrestrial > Soil > Wetlands > Permafrost | place: Sweden: Abisko...
CGACGCACATTTTTATTCCAATAGTCAAGACTATTTATGTGCCAGTCCTGACCGTTGGGATTAAAACATACCTTGAAGCATTACCAACACACTACGAAGTAACAAAAACCCGCGTAGTTACGCTGATAATGCGAGTTAACGAAACGACGACATGCTTTGTAGAACTATAAAGCAACGTTACAACTCCTACAACAAGTATCTATACAACAAGGACGTGTATCGAAGTTATTGTGATACGGATACTCCTATTCCGGGGGCAAGTTATTGTATGACACAGGCGATTCGATAATTCTTCGTGCTGATTCAATTATTTTTAGGTTGGTATTAGCTTAATTAAAAAAATACTTTTTATCTTTGGAGTGTAAATAAAGTAGGGGGAGAAATAAGTGCTTATAAAATGGATAAATGAGCATATCAAATATTGATATATTGGGGTTAGGTGGCATTTTAGAAAAAAGGAAATATGAAACGTTTGGCAATTATATTCATTTGTTTTCTCAGTTTGAATCACATAAAAGCGAGTCCTCAACAACCAGACTTTTTGATTATTGGGAAAGACACACTTGAACTGTATTTTCTACCATTAGAACATCTTGACTCAATCAAACTAAGTGAATTTCGACAAGATTTGATTGCAAACAAAGAAAACTCAACCAGTTCATTATATTTATGGAGAGAATATCAAGCACTTTGGCGACTTGAAAATGATAAATTATATCTTGTTGGACTAAGAAACAATCCCAACTCAGAAAAAATCCTGAAAGCGACATTTGTAGATAAATACAAAAACAATAGAGTATTAGCAAGTTGGTTTTCTTCAAGACTAGCAATAGCAAAAGACAAGGTATTACGATGGGACGAATTGTTCAGTAGGACATATATTAAAGAAGAAATATTTGATTTCAAGCAAGGAAAACTTGAAAACAGAAAACTTGTTGAGAACTATATTAAAGTGGAAAACGGAATTCCAAGATTGACTAAAGAACAAGCAGAAAAAGTAATTATAGATAGGATAAAACAAATTAATCTACCTAAAATTATTTTTCGATATTGGGTGACAATTGACGAAAGAGGGAAAATATCCGAAGTGAAATTTGATGATTATGAGAAATTCACCGGTTTATCCACAGAACAATTTAAAGATATGCAGTTCGATATCGTAAAATGGAATGGAGAACCGTATAAGGAAACTATTTTCATGGAAATATTTTAGATACAAAAAACGATCACCAAACACTCCTTTTCCCGCGCGATAAAGAAAACTAATTGAAAGAAAACCACATGAGAAGTATATTGACGACTTTACTTTTGTTTACTTTTTTGCTAGTTCACGGACAAACAGAAAAGAAATACCCCATTGATATTGAGCTTCAGAAATGTTTAGACTCAAAAGAAAACTCTACAACACAAGGAATGACTGAATGTATTATCAAAGCGGCAGATTCTTGGGATAAAGAATTGAACAAAAACTATAAAACATTATTAGGACTTCTGACTGAAGAACAAAAAGTAAAGCTGAGAGAATCCCAAAAGCAATGGATTAAATACAGAGACACCGAGTTGGATTTTTCAAAGAGTTTTTACAATCAAATGCAAGGAACCATGTGGATTCCTGTTGCTGCGCAAACAAGACTTAACTTGACAAAACAACGAGCAATAGAACTCTCAAATTACATTACAACTTTGACAGAGAAATAAAACCAATAAAAATACAATGAAAACGAGTATCAAGTATTCAAAAATTCTTCAAATAGGATTGCTGTTGACTTTTTTCCTTCCATTTTTCCCTCAAGGTTGTAAGCCAAAACGGGCGGAAGAAGCTCCTAGTACAGACACCACATTTGTTTCTGTGGACACTCTGAAGCAAGAAAACATTGCATTGATACAACAAAATAAACAATCAGATACTACAAAGGCTGCAATTTTTGAAAACTCAACTCAAATTACAAATAAGACTGAAGTGGAGGAAGAGGGGAATGGACTCTCAACAAAAATTTCTAATAAGTCACCAATATTAAAGTTGCTTTTAAGGCCAAATCACAACTATACAGGAATAGGGTCTTTAATCGACTTCTTTTCCTGTCTTGAATTGGGTTATGGTTTAGGAATAGCTTTTGTCTTATGGCTAATTGCTTTGATCATCAAATTAAAAGACTTCAATAATATTTTTGTTGTGATAAACATAATTGGACTAATATTCTTGTCGGTATCACACTCGTTAAATATTTTTAATGACAAAAGATTATGGGGATTTTGGGTCTGCTTAATCTGGAGTGCGATAATGATAATTTACGACAGCATTATTCTATTGAAAATAAGAAAAGAACGAAAAACAAACGAATAATTTAGTAATGCCGCAGGATATAATTGTACGGAGCAGAGGTTGCTATCGACTTTAAGATTGAGGAGTGGAAAAAATGAGAATAAATAGATAATACAATGTCAAGAAGCATTCATATTACCTCTCGAAACTTTAAGGGGCTTACGAAGAAGGAAATTAATGAACAATTTATCGACCCAACGTCAGAACTAAGTCAATGGAGTGATAAGTCTCATATTAAGAAAGTAACAGTAAAGAACCGAAAACAACAGAAAAATCAAAATGAAGTCTTAGGGAATGATATTTCAAATTCAATTGATGAAGTGATTAAAAAAAGAGATATGACCAAAGAACAAGCCATTAAAGAACTTAGCGTGATTCCAGGTGTCGGCAAGTCATTAGCCGCTAACTTATGGGATATTGGCATTCAAACGGTTGCTGATTTGAAAGGTCAAGACCCTGAGAAACTCTACGAACTCTCCAATGCGTTTACAGGAGCAATGCAGGATCGATGTGTTTTGTACGTTTTTAGATGCGCTGTTTATTTTGCAGATACTCCTGCTGATGAACGCGAGTCGGATAAACTGAAATGGTGGAATTGGAAAGATAAAAAGTGAACGCCTTTTATTTTGGGTTTCGCGAGTTCCAACTCGCGGTATTTATGAATAATCGCGAGTTGGAATTACTCGCTTCGCTCATGACCACCGGTTCGCGAAACCCGATTCAAATCAGCAATAAATTCTCAAAAAACGGCAACATTACAATAGTCAAGACTACTTCAATATAAACTACTCCATAAAAATGAATCCCGAAAACTCATACAAAAGAATTTCGTTTCGTTGCTTCCTGCTTTTGGGGGTTACAGTTTTGTTTTTTAGTTGCGGCAGTATGCGGAACATGGAAAACAAGCAGCGAAAGGAAGTGTATGAAAAGCTGGGATTGGAGAGTTCTTCGCATGATAATTTTGAGCTTTATAAAGAAGCCACTTCGTGGCTGCATGTTCCGCATGTGGATGGTGGCACATCGCGTAGTGGAACCGATTGTTCTTTTTTGGTGTACAGCATTTACAATACGGTTTATCATAAAACATTGGAGCGCAATTCGGCAGCTATGCTGAATAAAAACTGCGAACGACTAACCAAGAATCAACTTCGGGAAGGTGATTTGGTCTTTTTTTATACAGCCGTCAATTCAAAATCGGAAGTTACCCACGTGGGCATTTACCTGAAAGATCATAAGTTTATACATACTTCTACGTCCAAAGGCGTTAATGTGAGCAGTCTGGACGATGATTACTATCGCAAAACCTGGATTTGCGGGGGCAGGGTGAAGTGATTATAGTTAAGCTGGGTTTTTCAGAAATAATGCGAGTCAGGAGTTGAAAATAATTCTATTTTGCTTACCGTAAGCTATTTCCCCTCTGCTGCCGCGCGATTTTATCGCGTGGGAAAGCGAATAATTTAGCAATGCCACGCGATAAAATCGCGCGGCAGCGGCGGGCAGCGGTAGTAACAAGACTTAACTTGACAAAACAACGAGCATTAGAACTCTCAAATTACATTACAACTTTGACAGAGAAATAAAACCAATAAAAATACAATGAAAACGAGTATCAAGTATTCAAAAATTCTTCAAATAGGATTATTGCTGACATTTTTCCTTCCATTTTTCCCTCAAGGTTGTAAACCAAAACAAGCGGAAGAAGCTCCTAATACAGACACTACAGTTGTCTCCGTGGACACACTAAGACAAGAAAACATTGCATTGATACAACAGAGTGAACAATCAGATACGACAAAGACTGCAATTTCTGAAAACTCAACTCAAAGTACAAATAAAACTGAAGTGGAGGAAGAGGGGAATGAACTCTCGACAAAAATTTCTAATAAGTCACCAATATTAAAGTTGCTTTTGAGGCCAAATGACAATTATACAGGAATAGGGTCTTTAATCGACTTCTTTATATATCTCGAATTTGGTTATGGTTTAGGAATAGCTTTTATCTTATGGCTCATTGCTTTGATTGTCAAATTAAAGGACTTCAATAATATTTTTGTTGTGATAAATATAATTGGACTAATGTTCTTGTCGGTATCACACTCGTTAAACATTTTTAATGACAAAAGATTATGGGGATTTTGGGTCTGCTTAATCTGGAGTGCGACAATGATAATTTTCGACAGCATTATTCTATTGAAAATAAGAAAAGAACGAAAAACAAACGAATAATTTAGTAATGCCGCAGGAAATAATCATACGGCAGCTAAGGAATGTTTCGAGTATATTAGAAAAAACAACAATATATAAAATTACTTTTTATGAACCCAACTAATTCTCAATACAGGAAACTTCATTTGACTATGTTGTTTGCAAGTGTAATTTTCACAAATCTACAATGCCAGATAATAAAAGGTAAAGTCGTTGACGCGTCAAGTAATAATGCGCTGGAATATGCAAGTATAGGAGTAATTAATACTAGCATAGGTACTATTGCTAATGAAGCTGGTGAGTTTAATTTAAATATCGAAAAGTCAACCTCATCTTCAATTGTCAGATTTTCAATGATGGGTTATGAGCCAGTGTCATTATCAATCGGTGAACTTACAGATAAAGACAACATAATAAAACTTAATGCAAAACCAATTCAATTAAATGAGGTTTCTGTTTCTCCAAATAATGTGTTAAGGAAAATAGGTATTACTTCTCAGAAAAATAAAGTAGGACTTTGTGGCTGGGGAGGAGACAAACGAGAAAGAGGTCATGAAATAGGTTCTATATTTGATTTAGGAAATTCTATATCGAGAATCCAAAAAATTAGTTTTTATATAGATAAGCAATCCTATAACAGTTGCTTGCTTCGTATGCATATTAGAAGTATAAATAATGGTATTCCAGATAAAGAGTTGATTAATGAAAATGTCATATTTAATATTTCAAAGAGTTCTGGATGGATTGATTCAGACTTAAATAAATACGACATTTTTTTAAAAGGAGAAGTTGCAGTAACACTTGAATGGGTTAGTGCATCTGGAATAAATTTAAACAATCTAAAACGGATGGGGAAGGATAAAGTAAAATCATCTGTTATTTTAATCCCAGTTACAAAAAGTGCCGACTGTGTGTATCATAGATGGGGTGTTGAAGCCCAGTGGCATAAAACTGAAAATCAGAGTCCATGCATGTATTTGACTATACAGTAATCGAATAGACAATAATATAAAAAGGAAACATGGTAAAACTCACGTTACATTGGGAGTATTTTAAGAGTACATTGGTTTTAAATCTTTCGTCCTCAGTGTTATTTGCCTTTATTGTGTACTTATCGTTTATAACGTCGTTATATCCTCCACCATTTCTTATTGTATATATTCGCTGTTGTATGTTTGGTGGACCTTTACTTTGTCTCTTGTATAAAGAGATGTCGGGGAAAAATGAATACTATTTCTATTATAATCGTGGCATTTCAAAGTTAAGCCTTTTTATAACAACAATGTCAACCTATATTTTGACGGGTTATCTACTAATAATCATGCTGCACTATGTCAAACTTGCTTGAAATTGATAGTGTTGTCAAGGTATTCGATAGGCATGTCGTACTGACTGACATTTATATGAAATGTCAAACCGGTGATATTATCGGCATGCTCGGTCGAAACGGAACAGGGAAATCGACACTAATGAAAATCCTATTTGGGACTTTAAATGCTGATACAAAATTCATTCGAATTGATGGGAAAGTCTATAATCAACCCTATAAAACAATAAATGAAATATGTTATCTCCCTCAGGATTCATTTCTGCCTAAACAGATGAGTGTTGAAAAGACAATTGAATTATATTTAGGCGAAAATCGGGTTGTGAGTTTTTTAGAAGACTCGATATTGCAAAAACTGAATACAAGTAAAATATCGCATTTGTCTGGTGGAGAATTAAGATACCTTGAAATAAAATTATTGCTGCATACTGATTGTAAATTCATATTACTTGATGAGCCATTTAATGGCGTTTCGCCCATTTTAGTTGGAGAAATAAAAAAACTAATCATTAAAGCCTCTGAATTTAAAGGGATAATACTGACTGACCATGACTATCGGAATGTGTTGGATGTTGCGAATCAATTTTGCTTGATCTATGACGGAGGAATAAAGAAAATTGACGACAAACGAGAACTTGTACGGTGGGGATACATTCCAGAATCACGACTTGAATGACATAAAGTGATTAAAAAGAGAGATATGACTAAAGAACAAGCCATTAAAGAACTTAGCGTAATTCCGGGTGTCAACAAGTCATTAGCCGCCAACTTATGGGATGTTGGTATTCAAACGGTTGCCGATTTGAAAGGTCAAGATCCCGAGAGACTTTACGAACTCTCCAACGCGTTTGCAGGAGCAGTGCAGGATCGATGTGTTTTGTACGTTTTTAGATGTGCCGTTTATTTTGCCGATACTCCGGCTACTGAACACGAGTCGGATAAACTGAAATGGTGGAATTGGAAAGATAAAAAGTGAGTTACTCAACCGGCTTACAAGCCATAACGTAAGTAAATTATAAAATGCAGCTAATTAAAACAATAAATGAGGTTCTGGCTTTTCTGTTGGAGCTGATTATGTTTTTTGCCATGGGTTATTTTGGCTATTCAAAAGGTGGAACTGTTACATTGAAATGGGTTTTTGCCGTTTTACTTGTTGTGTTGGCAATAACACTATGGGGTATTTTTGCAGCTCCAAATTCTCAAACCCGACTGAATTTCCCTATTCGTCTGGTTTTTGAATTATCGATGTTTCTGTTGGGTGCGTTCTTTCTTTATAAAACAAATCATACCGGATTAGCTATCTCAATCGCAATTATTTCGGTTGTAAGCGTTGCGGTCGCTTATGTATTTAAACAATAGAAATGTTTAGACCTAACCGGTTTTTTAAAACCTGATAGGTCTAACCAACATTTATAGATTTTTAAAAGACACATTCCTCGAAAAATGAATCCCGAAAACTCATACAAAAAAATTTCGTTTCGTTGCTTCCTTCTTTTGGGAGTTGCTGTTTTGTTTTTCAGTTGCGGCAGTATGCGGAATATGGAAAACAAGCAACGGAAGGAAGTGTATGAAAAGTTGGGCGTGGAGAGTTCTTCGCATGATAATTTTGAGCTTTATAAAGAAGCCGCTTCGTGGTTGCATATTCCGCATGTGGATGGTGGCACATCGCGTAGTGGAACCGATTGTTCTTTTCTGGTGTACAGCATTTACAATACGGTTTATCATAAAACATTGGAGCGCAATTCGGCAGCCATGCTGAATAAAAACTGTGAACGACTAACCAAGAATCAACTTCGGGAAGGTGATTTGGTCTTTTTTTATACAGCCGTCAATTCAAAATCGGAAGTTACCCACGTGGGTATTTACCTGAAAGATCATAAATTTATACACACTTCTACGTCCAAAGGCGTTAATGTAAGCAGTCTGGACGAAGATTACTATCGTAAAGCCTGGATTTGCGGAGGCAGGGTGAAGTGATTATAGTTAAGTTGGGGTTTTCAAAAAACACTTATTCTTTAAACTTCGGATTAAAAAGCAGCACACCGATATTGAATCCGATATGCCAATGGCTGGCTGAAACACTGTTGTAATTGGCAAAAAGGCTTGCCGTTGCCACTTTAAAGTCGTAAACCAGCGCGGTTTCACTCAACCAATGCGATGTGGAAAAAGGTTGGGAGTGATAAGCCGAGTTGTCAGCGGCACGCAGGATGGACTGATAGGGCAGAAACCAATACGTTTCATTCCGAAGTTGCAATTGATCAGATAACCCATAAATCGGCTTTAGACCTATGGCTCCAAACCGATTGGCCCGATACGTTTCGTCGAAAATTGCTTTTGAAAACAGGGTTGGCTGAAAAGAAGGAGCCTGAGTAATTGCAGCTGCGTAATCAGGCAGTAATCCTTGGGTTGAAACGGTGAGTTCGGCATACGTTCCAAGGGTAAGCTTTCGGGAAATCGGGATATATTGGTCGAAGAGAATACGATACTGAAACCAGGAGTCGGTTCTATTCGTCGGTTGCGTATAGCCTCCATTTAAAAATTGCGCTGATACGCGGTAGTTGTGACCGCTTGTCGGGTACATGCTGTTATTAAGCGTATTGCTTTCCGCTTTCAGAAACAGACTTCCAAGCTGCAATTGGTCAATTATTTTTGATTCAGAACTATTCTCAGGATTGTAATTATCACGCAGAATGCCGTAGCCCATGCCTAACTCCAATCTCCCTTTCATGGTTAATGGGAATCCGATGGCTAATTTACCGTAGGTCTCGCTTTGATTAAAAGCCGGAAACTGGTTGGCTGCATACGAAAATTGATGAGTTAACACATTCGCTTTCAGAAACCAGGGTTGCTTTGACGGCATATCCAACCGCGAACCAACCGACACTCCGTTGTAAAACTTTCCCAATTGTCCGTCTATAGATGCGGTAAGACCTAATTTCTCATAGTCTTGATAGGTAAGACCAACAAATGCCTGATCGCAATTGCCGGACGAGATATTTCCGCCAAGCTGCACTTTCCACTTGTCAGCATTTTTTACATTCAGTTTCAGATCGAACTTTTCTGTTGCGGTGTTGAAAGCTGTTTGCGGAAAAACTTCTTCTATTCGTTCGTCTGAAATCAAGTTGAAATACCCCCGTTTTAATTCTTCAACCCCGAATTCAACGTGTTGGGTTTTAAAGTTCCGTTTGATAACGATTTGTTGCAAACTGTCCACTCCCTTCACGTCAGCAACTTGAAATTTCAAAGCAGGAAGTTTTGCCCTAAATGCTGCTCGTCGGAGGTTCAACTCTTGTAACGAAACATGCCTTCCAACCTTTGATTTAATTTCAGCCAGATGCTTCATCACCGAATCGTAGCCAATTTTGACCAATTCATCCACTTTCGAGAAATCAAATACATCCACCTTGGCCAAATCAAATTTCAGAAGCAATCCGTTTGCTGTCGGCAGCGAATAATCCGTTCGTGTAATAATCATATTTTGCAATTGCATCAGCAAATCGTCATCGGTTGCTTTTGGCGTATTGTAGGCCACCACGCTGCCGATGATGTAATCGGGTCGAAACTCTTTTTGCATAACTCCGGCAGGAAAATTATCGTAAATTCCCCCATCAAAAAGTAATGTGGTGTCGTTGTTCGCAGGCTTAAACATAAACGGGAAAGTCATGGAAGCACGAATGGCATTGCCAAGATCGCCCTCCCGAAAGACAACCGCCTGTTTATTATAAACATCCGAAGCTACACATCTGAACGGCACAAGTAAATTATCGAACTTTCCATCTTTCAATGCATTGGCTTGTGCAAAAAGAGGTATAAAAGCAAAATTCATTGGAGCGGCTGAAACATAACTTGAGGGAAGTAGTTTCATTTTGATGGAACCGGATTTATTAAAATGGATTTTCAGTTCGGCAATGGTGGGTTTGGGATCGTTTTTCCAAAAATAATATCGTTCTGAAGGTGAAATTTCTCCCTTCATCCAGTTTCTGAAATCGGAGGATTTCAGGATGTCCATCATTTCATCCGGCGTTATGCCCATGGCATACATTCCGCCGACAATGGCTCCGATGGAAGTTCCGGCAATATAATCAATCGGGATATTGTTTTCTTCCAGTGCTTTTATTATGCCAATGTGAGCAATGCCCGGAGCACCACCACCGCTCAATACCAACCCCACTTTTTGGGCATTTGCAGTGAACGGTAGGATGATAGAAAAAGATAAAAACAGGGCAAATTTCTTCATTTTATTGCCAAAAACTATAGCAGTTGCAAAAGAGCAAAGTTATACGGAGCACTTTACAAATTAATGACATTGCAATGAAGAAATCTTTTCAAAGTTATAATATAGTTAGCGATCAAAAATAATCATGATACAAAAAGAGAACAACCAAACTCATTCACGAGCGTTAGGCTGTTCTCTTCTTGTATTTAAAAGTAAGTGTTACAATTTTACCTCAAGTTTCTTTCCGGTATAGTTGATTACTTTGTCTGTTTTGGTGGTTGGGCTATCGCCAATTCCTTTGGTCTTGTCAACCAATACTATGCTGAACTTGCGCTCAGCAAGCATTCCGGTGAAAGATCCGTTGCGGTTATCGATGGTCAGTGTCTTTTTGGCATCGTTCCATTTAAACACGATGGTGGAATAACTTCCTTTTTCGTAATTGTAATTATCGTTTTCGTCTTCGTACAAAGTGAACTCACCATTCGCTCCCGGGTAAACACGAATTTCCAGGTTATCCCATTTCTTTTCGGTGGCATATTGCACTTTGGGTCCTAATGGAAGGATTGAACCGGCTTTCACGTAAAGTGGCATGATGTCCAGTGGAGTTTCTTTGCTAACGGTTTGCCCACCGGGTAATTTCTCGCCTGTCCAGAAATCAATCCAGTTTGCTCCTTTAGGCAGGTAAAGATCGGTTGTTTTAATAGAACTGAAATCTTCTTTAGCATTTTTGGAGTACAACGACTTTGTAACCGGACAAACCAAAATTGATTTGCCGAACATATACTGGTTGTTGATGTCTAGCGCTTGCTTGTCTTGAGCAAAATCCATGACCAATGCCCGCATCATCGACGATTGATGAGCCGTAACATCCCACGAGGTTGCATACGTGTAAGGAAGTAGGCTGTATCGTAAGTTGATGTATTTTTCAATAGCATCGTAGGTTTTATCACCTTTCTTACCAAACTGATAAATTTCACGGGGAGCATCGGTTCCATGCGAACGCATCATCGGGCAGAACGTTCCAAATTGTATCCAGCGGGCGTATAACTCACGATATTCCGCATCTTCCAGTCTCCGTCTGAAGTTACCAATATAAAAGCCGCCGATATCGCTGTTCCAGTAAGGAATGGCACTGAGTGAGAAATTTAAACCTGCCGAAATTTGTTTTCTTAATGTTTCCCACGATGCAGTAATATCACCCGACCAGGTATTGGCACCATATCGTTGCTGACCGGCAAAAGCCGAACGTGTAAGGATAAACACCCGTTTGTCGGAGGTTGTTGCGCGTTGGTGATCATAAACTCCTCCAACCGTCATCAAAGGGAAAGCATTCCGTACTTTTCGGAAGGAGCCAAGGTATGTTTTATTATCAAAATCGGTTGGTTTAAATTCGTGATGATCCGGCTCGGTCGAATCCATCCACCAGCCATCCATCCCAAGCGAAAAGATGCCTTTGTTCAGGTAGTTCCAGAAAAGATCACGGGCGGCCGGATTATAAGCGTCATACACTCTAACCCCAGAAGGATAATCCAGATTTGGCGGCCATTTTTCTGATCCTGACTGCGGCCAGGTTTTGAAGTCCATCAAACCTCCCATTTTTTCCAAATCGCGGTATTGCTTGGTTTGTGGACCAAACGAAGCCCAGATTGAAATAATCATGTGGGCATTCATTTTATGTACATCCGAAATCATTTTTTTTGGATCGTAAAACTCCAGATTGAGAAACTCCATGGAATTCCATAAATAATTATTACCCCAGTATTGCCAATCCTGAATAATACCATCAAGCGGAACGTTGAGATTGCGATATTTTTTTACAACATCCACCAACTCATCCTGCCCCTTGTAACGTTCTCTACTTTGCCAGTAACCAAATGTCCATAAAGGCATCATGGGAGCTTGTCCTGTCAGGTTACGCATTTGGGCAATGACCCCATCTGCATTACCGCCATACATAAAATAATAGTCTATGCAATCGCCAACTTCAGATTTGAATGTTGTGCTTTCAGGTTTATCCTCAAAAAGGGTTGGTGAATAGTTATCCCAGAACAAACCGTAACCTTTAGCTGATACAAAAAAAGGAACATAATCATCTTCGTTGCCTTGAATCATGTTCAACTTTATATTTCGTTGAATCATTTTACCTTCCTGTTGTTGACCAAAACCATATATGGCTTCATCTTTATCGAGACTAAAAGCCTGTGTTACTGAATAAGTTTTGATTCCTACATCGTCAAAGTCGGTAAAAGTTGTTCCGGTAGCTTTTTCGTTCAGCAAGTCTGAACTTGTCGGATTAGAAAAAGACACTTTCCCACTTTTTAGGTTTAAAACAACCTTAACGGTTTTACTTTTTACAAGTAAATTGTCTCCTTCCGTATTTACAGTGAAAGCCGTTTTCTCGGGCGTTTTAACTACTGAAAGACTTTCTTTTTTGAATGCCTTTCCTTCCGGCCATTTGAGAATACGAACTGTTGACGGATTGTAGAATTGAATTTCAACTCCAATGGAGTTTACGACTGTTTTCACGCCTGTTTCAGTCTTCTGAAAAGTCTGGGCTTTGGCAGTAAAACAAAGAAATGAAGCGATAAGCAGTACTAGATTAACCTTTTTCATTTGATGTGTCTGATTGATATTAAGATATATAGTAAATTAATTTTCAAAGCAAATACGTCAAATCTCAACGGTAAAAGTTCTGCTGTTTGAGAGAGACTTGCTTAAATGATTTCGCCGCTACCGATACACACTTTCGATTCGGCATCGTAAATCACTCCAAACTGACCGGGTGCAATGCCTTGAAGTTTCTGAGAGGATACAATCCGGTAACCGTCTGGGGTTGAAACAATCTTTCCTTCAGTAAAATCTGGAGTGTGGCGTATTTTGAAAGTAATGTTTGTTTCCGATAAAGCTTCATTCCAAGGATTTTCAGTTATAAAATGAAAATCGTGCATCGAAAATTCGTTGCCGTATTGTGTTTCCACATCGAAACCTTTGGAAGCATAGATAATATTTCCGGGTACGTCTTTCTTAACCACATACCACGGAC
>Ga0302292_1001857_pt1 | contig 13114 bp, 10 predicted proteins | sample III_Fen_N2_1_FD_194553 | JGI IMG/M metagenome (GOLD analysis project Ga0302292, IMG submission 194553) | Peat permafrost microbial communities from Stordalen Mire near Abisko, Sweden - III_Fen_N2_1 | ecosystem: Environmental > Terrestrial > Soil > Wetlands > Permafrost | place: Sweden: Abisko...
CAGGTCGAACAAATATCAAACAATTATTATGTGGTCAATGTAAACGATGTGATTGATCCCAATTTACTCGACCACTTTTTGAAAGACGAGTTCAGGAAAAGAAACCTGAATGTTGGTTACGAATTTGCCATTTACGACTGTAATTCGCAAAAGATGGTCTACGGGAATATCGCCAAAAATGACACTCTGGCTGAACCCAAGACGGAGAAAAAAATAGATACAGCCCGTTGCAGCGCTGAAGAAATTATTTATGACCAGCAATTAGAGAAATTAACAAAGAAGGCTGAGAAAAAGAAGACGGTTTGTAATTTGCCGACCTGCGAAAAATATACCTATTATTTTGGAGTTCATTTTCCCGATCGATCACAGTTTTATAGCTCGAGGCTAATGACCTGGTATTTTATGAACGGAATTTTGTTTTTTGTGGTGATCTTTTTTGGCTATGCGCTATATATCATTATTAAGCAAAAGCAATTGAGCGAAATTCAAAAGAATTTCATCAATAACCTTACCCATGAATTTAGGACCCCAATTGCTTCAATTGAACTTGCTTCGAAGGTGCTTGGAAACCCTAAAATATGCGAACAGCCTGAACGTCTGGCAGAATATGTTCGTATTGTAGCTCAACAAAATAATCGACTTTCGGCTCATGTAGAGAAGTTGTTGCAAATGGCCACTATCGAGAAAACCAAACTCCATCTTAATCTTGAAAAACATAATCTGATCGACTTTGTTACTGAAGCGGTTCGCGAATTTAAAAACAGCCAGAACGGAAGGATTTATGAAGTCAGAATTGAATCCACACTTCAAGAAGCGATTATCATGGCTGATAAGCTTCACTTTTCAAACCTGATTTTTAATATTCTCGACAATGCAATCAAATATTGTAGTGTTGATCCTGAGATAGTTATTAAGATTGAAAAACAAAAATCACATTTTGTCGTTTTGTTTGAAGATAATGGAATTGGAATACCAAAACAGGACAGGAAAAGGATCTTTCAACGTTTTTACCGGGTTCCGACCGGGAATGTGCATGATGTTAAAGGATTCGGACTTGGTTTGGATTATGTGTTAAAAATCGTTCGTCGTCATGGTTGGCGAATAAAAGTGGCCGAAAACTCGAGGAAAGGAAGTACTTTTATTGTTGAAATAAAACAATCAAATTAAGATGAACTATCCGGGCGAAAAAATATTGTTGGTTGAGGATGACCAGACTTTGAATTTTATTGTGAAGGATAATCTGGAACAAAATGGGTTTAAGGTGATTTCAGCTTATGATGGAGAAACAGCAATAAAAGTTTTTAAATCTGAAAAATTTGCCCTTTGCCTGCTTGATGTTATGTTGCCGAAAAAAGATGGTTTTACGCTGGCTAAAGAGATACGGGAACTTGATGATCACGTACCGATCATTTTTCTTACTGCCAGATCGATGACTGAAGACAGAATTGCAGGTCTAACTTTGGGTGGTGATGATTATATTACCAAGCCCTTTAGTATGGAAGAATTGCTGCTTAAAATCAGGATATTTCTCAAAAGAACACTTCAGCCACAGTCCTCTTCAACTGATAAGATCAATTATAAAGTCGGAAAATTTAATTTTTATTTCGATAGTTTAATTCTGGAATCGGATGAAGATCGCAAAACACTTACTTATAAAGAGGCTGAACTTTTGCGATATTTTTGCGATAATCCGAACAAAGTATTGAGTCGTTCCGATATATTAATTCAGGTTTGGGGTTCGGACGATTATTATCTGGGTAGGAGTCTCGATGTTTTCATCTCCAGATTGCGCAAGTATTTGATCAGCGACGACAGCATTAAAATTCTGAATCTTCATGGCATAGGTTTTCGTTTTAATGCTTCCACTATAAAATATTAATTTCTAATATTCATATTTGATGACGGTTTCACAAATAATAATACTTGCTGTTATTGGCTTAATGGCTGGTATTTTTAGCGGGACATTCGGTGTCGGAGGTGCTATTATTGTGATTCCTGCCCTGATTTTTTTTCTTGGTATGACGCAGCATCAGGCACAAGGTACTTCTTTGGCATTTATGGTACCACCAGTTACGTTAATGGCTGCTGTCACTTATTCGAAAAATGGTTACGTCAACTGGAAATTTGCAATTGTTTTGGCTGTTATGTTTGTGGTCGGAACATATTTAGGGAGTCATATTGCATTTAGCATTCCAGATAAAATTCTTAAGAAAATATTTGGGGGAGTGATTCTGATCATTGCCTTGAAGATTATCTTCTCAAAATAGAATATTTTTGTCAATGAATTGCTGGTGAACCTTTTCAAGGTTGCCATTTTGAAAAACGTTTGTTGTATTTGGGAGAATAATATTATGGTAATGAGGCCAAAAATAGTTGGTGGAATTGATAAAATTATTTCTTAAAATACGATTGTAAATCTGAAGTGGGAACAGGCAATGCTGAGGAGCAACCTGTGACAATAAGATTTACCAAGTGGAATAAGAGCCTCTCATTTTGGGAGGCTTTTCTTATTCTTCTTGCCTATGGCTTAGAAAACCTGGAATTCGAAGAATTCCTAAAGTACAGATACCATTTAATGAAATTTTTCCGATGTTGTTTGGATAATCCCCTGTGAATACTTAGGTTATCTTTCAAATGACCAAAGAAGGATTCCAACCCATTTGTACTACTTGGGACTTTGGGATTATTCACGAAATGGAACATATTTGGCAATGCTTTCCTTATTACAGTGAATGATCGACGAACCATCTTATGGGTATACCAGTAACTTCCCGTTTCTTCATTAATGCTTTTCTGATTAATGAAATTTTCATGCTTTTGGTGCCAGTTAATCAGGCCCATAATCCAGTTCTGTTTCTCAGTTTTAGTTTGGATCTGGTGAACCGTTGAGATTATTTTTCTCAATTCAATACCCGCTTCACTTTTTGGCTTTGAAGATAACCAGATGCGGCAAATTCGCTGAATGTGGATAAATACAGCGTGGTAATTGAATGTCCTTACAAACCTTGTTAATTGCCTTTAATAATGAAGGATGACCATCACATGTTATGCTTTCAATCTGAACACCTAATACCAATAGATTCTCCAGGTCTTCTTTCATTTCAACATACTTTTCCCCGTTGCTTAGCCGATAGAGTTGGGTAAACTTTATGGTGTTGTCCCGATACACAATCAGGCATAAATCTTTTCCAAAATACGTCCCGTCAATCAAGAGATTTACTTTCTCTGATGGATAAACACTTAGTTTGGGAGGAGAAGATAAGTACTCATGAAAGAAGCGCTTTAAAGTGCGGGTAGAATAACCGCTATTCGCTGAAATAGTTTCCAATGTTTGTTTCTGAAGGATCCATTTCCTAAACCAGACAAACCGATTTGATTGTGTGACTCCTTTGTTGATCCGGGTAAATAAAATTCTACAAGATTTACACCGATAACGATGCTTCCCATTTTGAATGCCCCAACCTATAACATCCATACTGTGACAGGCCCAACATGACGTTTTTTATCATCTTTTTGACAACAAAAAAAGTTAATTGAACCGCATTTCAATTAACTCCCTTCTAAGTATTGTAAAAACTGGCATTCCAGAGGTTTTTACCAACTATTTTTGTCTATTATATCAATATTATTGTGTATTGCATTACAAAAAAATGGGATTTCAAATCAATTTATTGACTTAATAAACTGTATTCGAAATCCCATGTAAATGAAAACCAATTGTCATTATAAAAAATGAACAATTAATTAAGCGTTCAAATTATAAGTCATCTTCAGTCCACATTGTCCTGCCAGTACCTTTAATTTCGTAAGTACCGGGATCATCCGAAAATTGAACTTTGAAATAAATACTATCTGTAACAACTCCTGTAACAGATTTTGCTGCTTTTGGCATTATTTTACCATCAGTTATGGTTACAGTAATATTATAGTTCTCATTTACAGCAGTAGTAGTCTGAAATGTCAGATTTGTTGCGTCAAATTTCGCCTTGCATTTAAAATCCCAAATAGTTGCCTTCCCATTCACATAATCATCAATATAAATGGAATCATTATTTGCAGACAAATTATATGTTCTTATCCCACCAGAATATTGTTCTACACCATCGGCGTATAAATAAACCCACCATTGATTTGCAACTTTTACAGCTGATGTTGCACCGGGATCATAAGTTTTTTCACAAGAGATCATTGTGAAAAACATAATTGCCATGAATATAAATTTTTTAAACATATTTTAGGTTTTTATTTTTTTGTAAATGTACGCAAAGAAGTACCGTAGCCTGGGTTTACAACATGCCAGGCATATGTATTAGTAGCAGTGTTTATAACAATATTCGAACCTCCTGCTGCATTTGTACAAGAGGTAGTTGAGCCATCGCTTGAAACTTGTGAAGGAACTATTATTGTATTCCCAGTTGTATTAAATGCATGAATGGTAAGATTTGTTCCAGGAGCTCCTCCTGGATTAAATACAGTATACAAACCCGGAGCAATTTTCTTCCAAACAGCTATAGACCCATTTGTACTTCTGGCATAGTTGCCCGAGAAATCGTTGGCAACAACCGAAGGATCGTATACGCCAACAACTCTACTACTAGATACTTTAAAACCATCTTTGTTAATGGCAGTATAAACCAATGAATAAGTTCCAATAGTATTTGTATTAACAGAACCAGCTACAGTTACCGTTGCTGCAGCTGTGCCTGCCATAGCAGTAGCTCCCGGATCAGTAAAAGCAGAACCTTTTGCAATGGACATAAATAAATCCCCCTTTACCGTCATAATCGGATAATAGGTAATTTTTGAGATGCCCAATTGTTCACTATTATCAACAAGTTCCTCTTTATTGCAACTAATTAAAAATGCGAAAGCTAAAAAGGAAAATATAATTATTTTTTTCATATTCATAATTATTTAAACGTTAAAAATTATCTAGCCCACCAAACTCCAGTAGTGCTTGGTACTATGGCTGGAGAATTCGAGTTTCTTGAGGTTTCATCGTACGGATAGATCAATCTTTTAGGTAATTGACCAGATGGGAGAACAGAATTCTTTGCAATTACAAACTGACCAGGCACATAATTTTTATCAGTTGAGTATACTGAACTTGTTCTTGGATAACCTGTTCGGTTTTTTTCAAAGAATCCTTCAATTGCATGACATCCATAAGGGAATGATGCCCATTTCTGGACAATAATTGCCTCTATTTTTTGTTCTAAAGTACCGGCATTGGGAAATGCGTATGCACCGCCATTTGCAACGAAGGAAGTTCCATCGTTGTCAGTTACGGCGAAAGCAGATAAAACACCACTATTATAAAGGTTTTGCGCATTTGTACCATTGAAATACCTTACAGCTGCCTCAGCTTGAAGGAAGTAAGATTCAGCTTCAGAAATAAATAGGACAGGATCTGTAGGTGTTTGAACAAAGACTTTGGCTGTCTGATAGCTTGCATCTGTACCATTATAATCGCCTTGATTAACAGAGTTTGGTGCTAAAGAACCAAAATAGAAAAAAGATCTTGGATCGCCATTTTCAACTAACCAACTTGCAAAAGTTCTGCTTGCTCTGATATTGTCAGGTGTATTTAATGAACGAATATTTTGTTCATAAAAAGGATTGTCTTTGCCAAGTACATCACTAAAATGAACAAAATTTTCAGTAGTACTCCTTTGTACGTTATTAGAAACACCCGCATCTGAAGTTAATAAAGGTACATTGCTGTTTATTATATCCATTACGCCGGTTCTTGCCAATGCCGGTTGTGCATTTACCATGCGCAGATATAATTTAAGTTTTAGCGTGTTTGCAAAAGCTTTCCATTGTTCAATATCACCATTAAAAACAAGGTCTGAGGCTACAAAACCAGGCGTTCCATCTTTATAACTTGGAGCGGTACCTGCTACTGAACAAGTTATTGCAGTGAAATCCTTGCTTAGAGCAGTATCAATCTGGCTTATCAGGTCTTTGTAAATTTTAAAACCATCATCAAATTTTGGTTCAAGGTTATTTAACCCCTGAAATGCTTCAGAGTATGGAATCTTATCATACAAATCGACAAGTATCGCTGTGGTATAGGCATTCATAACAGCACCCATCAAAAAATATGTCCAATCGCCTGATGCTCTTGATTTATCAAGTACAAATTTGTAATTCTTCAAACCACTCGTAAATAATACATTCCAAGATGCATTAAAATCGGTTGATTTTACATCATAAGCATCAATATATTTATACTGATTTGATAAAGCAGACTGGGTATAATTTTGCGCCCAAATTCCTCCTAAAATGGTTAAATCGCCTCCAACTTTTCCAACAGTAGCAATAACTCCAGCAGGAAAAACAACCTGAGGAGTACCTTGTTCATAAGTAGGAACATTCGGATTTTGATTAATATCCAACTCATTTTTACAGCCAACTCCGATCAGAAGTAATGATAGAAGTAAAACGCTGATAGTTGATTTTTTATGATACATTTTCATAGATTACTTTTTTTATAAAATTAAAATGTAATTTTTAATGATGCACCAAAATTTTTCGAAGTTGGTGCCGCTCTAAATTCGCCCAATTCACCAGCTAAATCATTTCCTAGATTGGTTCCTTCTGGATCGATATACATATTTGCTGCGGGTGTCCATAATAATAGATTTTTTGCAAAGATACCCAATGAAATCTGTGAGGCGTTGATCTTAGATGTCCATTTTGTAGGTACTTTGTAGGAAAGAGTTATATCTCTCATTTTCAGAAATGATTTATCGAAAATTCTTTGAGTATATGATGTCCCTGGGTTAGAAGTTGGATAAAAATAGTTTCCAAAATTTGCTTCATCAATTACAGTTTTATTTTCGGTATATACTGTTTCCCCTGCATCATTAGTACTGGCAACAACAGAATTAGGCACAATAAAAGGACGGCGGTCATTATAAAGTGTAGCTTTTGCATTTCCTGTGAATAAAAGTAAATCTGAAGTTCCGCTATACATTACACCACCATATCGAAAATCAAGTGAAAAACCGAGTTGGAAATTTTTATAAGCAAATGTATTATTCAAACCCATCATATACTTGTATTGTGTGCTTCCATAATCACCTTTTTCCTGAGCTGCCTGCGGCATACCTGCAGCATTGACAACAATTTTTCCATCGGGTGACAATAAAGGAACAAGTGCATATATCTCACCTACTGGTTTTCCAACCGTGGCACGACTTTCAGCATCATAATAGGAGTTGATCAGTACATTTGGTAAACTACCTGATAACTTATCAACATTGTTGTGGTTTTTTGTAAAAGTATAGATCAATGACCATGAAAAGTCTTTTGTGACGATTGGTTTTAAATCCAGAGCAACTTCAATACCTCTGTTACTTACCTGTCCAATATTTTGAACCATTTCACGATATCCAGTTGAAGCAGCTATTGGCACATTAAAAATCTGTCCACTGGTGATTTTGTCATAGTAAGAGAAATCGATGCCAATCCTGTCTTTATATAATTTGATTTCTGTTCCAATTTCAAATTCTTTAGTAAGAATTGGTTCTAAAAGAGGATTGTTGATTACATTGGAAACACCCCATGCAGGAGTACCATTAAACGGTGAAGTTAATGTTCCATGACCCAATCCTACATTTCCAAGTCTCAATGATGAATATACCTGATATGGATCAGGATCAGAACCAGTTTGTCCATAACCAGACCTAAGTTTCAAATACGAAAATGGGGTATTGGAAAGATCGAAGGTTTTTGAGATTACCCATGAACCATTCACTCCATAATATAAAATTGAATTTGCATCAGTAGGTAATGTAGAAGACCAGTCATTTCTGAGATTACCAGTTAAGTATAATTGACTTTTATAACCTAAAGTAGCTGTTCCATAAATTCCCATTCTTCTTCTTAAAGAAGAGAAATCATCTGTAGTGGCGGGGTCACTTGAATTAGCTAAGTTAAAAAGTCCGGGTACAGTTAATTTCGTAATATATGCAATTTCATTTTTCTGAGATGATTGGTAATAGTTTACGCCTGCTGTCACATCAAGATTGAGATCTTCAGTTAAATCCTTATTATAATTAACCATGAGATCACCATTAATGGTGCCAAAATAATCAGACGACTGCAGTACTGAGCCGACATCTTTTGCTCTGCTGGCACCCTCAACATTTTGTCCTGCATTCCATGATCCAGGTGTTGGAGCGTTTGGCTGTGCCCAACCAAATGTCCTTGCATTATTAAAATCGCCACCCAACCTGAATTGAGTGAACAATGATTTCGAGAACTTATATTTCATATCGACATTACCAAAAAAGCGATCAGCGTTTTGCGAAATGCCATTTTCGTTCAATGCATAATAAGGATTCTCAGCATAAGGCGTGAAAAAATTATCAACATTGAAAAATTTATTTTTGTAATTTCTAAAATCTGAAATCGGAATGTCAACAGGTATCTGTAATAGAGATTCAAATACAGTTGCCGCGTCAGATCCGCCTTGTCCTGTTATAGGAGAATTTTGTTTGCGATTGATGTAATTAAACGATGTATTAATTGAAAAATTATCAAAATCGCTGTTTGTACGTAATGCAAAAGTGTTACGTTGAAGATAATCAGCTTTTGTAGGGATTACACCATCACTTGTTACGTTTGAATAGGAAAAGAAGAATTTTGTAATATCTGATCCTCCTGAAAGTGCAATACTATTATTTGCCTCTGTACCTGTATTGTAGAAATCACGAATATTATTCTTGATAAATGAGAATGGTTTGATAAGTTGTGAATTGTCAAGTGTCGCACCCCATGGTCTAATTGACCCATCTAATCTTGGACCCCAACTTCCATTTTCTGACAAGATAAATGATCCACTCCATCCTTGACCATATTGATCCTGTAAATCAGGTAATTTACCAACTTCACTTACACTAAATGATCCATTATATTCTACTTTTAGTTTACCTGCTTTTCCTCTTTTGGTCGTAATCATTATTACGCCATTTTTTGCCTGTGATCCATACAAAGAGGCTGCAGCAGTACCTTTTAAAATTGAAAGACTTTCAATATCATTTGGATTAATATTCGTCATCCCATTTCCAAAGTCACTTGTTCCTCCAAGATTTGTAGAGAAAGTGCCATCGAGTCTATCATCGTTTAATGGCACCCCGTCAATTACATAAAGGGGTTGGTTATTTCCGCCTCCAATTATACCATAACCTCTCAAGATTACTTTTGTAGAAGATCCTGGGCCTCCAACATCAGAAATGTTAGCTCCGGCAACTTTGCTTGAAATTCCGGATAACATATTAATGGCGCCGTCTTTGTTAATGGATTCTGAGGTAAATGTGGATGTTGAATAACCTACCTTAGCCTTATTGGTTGTCTGTCCCAAGGCAGTAACTACAACCTCATTAAGCGCAACGTCCTGCGACTTGAGTTGAACATTAATTACAGATTGATTCCCAATGGTAAATTCCTGAGGAGCCATACCAATAAAACCAAATTGCAGAGTCTTGGCATCTAAAGGAACCTTAAGTCTAAACACACCATCAAGATCAGTAATTGTTCCTAATGTTGTGCCTTTCACTGACACCGAAACGCCGGGAATCGAACCTCCATCCTCCTCGGAAGTAACTTTTCCCGTAATTTCCTTGGTTTGGGCCATAAGGACCTGCAAACCAATTGCAAAAAATGCAAGCAATAACGCGATTTTTTTCATGTAAATTAAATTTAAATTTAACAGCATCAATTTTTATGAAAATGCAGGAAAGTTAAAACCAATCAAAAATTCCCTTTTTTAGCAATGAAGCCAGTAAAATTTGATTCCCCCAAATCAAGTTTCATCGGAAATTTTAATTAGTTTTTTAATATACCCCCTTCCCATAAGCCAACAATCGGCTTTATACCGGATATTTCATATTTTATCACAAATTTAAAAAAATGTGAATAAGTTGATTGTTTTCATAAAAAAAAAGATAACACATTTTAACAGTGTTAAAATATATTAAACCAAAGGGTTTTGCTGAAAAGTAATATTGACCTCTTTAATATGCAGATATATAGATATTTGTTGGTCCAAAAACATATCTCATATTTGATTATTAAGATTTCATATAAATTACAGAATGGTCAATAATTTTTCTATTTGATGGATGAAATAGGTCTTTGATTTGCCTGATTCAATCAAAATGAAGCTATCTCCCTGTTTCATTGATGATTTTATTACTTCCGGAATTGCTTCTTCTCCATGATTTAAAATCATTATTTGGTCGATTCCGTAATTTCTGGCTCCAAGGATATCAGTATCCCATGAATCACCAATCATGATACTTTTCTCCTTTTTCGAATTCGTTGATTTTAATGCGTATTCGAATATTTCGCGATTTGGTTTTGCCGATTGTATTTCTTCTGAAATGAATATTTTATCGAAAAAGTTGGAGAGATGACAGTTTTTAAGCTTTTCATACTGAACTTCCCTAAACCCATTGGTTATAATATGCATTTTATACCCTTTAAGCTTTAGTTGCTGTAAAGTTTCAATGGTGTTGGGAAATAAATGGGTTTGTAAACCCATATTTTCAAGGTAAGCATGGTTTAATCTCTCTGGAATGTGACCAGTTATACCGAAAGCATCCATCGATTTGGAGAACCGCTCGGAAATTAGCTTCGCTTTAGTAATTTTTTTGTGGTGGTATTTATTCCAGAGTGCTTTATTAACTTCTTCGTAATAGTTGAAAAATGTTTCGAATGATGTTAAATTCTTCAGGATATCCTTTTGAGCAAGCGTTTCTTCCATTGCTCTGCGCGAGTTTGTCTTAAAATCCCACAAAGTATCATCAAGGTCAAAAAAAAGATGATCGTATTTTCTCATTCTTCTTTATGGTCAGCTTTAAACCCGTCAACAACAATTACAATTTCACCTTTAATTGGTTTCGAATTAAAGTATTCGATAAGCTCAGAAAGGGTGCCTCTTTTGTTTTCTTCGAAAAACTTTGATAGTTCCCGTGAGACGCAGGCTTTTCGGTCAGAACCAAAAAATTCGGCAAACTGTTCAAGACTTTTTATTAAGCGAAAGGGCGATTCATAAAAAATCATAGTTCGTGTTTCGGTTGACAATTCCTTGATTTTTTTCTGCCTGCCTTTTTTTTGAGGAAGGAAACCTTCAAAAGTAAAGCGGTCGGTCGGGAAGCCCGAATTGACCAAGGCCGGAATCAGGGCGGTTGCTCCCGGAAGGCATTCAACCTCTATTTCTTTTTCGATGCAGGTGCGAACCAACAAGAACCCCGGATCGCTGATTCCCGGTGTCCCGGCATCGGAAATCAATGCAACGTTCTTCCCATCTTCGATTTGCCGGGCAATCATCTCGACTGTTTTGTGCTCGTTGAATTTGTGATGTGATACCAATTTGTTTTTGATTTCAAAATGGCTCAGCAATTTTGACGAAGTCCGGGTATCTTCAGCCAATATCACATCAGCTTCGCGCAGAATTCTTATACCCCGGATGGTCATATCCTCCAGATTTCCTATTGGCGTTGGGACTAAAAATAATTTCCCCATTATTTATTGTATGGTGTATTACTTGGTAAACCGACGTTTGAGCAGCTCGACGAATTTCATACTGGTATCATTTTTCTGAAGAGTTAGATTTGCCTTTAAATATTCAACAGCCTGCTGAATAGTTTCAAGTTTATCCAGGTTCTCTATAACCATGTTGTATTTTTCGGCATTGTTGTCGAAAATCTCTCGTATGAAAAGAAATCGATCGTTCAGACCGATGGCGGCCCGGAGGTTCGAAATCGGGCCAATTGTCAGTTTCGATTCGCCTGAATTTTCTCCCAGTGCATCATTGATCGAACGCTCTTTTGAGAATGTTTCTCCGATTACCATTTTCTCAGGTGCTGGTTCTTCCGGTTTTGGAATCTCGTGCATAACCGGCCGGTGGTCGCTGGTTGCCTGAGTCGGGAACTGAATGGTCTCAATTTCGTCATCATCATCAATTGTAATTTCACGAAATTCGGCTTTGCTTAAAGCATCTTCCTCATCCAATGACATGGTAATCTCTGAATCATCCTCATCTTCCATTTCATTTTCATCCTCTTCGTCATCCTCCTCTAAATCATCTTCAATTATATCTTCTTCCAGATTCTCATCTACTTCATTTACTTCTTCCTCGTCCTCTTCTGATTCTTCTGAAACAGCAAATGTTTTTTCGCTTTCCTCTTCTTGTGTATTTTCAAAAACCTCTTCAGGTTCCTCTTCATTAATCGATTGTGAATCGTCCTCTACTAATTCATCAAGTTCAGGTTCTTTGTCTGTTTTACCTTCGTTTTCAACAAATTCTTCCTCTGCTTGCTCTTCCTCAGAAAATTCAGGATCTGAAAAATTAAGAATTTCCAATTCAGGATCTGCTATATAAATTTCCTCGTTTTCCTGTTCCTCCAATTCATCATTTTCATGATTTTTTTTTGTTGGAGCAGAGATTTCTTTGAGGACTTCAATTTCCTGGCATAAAAGTTTGGCCTTGCTGAGCGCCAGATCAATAATTAATATTGAATCATCTCCGCTAGTTGATATTTCTTCTGATAAAAACTTAAGTTCTTCCAAATCTTTTACAATGATTCGGAGTAATTTCTGTTTGTCCATTTTTATTAATGATTTTAATCGGAATATCCGCTGTTTTTTTGACGTAAAGATTTAAATTTATCCTGATTTTCGATACCAATATTCAATATCAGTAAATGCTTGTTCCTGAATAATTGCCGGAATTTAAGCCTCGTAAAAATACAAAAATCTTTAGCAAATCTTCCATATGTTTATTGAAAGAGGAATTGACAGACAAAAAAAATCGGGAAGCATTGAAGTGATTGCCGGTTCCATGTTTTCAGGAAAAACAGAAGAGTTGATCAGGAGATTGAAACGTGCAAAGATTGCAAAGCTAAAGGTCGAAATCTTTAAACCTGCCATTGACACCAGATATTCGGTCGCTGAAGTGGTTTCACACGATGAAAATTCGATTATGAGTACACCTGTCGAAAGTTCAGGAAATATTATGCTTTTAACCGGAGACGTCGATGTGATAGGAATTGATGAAGCTCAGTTTTTTGATATGGGTTTGATCGATGTCACTGTAAAT
>Ga0302292_1001860_pt1 | contig 13087 bp, 17 predicted proteins | sample III_Fen_N2_1_FD_194553 | JGI IMG/M metagenome (GOLD analysis project Ga0302292, IMG submission 194553) | Peat permafrost microbial communities from Stordalen Mire near Abisko, Sweden - III_Fen_N2_1 | ecosystem: Environmental > Terrestrial > Soil > Wetlands > Permafrost | place: Sweden: Abisko...
TAGACAGAAAAGTATTATCAGAATTATCAAAAGAAAACCACGTTGTATTTGCAAAAATTGCAGAAAAAATGATGGCATAAATAAAAAATTCGGAATTAATTTCCGAATTTTTTATTTATTACACCTCATTAATAACATCAAATCCATTATAACTGCAAGTAATAGCAAGACCAATAATCTTTCCAGAACATATTCCTTTATTTTTTATCTTTAAAGCAATTTCATTAATAGTACTTCCCGATCCAACTCCATCATCAATAATTAATATATTTTTAAAGACATTATCTTCTTTAATAAAAATAGTAGATCTAGCATTTTCCATTCTATCTTCAAGTTTATTTAATGTTTTTTGTGGTACTGGTATTTGATTAACAATCTTAGTAATCCTCACATGAGGTAATTTTATATTTAATTTCTTTTCTAATTCCTTTTGAAATTGAATTTTTCTTGAAACAGTAGGAGGGACAAAACAAACAGCATCAATATCTTTATTTTTTAAAAACTTAAAAAAATCATCTTTTATAATTTCATAAATTTTATTTATTAATTCTACACTTTGACTTTGTTTAGCATACAAAAGCAATGCTCCAAGCTTAGTTTTACCAAATCTCTCAATACTATAAAAATCAAAATAATAAAGTTCGTCAACACCTAAACTATTAAAAGTAGCCCTCATTTTCACCATTCCGTCTATAAATCCACCTTTTTTATATTTTTCATATTTCGAAATAGTTTTAACATATTCTTGAGAAGTTTTTATAACATCTTGTTTTTTAGATTCGCACCACTTTATAAAACCAGATACACCGTCATAAACTTCACCAGCTGGCGAAAAATAAATATAATTCTTTTCAATAATTTCTATATCTTTTTTATCTATATCAAAAGTATTAACAGCTAAATCAATGTTTTCATTTAATAAATAAAAAACAAAAGGTGGCTTACCTATTTTTTTAATCAAATTTAGAACTTGTAATTTATTTAATTGTTTAAAAGTACCTTGATAACTAATACCAAGAAATTCAGAAATTTGTGTAGCAGTAGCCTCTTTATTTTTTTTAAGAAATTCAATAATTTTTAAAGATGTATTAGTTTTCATATAGTTTATAGTTAATACTAAACTATAAACTATTAAAATACCAATAACCCAATAACAAAAGAAATCAAATTAGCAACAAAAGATAACATAATACATTTATGAAATTTAATATTTTTTATTACGAAATAATAAATAAAAATTTCAACAATAAACGCGAACAACTCCCCTATTATAATAAAATTTAAACCATTTCCAAATAACGGAGATAAAACAAACCAAAGATAAGGCAATGTTGCAAAAGATGTTATAAAGCCAGTAAACAAAACATCTTTGAGTGATATATTAAAATATTTTTTAAAAACTTTTGATAAAGTAAAAACAACAATGGTTTCTATTGTAATAGTTATAAATAAAGCTAATATAAACTGAAATATTAAATAATTATTATCAAAAAATCCCATATTATTTAATTAATTTCTTAATTCCATAAATATCTCTATTTACATAAACTAAGTTTTTATAATTTTTTAACATACTTGGACCACTTATTCTCTCGTAACCAACTTTTAAATAAGGGTTTTTAGTTGTAGAAAATAAAACCTTAGTAGTGTTATCAGTATATGTCTCTGAAACTTTTTCTTTATAAACATAAACTGTATTGCCTGTTATTTTTCCAATTCTATAAACATATTCATTCATTTCTAGCTTCCCAGCTTCACCTTGTAAATGTTTGGAAGAAAGACTTTTTAAAACATCTTCTTCAATACCTACAACTTTAAATGTTTTTCCATTTTTATTTGCAGATAAAACAACTTTATACAACATATATGAACTTCTTATGCATTCATTTTCATTAACTATATTTTTATCACCAATACCTTTATTAACATCTTTACCATATATACTAACACTCTCTTGATAAATCTCTAAACCGTTACTAATGTTTTTAATTCTAATACAATAACCATAACTTGTTTGGCCAGGCATTATAACATCAGCCTTAGTTTCATTACTACCAATAAAAAATATACTGGACAAGAAAATCAAAGAAAAGACAATTTTTTTCATAAATTTAATCAATTTATTATTTAATAATTAAAATATACAACGACAATAAACAAAAAATGTAACAATTTATAACAAATCCTCATAAGCTTTCTTTTCTTGTGCAGACAAATGCTTTGGAGTTACAACTTTTACAGTCACTAAATGATCACCATACCCCTTACCTTCTAAATGTTTAATACCCTGATCATCAAGTTTTATAACAGTTCCAGATTGAATTCCTGATGGAATTTTCAAAGAAAATGTACCATTAACAGTTTCAATATCTTTTTTGCAGCCAAGAGCAGCTTCTGGAAAAGATATTTCAATATCCGTCATAACGTCATAGCCATCTCTTTTAAATAATTTATGATGTTTTATTTTTACATTTATATAAAGATCACCATTTCTACCACCATTAGAACCAGCATTACCTTCGTCAGTAAGTCTTAATGTTTGATCATTATCAATACCAGCTGGTATATTTATTTTAACATCATGAGAAGAAGTAATAATTCCATCTCCATTACAATTTGTACATTTTTTTTCAAAAGTTTTTCCTTCTCCACCACAACTTTCACAAGTAACTTGAGTTCTCATTTGACCAAAAAAACTTGTAACAATTCTATCAACACTTCCTTTGCCAGAACAAGTACTACAAGTATTTACTTTTGTTCCTGGTTCATTACCAGCACCATCACAATGCTTACATTTTTCTATTCTTTTTAAAGATATTTCTTTTGTAATACCAAAAGCAGCTTCCATAAAATCAACTTCTAAAGAAATTTCTATGTCAGAACCTTTTTTAGATCTAGTCTTAGAAGATGAAGAAGATCTTCTAGATCCTCCCCCGAAAAATTCACCAAAAATATCACCAAGATCAAAGTCTTGAGAAAAACCACCTTGTCCACCAAAACCACCAAATCCTCCTCCATAACCTTGAGCTCCACCATATCCACCCATGTTTTCAAATCCTGAACCAAATTGGTCATATTGAGAACGTTTATCTTTATCAGAAAGAACCTGATAAGCTTCATTTATTTCTTTAAATTTAGTATCATTACCACCGTTTTTATCAGGATGATGTTGATGAGCCAATTTTCTAAAAGCCTTCTTGATTTCTTCCTCACTAGCACCTTTTTCAACACCTAATGTATTATAATAATCTTTACTCATATTTATTTTAATTTTTATTTTCTATATTTGATTTAAAATTAGAAATTCTTTCAACTAAAAGCTTAAGTTTTTCAACTCTATCTTCTAATTTTGCTTTTTCTTTTAAATTTACCATTTTTTCTTTTATGTTTTCTTTTTCTTCTATTTCCGCACTCATCTTTTCACCAGTTTCAATAAGTTGTCCCATTAAAACAGTTTTAAATTCACTAAAAATTTCTTTAGTAATATTTTCACCAGAATTTAATGACTCTAAATATTTCAATATATTTTCATATGATAAACAAAGATAAAATATTGGTATATTTTCTTTTTTTTCAGACCTAACTATTTTTCCATCTTCTAATTTAATAACATCTTGCAAACAAGTACCTAATTCTCCAAAATTTATAATATTTGTTTTCTTTTTCTTTTTTTCTATACCTATTACACTACCAACAGCGTCATCTATAGCACCAACAATATCACCAGATTCTTTATTAATAATAACATTATCTATTTTATTATTAGTATCATCATTTTTTGACGATCTTACTATTAAATATTCAGAGCCCAATGCATCATGAAAAACTATAGTTTTTATTTTTTCAACAATTTCGCCAATATTAACCTTTTCTCTCATTACAGCTAAGTCTATTCTCGATATCAATTCTTTATTTTTTATTTGTTTCTTTAAATCTTCTATGCCCATCTCATTTGGAGTCCATGATAAAGAATTAACTATTCTCATTAAATCAAGATTGTGAAAATCTTCAACAATATTAATAATATTATTTTTCAAATTATGAGACCATTTATCTTCAAGTTTTGTTAAAAAAGCTCTATCACCAGTTTGACCAACTCTAATCCTAAGATCAGTATCTATTTTATCTTGTGCATTATTTAAAGATCTATAATAATCAACTATTTTTGAAAATTCTTTATCTAAACCACTTTTTAATTTTTCTATATTTTCCAATAAAATAATATCTTTTTTATTTTTAGTTTTTTCTTCTTCTACTAAGTTGTCTTCTTTAACTACAAAAAGTTTATCAAAAAATCTTTTAGCACTATCAATTACAGGTTTATCTGGATTTTTTTTATTTAAATTATTTATCTTTATTTCTAATTCTTTTTTATTCACTTCACCTTCAGAAATTTTTTTAATAATTTTATCAATATCATCTTCATTATAACCCAATTTTTCCGAAAGTAAGCTTTTAAAAATTTCAAAATTAGAATCAACTTTTTTTTCTGGCACAATAATATCATTATTATTAACACTAAAAGATTCTTTCATTTCTTTCATATAGTTTTTATAAAAGATTATTTATATAAATATTCTACCAAACAAACAGGAATAACAAAAATAGTTATTCCTGTCTATTGAAAAATATTATTGTAGGTGTAAGGCATGCCTTACACCTACAATTTTTATAACATTATTTCTTTTCTTCAAAATCACCTTTAATAGGTTCTTCTGGTTTTTGTTCAGCATTTTCTGCATTCTCAGCACCAGCTGTTTGTTCAGCTCCTGGTTGTGCTCCTGCTTGTTGTTGTGCTTGATACATTTTTGTACCAATTTTTTGAGCCTCTTCAGACAAAGCATCAACTTCTTTTTTGATTTCATCATGAGTAGCATCAGTCTTAGCTAAAACATCTTTAAGATTTTTAATTCTTCCTTCAAGATTTGTTTTATCTTCAGCTGTGAATTTGGCATCATTTTCTTTCATCATCTTTTCAGTTTGATAAATCAATGATTCACCTTCATTTCTAATTTCAATAACTTCTTTTTTCTTTTTATCTTCTTCAGCATGCAATTCAGCATCATGGGCCATCTTTTCAACTTCTTCTTTAGAAAGAGTTGTAGAAGCTGTAATTGTAATATGTTGTTCTTTATTTGTAGCTTTATCTTTAGCTTTAACATTTAAAATACCGTTAGCATCAAGATCAAAAGTTACTTCAATTTGAGGAACTCCTCTTGGAGCAGACATAATACCATCTAAAGTAAATCTACCAAGAGTTTTATTATCAGCAGCCATTTCTCTTTCACCTTGTAAAACATGAATTTCTACAGAAGGTTGATTATCAACAGCAGTTGAGAATACTTGAGACTTAGAAGTTGGAATAGTTGTATTTCTTGTAATTAAAGGAGTTCTAATTCCACCCATAGTTTCAATACCAAGAGTTAATGGAGTAACGTCAAGCAATAAAACATCTTTAACATCACCTTGCAAAACTCCGGCTTGAACAGCAGCACCAGCAGCAACTACTTCGTCAGGATTAACAGTAGCATTAGCTTTTTTACCAAAATAATCTTCTACAAATTTAATCATAGCAGGCATTCTAGTCTGACCACCAACAAGAACAACTTGAGCAATATCGTTTTTAGTAACACCAGCATCTTTCAAAGCATTTTCAACAGGTCCTTTTGTTCTTTCAATAAAAGGAGAAGCTATTTCTTCAAGCTTTGATCTAGTCAATCTCATTTCCATATGTTCTGGACCAGCAGCTGTATTTGTAATAAATGGTAATGATATTTGAGATTCTTGAGCTGAAGATAATTCAATCTTTGATTTTTCAGCAGCTTCTTTCAATCTTTGAACAGCCATTTGGTCACCAGATAAATCAACACCTTTTTCTTTTTTAAATTCAGCTATTAAATAATTTATAATAGCATTATCAAGATCATCACCACCAAGATGAGTATCACCATTAGTAGCTTTTACTTCAACTGATAATTCACCTTCAACTTCATCAACTTCAAGAACAGAAACATCAAAAGTTCCACCACCAAAATCATAAATCAAAATCTTTTCATTCTTATTTTTATTAAAACCATATGCTAAAGCAGCAGCTGTAGGTTCATTAATAATTCTCTTAACTTCAAGACCAGCGATAGTACCAGCATTCTTTGTAGCTTGTCTTTGAGAATCATCAAAATAAGCAGGAACTGTAATAACAGCTTCAGTTATTTTTTCTCCAAGTTTAGTTTCAGCGTCTTCTTTAAGTTTTCTTAAAACCATAGCAGCAATTTCTTCTGGAGAATATTCTTTTCCATTCATAAGAACTTTAATAGAGTCATTTGGTCCTTGTTTTATTTCATAAGGAAGCAAAGCTTTATCACGAGTTACAGATGCATCAGAAAATTTTCTACCAATAAGTCTCTTTACTGAATAAAGAGTGTTTTTAGGATTAGTTACAGATTGTCTTTTTGCAACTTGCCCAACGATTCTTTCTCCAGTTTTAGTTTCAGCAACAACAGAAGGAGTAGTTCTAGCACCTTCTTTATTTTCAAGAATAGTGTATTTTCCACCTTCCATAATAGCCATACATGAATTTGTAGTACCCAAATCGATACCTAGTATTTTTCCCATATTATTAACTTCTTAATTTATTAATTATTAAATTCTTAAATTTATTATTAAATAATTATTCTTACATAAGCTAATTATTTAAATTATAAGCTTAAAAATTTCCCCATGGTCTTGACTTTTATAACAGCTTGAATATACTTTAGTATCTGTAATTTTTACAGAAACATTTCAAATGAAATAAGGAGACTTACTATGGTATTTCCAACTTATTGTGACGGTTGCCCAAAAAAAGAAAGATTTAACACGGCAAAAACAGATCCAAAATATCTTATTGTCCCTGCAAAATTTTATCCAAAAGAGCGGGTGGTACCAGCAGGAGATGAAGGACTTTTACGAGCAATAGTGGATTTGGACACTACAATGAAACACTCTATGGCAGATTACAACGTAATCGATGATGACCCAGATTACCACAATTACACTTACCAAAGTGTACGTTGTGTAAGAGAATTTATCGAAAACCAAATTCAATCTTACAAAATTATTGATTTTGGAAAAAAATCCACCATTGCCGCCATTGCCAAAAAAGAGCAAAAAGAATTCATCAAAGAAATAATTTCCAACGTAAAAGAAGATTCTTCTGAAGACTCCTCTGCTGAAAAATCTTTTTTTGGAAAAGAAGTTGATCTCAATGTTATCCTAAATAAAAAGGTAAAAAACATTGATTTCAATTGCTGGATTTTCCTCAAAGAAAATTTTATCCTCTTTGACAAGCAATATGAAGAAATAATAAAAAACTTTTTCTTCAAGTAACCAGCCTTTATCGCCTTTCAATTCAAAACAACGAATTGAAAGGTGATTTTTTATTTCTCCTACTTAATTTTAATTTCAATTTTCTTTGACTTAGTCTCATTCTTCTTTGGAACAGAAATCTTTAAAACTCCATTTTCATAAGTAGCCTGAGCCTTTTCCCCATCAACTTCAGATGGCAATGAAACCTTTCTAGAAAAAGCACTCTTTCTTATTTCCTTCTTATAATAATTCTTTTCATCAATTTCAGTTTTCTTTTCAACATTACCACTAACAGAAAGAATCCCATTTTCTATTTCTATAGCCACATCTTTGGATCAACTCCAGATAAAGCAACATCCACATAGACATTATCTTTATCATCATAAACATCCATAGGAGGCATCATAGAAACTGGCCTTGAAACCATAGGAACAAATTTATCATCATCAAAAAAATCTCCCCAAACATTTTCTACCTCATTAAAAGGATTATATTTAATAATAGACATATAATTTTGATTAATTAATTAAACATTAATTTAATTTATTTACAACAACTTTTGCATGTTGAACAACTTTATCACCTATTTTAAAACCCGAACCTATTTCTTTTAAAACAACATCATCTTCTTTTGATTCATCTTTTGCAGTTGATACAGCATCCATAGTGTTATGGTCAAAAACTTTACCAACAGAATTAAATTCTTCTAATCCAAATTGACTAAATCTTTCTTTAAATTGAGCCGTTATCATAACAACTCCTTTCACCCATCCAAGAGATTTTTGATCTTCTGGAATAAAACTTTCAGCTTGTTTTAAATTATTATATATATCAAGAAATTCTGATATCACATTAAAACTAGCCATTTTTCTAAACTCTTGTTTCTCCTCTTCGTTTCTTTTTTTAAAATTATCAAGATCTGCAAGAGCACGAGCAGCAATATCTTTATAATCCACATTCACCTCTTTTTCTTGTTTAATACTTTTTTCTTCAATATTATCCTCATTTCCACCACAACATCCACCTTCACAATTTTCACATCCACCACACCCATGTTTTTGCTCATCTAATTCTTCTTCTTTTTCTTCTTCCATTTTTTTAATTTATTAATTTTTTAATTTTTCTTTTATATAATTTAAACAATTCAGTACTCTTGCATAATCCATTCTTATAGGACCAATAACAGATAAAACAAATCCATTATTAAATTTTACTATAACAGAGCCACAAAATTCAGAAAATGGATTATCTAAGCCTATGTTTATATTTATTTCATCTTTTAAATCATAGAATATAGAAGAATGCTTTTCATCTAAATGATCTAATAAAGATGTAAAATCAGATAAACAAACAAAATCTTTTTTAAATTCAACTTGAGTAAAAAGACCAGAAATACCAGTAAAATAAATATCATTCTTAGAGAAAGATACTATTATAGCCAAATTAAACATTTCTGCTAATTTTTTAGCTACTTTTTTACAATATTCTCTTGAATCTTCTTCTTTTACATCAGCCAATAAAACCTCATCAGAAGAAGAAATTTTTGTGTTTAATAAAAAGTTATTAACATAAAAAACATAAGCTTCTTCAGTGGGAATTCTACCAGCAGAAATATGTGGTTGAATTAAATATCCAAGAGACTCAAGCTCAGCCATTTCGTTACGTATAGTAGCCGAACTAAGATCTAGATTTTCTGTTATTTGTTTAGAGCCAACAGGAATACTTGTTTTTATATAATCTTCAACGATTATTTTAAGTAATTCCTTTTGTCTACTAGTTAAATTTTTCATAATAAATATTTACATAAATAATTTTACTATTAGCACTCGAAAGTGTCAAGTGCTAATTATTAAAATTACATTAATAAATTTTAAAATAAAAAAATAGTAGGTATCAGATGCATCTGATACCTACTATTTTTTTATTTTTTATCTATTTTTTCCTAAAGAATTTTTTTAATCTTAAATTTCATAATATTTCCAGAAGGTCCTTTAAAAGCCGCTTCATCACCTGCTTTTTTACCTAAAAATACTCCTCCAAGTGGAGATTCGTTTGAAATTTTAAAATTAGTAGGATCTGCTTCAGTAGAACCAACTAAATAATAATCATTTTCTTTACCATTTAATTCAACAGTAAACTTTGATCCAATTTGTATTTTGTTTATTCCTTTATCAGCCTTAACAACTTCAACAGTAAGAATAGTATCTTCCAATTCTCTTATTTTTGATTCATTGTCATTTTGAGCTTCTCTTGCTTCAGTATAAGCAGCATTTTCTGATAAATCACCAAAATCTTTAGCGATTTTTATTCTATCAGCAATTTCTTTTCTCAAATCGTTTTTTCTATAATCTAATTCTTTTTGTATCTCATCAAAACCTTCTTGAGATACATAGTGTTTTTCTATTCCTTGCATAGTTTTTACCTTTCTTTTAAATATCTTGTAATAATAAAAAACCAATATTCTTGGCTCGATGGGGAAAATATACCATAGGTTTTAAATCATGTAAATAGTCTAATAAAATCATAAAAATTAAATATTGACTTAAACAAGCAATCATAGTATAATGTCCATAATATTTTAATTATTAATTAACTGATATTCATGTTAACAATCAGATTACAAAGAATGGGAAAGAAGAGTCAACCTTCATATAGATTGATTATTTCAGAAAAAGCTAAGGCTACAAACTCATCAGTTTTAGAATACTTAGGTCATTATCACCCTGCAAGTAAAGATAAACAAGTTATTTTAAAAGAAGACAGAATTAAATTTTGGATCGGAAAAGGCGCTGGAACTTCAGAAACAGTAAATAACATTTTAGTTAAAAATGGTGTTATTGAAGGTAAAAAAGTTAAAGCTTTTTATATTCCTACAAAAGCTAAAAAAGCTAAAGAAGAAAAAATAAAGAAAGCTGCAGCTGATGCTGAAGCTAAAAAAGCTAAAGAAGCTCAAGAAAAAGAAGAAGCTAAAAAAGCCAAGGAAGCTGAAGAAGCCGCTGCAAAAGAAGCTGCTAATGTTGTTGTTGCAGAAACTCCTACAGAAGAAGCTCCTCAAGCTTAAATTATATAAAATTAAAGATAGAATAGATTGGTGGAAGCTAAAAGTGATTTTTTTAAAAGGTCGGCCAAACCAAAAACAATCGCTTTCAGCTATACACTAATCTATTATTTAATTAATCATAACAATAAGAATAAAAATATGTCAGATCAAAAAGATTTAGAATTCGTTGATTTCGTTGTTAAATCAATAGTACAATTTCCAGATGATGTAAAGTTGGAAAGAACAATCGATGAAATGGGAGTATTAATTACATTAAATTTGAACCCAGAAGATATGGGACAAATCATTGGTAGAAAAGGCCAAACAGCTAGAGCTATCAGAACTTTGTTAAAAATCGTTGGGGCTAAAAACAATGCTAGAGTTAATTTAAAGATTGTTGAACCAGAAGGTTCAAGACCAAGATACGAAGATAGAGAAGACAGAGCTTCTTCTTACGAAGATAAAGCTCCTTCTACAGAAGGAATTGAAAACTTCACAATCTAATATTATTAGAAATAAAAAAATACCGATTAAACTCGGTATTTTTTGTTTATATTTATTAAAAAATCCAGAATATTTGATATAAATCAAATATTCTGGATAAACAATCACAAAAAAGCTTTTTTTCTTATCTCGTCTTCATCAATAGCCCTTAATAGAAGATGATAATCGCAAGAACAAGTTTCTATATTAGAAATATTAATAAGAGAAAATGTCGCTAAAAGAATAATAGTAATAAATAAAAAAGCAGTAAGAGAATCAAAGTTAATAATTGAAGAATAAATTAAAACTGAAAAAGCAATGAAAACAAGCATAGAAGAAAAAAGTGCTTTTTTTTCTGCACATTTTTTATCTCTCTTTGCAATATTTCTTATTATTTCCATTCTTTTTTTAATCATTATTTTTTCTATTTTTCCTTCAGTTAAAGGTGTAGAAAAAACAAGTTCTTTTCTTGTCTCATCTTCTATTCCCTTGAACAAAGAAAGGAGATTTTGTTTCTTTTCCAAATCTCTAAAAAAACCATTAGCAGCTTTTGTCATTATCCACCCCTTGTATAACAATTTAAAAAAATCCAGAATATTTTATTTAGAATAAAACGTTCTGGACACAAATCACTAAGAAACTGTCTTTCTTTTATCATTCTCATTTATAGCTTTCAAGAGAAGATGATAATCACAAGAACAGGTTTTTATACTCCTATAGGAGACAATAAGAAATGCAACTAACCACAAAATAAGTAAAGATAAAAAAATTGCAACATAATAATGCTCAGTTGTGATAGCAGTTATAAAAAATGATAAACCAAAAATGATTATTATTAAATAAGAAAGCACTTTTTTTTCTTCACATTTATTATCCTGTTCCACAGTTTTCTGTATTATTTCTTTTCTTTTTGTAATCAAAATATCTTCTATTTCTTCTTCCGTATATTTAAGGCCTAAAGGAAGAGAAGAAATAAATTCTTTTCTTACATCACCTTCTGTTTCCTTAAATAAAGAAAAAATATCTTCTTTTCTTTGTTCTATTTCTTTTTTTTCCTTAAAATACCCAATAAGGTCCTTAATGATTTCTGCCATTCATTCACCCCTTATATAACAATTTAAAAAAACATACAATTATATAAACACAAAAAAGTAAAAAAGTCAAACAAAAAAAACCTCTTATTAATCTAAAATTAGAGGTTTCTCATTTCAATTTTAAAACAATGTTGCCTGTTTTGTTTTTAATAAACAAGTAGAAATTTTATAAGATGCAAATTCTGGATACACACTCTTCCCGTTTAATATTCTATGCATCGCTTCAGTTTCATATTTAGCACCATTTAATGCATTATGCGGATCTGGTTCTCTTGGAAGACCACAATATTCAAGAACTTTATTTAAACTAATTCCGCTAGTACCATACATCATTGGTATTTCTATATTTTTAGCCATCATATCCAAATAACAAGCTGTATGAATATCAATAGATCTAAAACCAAATTGCCAATAAAGATTATATCTCTTAAAAGATTGCTCTAAAAACCCAAAATCAAACCCAGCATTATGAGCAATAATAGTTTTATTAAAAAACCCAGAACACCAATTTATAAACTCGTTCATAACTTGTTCTAGAGTTTTCTTATTTGGATCTTTTATTTCATCCATTGAAAAACCATTAACTCTCATAGCGCCAAGATCAATTTCAGCACCTTCAAAAATCTGACATTCTCTATAAAAAGTATTAGAAGGATTTTCAAATTCAACAGCACCAATACTAACTATACAATGTTTAAAAGGATTCGTACCTGTAGTTTCAACATCAACAACTATCATATTTTTTAATTTAATATTTAACCAATGCAACTTATTATAAGTTAAATTATATTAAAATAAAAGAGGAAAAATAAAAATTCCCCAGACATAATCTAGGGAATGCTTTTACTAATGAAAAGCTAGATCTAAATATTTATAATCAACAGAACTAGAATTATAAACATCACAAACAAAAGATAAAAGATCAAAATATTCAGAAGATAATTTATAACAAATACTAGAAATAACAGTATCTTCAAATTTTGTATAATACTTCCAAATCACCTCTTCAGTCTCATAATTTAAATAAACCTCACAATAACTGTTGGTAATATTCAAATTATCAAAATAGTCATCACAAGAAGAATAAACAAGGTAAAACGGAGGTGCTAGATAACCAAAAGCACTA
>Ga0302292_1001863_pt1 | contig 13071 bp, 14 predicted proteins | sample III_Fen_N2_1_FD_194553 | JGI IMG/M metagenome (GOLD analysis project Ga0302292, IMG submission 194553) | Peat permafrost microbial communities from Stordalen Mire near Abisko, Sweden - III_Fen_N2_1 | ecosystem: Environmental > Terrestrial > Soil > Wetlands > Permafrost | place: Sweden: Abisko...
AATGACGAAAGGTTCATTAGCGTATAGCCACACGAGTAGTATTTCGAGTAGCAAAAATATTATTGTTTACATCGACAAAACCTTTTGAAAAGGCAAGATCTTTATTTATTTTATTTGCACTACCTAGATATGTAAGTTCAAGATTACTTATATTACTTGAAAGATTTCTCACTGTACCTTCTAGAGTTTTACGAGCAAGAACATTGAATGTAATAGAACCAATAAGATAAGCATAAGCAACAGACAAAACAATAAGTGATACAACTAATACACGAAATAGAACTCGTTGTATATAACTGTTACCTACTATATTTGTTGTTATTTCTTTTGCTTTGCTCATAATTTTATATTTATATTTTTTCTATTAATCTTAATTTTGCACTGCGAGCTCTTGGATTTGATTTCGACTCTTCATCCTTAGGCACGATTGGTTTCTTTGTAATAATATTTGCGACTCCTTCTTCTTTTAAGCTAACGAATGCTCTCTTTACGATTCTGTCTTCTAAGCTGTGAAATGTAATGATTGCTATTCTTCCGTTTTTTGATAATCTACTGAAACCTTTCTTTATAACTTCCTGTAAATTTGTAAGCTCACTATTTGTAGCTATACGGAGTGCTTGGAATGTTCTCGTTGCTGGGTGAATCTTCATTCTTCTGTAATATTTTCCACAAGCATCATCTATAATTTTTACTAAATCAAATGTTGTCTCTATTTCCTTTTCCTTTCTGGCCAACACTATTGCATGGGCTATTTTTCTAGAATATTTTTCTTCTCCAAAGCCATAAATAATATCTGCTATATTCTCTTCGTCCCAAGTATTCACTATCTCTTTTGCAGTTAAGTCTTCTTCGGTAGGATTTTTCTTCATAGTCATAAGTAGTGGCTCATCTTTCATAAAAGAGAATCCCCTACCTGCTACTTCCAACTGAAATGAACTTAAACCAAGATCAAGAAGGATACGATCAACATTTTTAATACCTATTTCATCCAATACAATATCCATATCCTGAAAACCAACTGTTTTAAATACAACATCACAAGGAGTATCACCTATGCGTTCCTTTGCTCGTGTGATAGCATCAGCATCAAAATCAAGACCGATAATCTTAACCTTTGATCCAAATCTTTTGATAATTTCAAAAGTATGACCACCACCACCCAAAGTACCATCAACGATAACATCACCTTCCTGGATATTTAATCCATCAATTGATTCATCTTTTAATACGGAAATATGTATCATATTTTAAAGAACACCTATTTGCCCTAATTTATCAGCGAGGGCATCAGCCTGTGTTTCAACTATTTTCTTATAATCGTTCCAAGCTTTTTCATTCCAAATTTCTGCTCTGTTTTGTACGCCAATAACAACAACCTTATTTGAAAGGCCTGAACGATTTTTTAAATTTTCCGGGATTAGTATTCGGCCATTAGTATCAACATCTACTATCACAGCTTGACCAAACATAAATCTCGAGAAACTTCTATTGTCACTTGTTAACATTGATGAGTCTGATAACTTATCAGAAACCTTTTGCCACTCTTTTGTAGTGAAGATTGAAAGACAATTATCTAGACCTGGAGCAACAACAACACTCTTCCCCATCTCCTTTCGGAATTTTACGGGTAGTGACATTCTATTTTTGTCATCCAATGTATGTGTATATTCTCCAATTAACATAAATTATAAAAGCGGAATGATTATTAATATTTTTAAAACAAATTTATTAAAAAATGCTTTAACCCACTTCATCCCACTTGATTATATTATAAACCACTTTGTCCCACAATACAAACACAATACCCCACTTTAACTGTGGATAACCTTTTGGACCAAAATAGACAAAATATATTATTAATATATGATGTATATAAACTAACCTTCAAATAAATCCAAGATGGAAAATAACAACAATCGCTCAAGAAGAAAGTCTTCTTTGACAGAATGTTTTTTTGATTATGGTTTACTGGAAATGTCTTTGATGTTAGGAGATACAAACATCGTTAGACTAAATAAAATTTCTGGTACAAATACACATAATCAAAAATGTAAAAATATTCTTATCAATGCTATTGCTTTTAATAATCTACAAAGATTATAAATATCAAAAAAGCAGAAATTCTATTTATAGAATTTCTGCTTTTTATTTTGATATTTTATTCTCTTGGTTTCATTACTGGGAAAAAGATAACATCACGAAGATTTTTTTGTTCAGTTAGGATTGCGACTAGTCTGTCGATACCCATTCCGAATCCTGTCATAGGTGGCATTCCGTGCTCCATAGCAGTTAGGAATTGTTCATCTATATCCATCGCTTCATCATCTCCATTTTCTTTTGCTTTTGACTGAGATACTAGTAGGTCTCTTTGTTTTATAGGATCTACTAATTCAGCGTACTGATTGGTAATCTCAGAGCCAGCGATTATTAGCTGAGCAACTTGTGCAGTACCATCACTGTTTTGTTGAGCTAGAGGTTTTAAATCTCCAGGGAAGTTTGTGATGAATGTTGGATTTATTATTTTATTACGAGAAGATTTTTTATAAATATAATCAAGAAGATTACCTCTTCCAACTTTTTTAGTTTCTTCTTCTTTCATCCCCCATTTGATAGCTTCCTTGCGAGCTTCGTCTATTGTAATAGTTGTAATATCAATATTTGCATTTTCTTTTAATAAATCAACAAAAGAAATTCTTGGCCATACTCCATCAAAGTTAACTTCATTACTACTACCATCTTTGTCATAAACTGTAAAAGTATTTTTACCTACTACATTTATTGCAATAGATTTAAGTAATTCTTCTGTCCATCTTATATTTGTATCTAGTGTCTGATATGCAGCATACCACTCTATCATTGTGAACTCTTGGATATGTGTAGGATCAGAGCCTTCATTTCTAAAGTTCTTACCTATTTCATAAACTCTTTCATATCCACCAACCATAAGCTTCTTGTGATCTAGCTCAAGAGCAATACGAAGTACCATAGGCATATCGTAATCATTGTGATGAGTTTCAAATACCTTTGCCATAGCACCACCTGCTTGGTTTTGGAGAATAGGAGTTTCAATTTCTAAGAAATCTTTTTTATCAAAAAATTCTCTCACAGCACGAATAACCTTTGAACGAGTAACAAAGCGATCATAAACTTCTTTATCCATCAGAATATCAAGATATCTTTTGCGGTATGTTTCTTCTACATCTTGTAATCCATGCCATTTATCTGGTAATGGAAGAAGAGACTTAGTAGCCATATACCAATCTTTTATAAGAAGACTTTGTTCTCCACGATTTGTAACAAAGAGTGAACCCTTCACTCCGATAAAGTCACCGTTATCTACTGTGGATGTAAATAGATCAAAAACTTCTTCTTTAAGTTCATCTTTTTTAAGAACAGCTTGTAATCTTTCTGTTCCAGATTGAAGGACCACAAATAAAATAGCTCCTTGGCCTCTCACAATCATAACTCTGCCAACAGTAGAAATATATTCTTTCTCTGATGATTCTGTTAATTCTTCAAATCTACTTTTAATTTCACTGATAGTGTAATCACGAGGTACAGAAACAGGATACGGATTCATACCCGCTTCTTTTAATAATTCGATTTTTTTAATTCGCGTATCGCGTAATTCTTCAATTGATGCCATATTCCTCTATTGTATATCAATGAGGGTATATTTGGCTAGTCCTTTGGGTGTTGTAATAGATACAGTGTCCCCTTTTTTCTTTCCAAAAAGTGCTTGTCCGAGTGGAGATTTATTTGAAATTTTATTGTGTGTCATATCTGCCTCTTCAGCCCCAACGATACTGTAAGTAACATTTTCTTTTAAGCCATCCTTACGAACAATAACAGTTGTTCCTATTTCAACATGTGTACTTGAATGCTTTTTAATAACTACAGCTGATTGAAGCATGTATTCAATCTGATTGATACGGTCTTCTGTCTTACCTTGGTCTTCACGAGCTTGGTGGTATTCAGCATTTTCAGAAAGATCCCCAAGTGCTTTTGCAGCATTAAGAGACTCCATAATCTCCTTACGTTTAATGTTTTTAAGGTTATCAAGTTCAGCTAGTAATAGTTGTTTTTTTTCTTCAGTTATATAATTTATTTCTTCCATAAGAGCTATGATTATAGCCGTTTATACTAAAAAAGTCAATGATTTTTGACCCATAAAATCAGCCTTAAAATACACATCTTCCGGACGTCCAACGTCCGGAAATACTATTTAAAATACTCAGGAGTAGACAACCCCATATAATCAACAACTTCACTCATAACTTGAGTGGCATTACCACTCGCTGCTTTAGGACCACGCTCCATAAGTACAGCAAAAGCATATCTAGGATTTTCATATGGGAAGAATCCAACAATCCAAGAGTTAGTATTTGTATTTCCTAATCCAACCTGAGCAGTACCTGACTTTGCTGCTACTTTTACAATAGAAAGATTTAGGGCTTGAGCTGTTCCTTCTGTTACAGCACGACGCATACCACTTTGTATAACTTTCATTTTATCTTTATCAATATCTAGTGTTGTAATTTTTGATTCATAAGAAGCATCACCCAAGCTAAGATGTGGTGTTGGAATTGTTCCCATACTTGCAATACCTGCAACAGCTCTCACCATTTGAATCGGTGTTACCTGAAAACCATACTGACCAATAGAAGTGTTGTAAGTATCTCCAACTCTCCAAGCATCCCCTTTGAAAGTTTTTGCTTTCCATTCTGGTGTTGGTATTACTCCTGATTTTTCTCCACCTAAATCAATACCAGTCTTATCTGATATTCCAAACATATGAACATATTTATCTATGTTTACGATTCCTAAACCTTTTTGATCTTGGAATCCTCCACCTATTTCATAGAAATAAACGTCAGAAGATATAGCTATCGCTTTTGCAATATCTACGTAACCGAAAATTCCATGGTCTTTAAATACACTTTTCTTTTCTGGGAAATATGGATTCGGAATTGAAATAGAACCATTTGCAAGTATTTGCTTTGATGGACTAATAACATTTTCAGCGAGAGCTCCGTAACCAATAAAAGGTTTAACAATAGAACCAGGAGAATATAATCCAGACAATGCTCTATTTAAAAATACTTTTCTACTATCAGAGAAATAACCACTAATAGTTTTCTTGTCAGTACCTAGTGATATAGTATTTGAATTGTATTCTGGGTAACTTGTTAATGCCAACAATTCCCCTGTCTTTATATCCATCAAGGCTCCAGCTCCACCAGAGAAAGATACTTTGTTTGCCATTGATGATATGGATTCATACATCTTTTTTTGAATCCTAGAATCAATAGAAAGTTTTACATCTTCTCCTGCTGTTGGAAGAGTAACTGTATTTTCTGATTGAACAGCACCAGACACATCTGTCTCTGTTATGCGAACACCATTTGTACCAGTTAGTTTTGTATTATAATATTTTTCAATTCCATCCTTACCTATAAATGTATCTTGCCAATAATTTCCAGCTGAGTCTTTTGCAGGTGAACTCACATAACCTAGCAACAATCCCAATCCAGGAGTTACATATGATCTCTGTGGTACAGAAGTTTTATTTACATCTTCTTTGGTCCAAGAATTCCAGGCAAGCATTACATTATTGCGATCATAGATTAAACCTCGAAGCGCAATAATAGGTTGCTTCATTAAAGTATTGTTTTCACTTTTCTTAAAATAGGCTTCTCCTTTTATAATCTGAAGAGACACCATTTTACCCATAAACAAAGATGCTATCACAAAGAAAAAAATTCCAAGTATAAATATAGAACGCTTTGGTATTGGTTTCTCTAAACGCCCCTCAAATTGTTGAGTATTGAAATGGGGTAAATTTTTTGAATCAAGAAATATTTCGTCTGGATCAATATTTCTTTTTATTTTTTTGTGATTAATATGAAATTTCATTTTTGTATAAGATAATATAACGACGCAAGACCTGAATACCCATATAAATAATACTAATGATTAGAGAGAACACAAATGGTGTTATCTTATTACCAAAGATTAGATAGATAGAATACATCATACTTAGAGATACTATAAACTCATAAAAGTTTTTAAAGGCAAAAATACCAATAAAAGAAAGGATTATTGTTATATACCAAGGGAATATGAATACTGAGAGGAATAGTAATATATCAAAAATAATCCGTTTTATGACCATAATACAGACATTATAAACCCAAAGTATACTAATTGACAAATATACCTATCTATTTTTTATTTTACGATACAAAAAGCGAATAAGAATAAAAAGAGCTACAGAAATTAATCCATAAAAAACTATTTTATATCCAAAAACAAAAGACAAAACAGACAAGAAAAATAATTTAACATAAGCGATTGGCTTATCTATTTGACCGAGTGGATCACTTTTCTTTTCCTCTACGACAGGTAATGTTTTTGCTTTAGTTGTATTTTTTACAGTAGCATCTTTTACAGAAGAAGTATTTGTATTATTTAATGAATCAATAACCTTTTTTGTATCAGATAAAGAAGAATTTATTTTTGTATAAGTATCATCTCGAAAAGTATCAAGACTTCCTAGTCCTTTTGAAACAGGAGCACTTACAGATTCTGGTATTACACTATTTACAGTAGAGCTCACAGTATCAATCTGACTATTTACAATATCAGACCCAGAAGCTTTTGTTCCATCTGAATTTTTTAAAACTACAGATATAAATTTATGGTCTTCTGAAGTAGAACTACGGTCGAGAACAACTGACTCTTTTTTATTATTTGCAGTTAAACTAGAAGATACGATTTTTGCAGAAATAGAATGATCTCCTGCAGTTACCTGCCAGGAAACATTTGCTTCTTTTATTGTTCCAGACGGAACTATAATATCACGAGTTCCAAGTATGACATTCTTATCATAGAAAGTTACTCTTGCAGAAAGTGAATCACTGTCACCATTCCAAATAGCTGTATATATTGAAACCTTATCACCTTCAACTAGTGGTTCCTTTGAATACCAAATCTGCCCTGGTATAAAACCAGTTGTTGCAGGAACTTCTGCATAAACAAAGGAAGCAAAAGATATATAAAATAATATAAAGATAAATAAGTATTTTTTCATTCAGTTAGAAAGAATTACTTAAGTGTAAATGAAGCCTTAACAGTCAACATTATATTTTTCTCAATTTTAGATGTGTCATAAGATCCATAATCAGAAATATCAAGAGAATTAGCAGACATAACTTGAACAACTCCAGATGAAGCACTCTTTAATTGTCCAACTGACTTACCAGATGATTCAGCAAGTTTTGAAGCACGAGCCTTAGCATCAGAAACTGCAGCAGCAAGCATATTTACACGCTCTTCTGGTAGCTTTGTATAAGTATATTCTAGTGATTGAGTTGCGAAGACTACACCCTTTGCTATTAGTGGTTGAATATTTTTTGCTATATCACTAATACTATTTACATCAGCAGAATTAACATCAATTGTTTGTCTTAGTGTGTAACTTTTTTCTGCTCCTTGATTTTGATCATAGTTTTGATCCATAAGAATAGGAGAAACTACTATTTGCTCAGCAGGAATATTTTTACTTTTTAGAAAATCTGAAACATTAGCAAGATCACTTGCCATATCAGCATAGCCAGCTTTTAGTGTACTTATTTTAACAACACGAGTTATAACTCCAACCCATTTTACATGGTCAGAAGTTACTAGTTTTGAAGAACTTCCTGTAACAGTTAAAGTGTTATCAAAAGAACGAACCTGATAAAAGCAGTAAGCACCGATTATTGTACTTATAATAATAGCTAACCCTAATATAAATTTTGTATTAAGCCACAAAATAGCTTTGTTGTTGTTTTCCATGTTTTTATTATACCACAAAAACAATGTCTATGAATTCAATATTTTATCCCCTATTTTAAAAGCTTCTCCAGCTCCCATAGTTACAATAATATCCTTATTCCCCATATCTTTAACAAGACTAGCTAAATAATTATCTACTTCTTCAAAACTAGAAAAAGCTTGTGAGTTATTTGTATATTTATTTATTTCATTAGATAGAATAGATGATGATATAGTTCCGTCATCTTCTTCACGAGCATAATAAATAGGAAGAAGTATTACACTGTCTATATTTTTAAAACTTTGAGCAAAATCATTCAACAATAACTTTGTACGACTAAACAAATGTGGCTGAAAAACTACTGTAATCTTCCAACCTTCTTCTTTGGAATATAATTCTCTAAACCCTTCGAGAGTTGCCATTATTTCAGTTGGGTGATGAGCATAATCATCATAAACCAATGTTCCATTTTTTAACTTTCCTTTAAATTCAAATCTTCTCCATGTACCAGGAAAATTGCAAACATATTTTTCGGATATTTCTTTGGATATTCCGAGAATACTTGCGGCGGCGATAGCCGCCGCAGCATCTTTCTTGTTGTGTAATCCTGGAATTTTTAATTTTAAATTAATATCAAAAAAATTATTATAATTTATAACTTCTGCATTTATATCTTTTATTACATCAGCAATATTTTTATCATCTGGATTACAAATCACATAACCATCACTAGGTACTCGCATAGCCATCTCTCTAAATGCACTTTTAATATCTTCTATATCTTTATAATAATCCAAGTGATCTTCATCTATATTTGTTATTACTAAAACTTTTGGATTTATATTTAAAAATGAGCGACGATACTCACAAGCCTCTACTATAAAATATTTACTTTTACCTGATATGAAATTAGATTTTTCTCCAACAAGTAAACTACCGACAATCACCGTCGGATCATCACCATTATCTCTTAAAATCTGCGCAACCATTGCTGTAGTTGTCGTTTTACCATGAGTACCTGAAACTGCTATCGTGTATTTATCACGACTTACAATATCAAGCATTTGAGGATATGACCTTACAGGAATTTTTGTTTGTTCTTTTATTTTTTTTGCGAGTTCTGGATCATAGTTATCAATAGCAATAGTATAAACAATCAAATCAGTATCATTAGGAATATTTTCATATGATTGACCCATCTTAATATCAATACCAGTCTTACGGAGTTCGCTTACAACTTCCCCATCCTGCATATCTTGTCCTGTTACAGTCTTTCCATCATGAATCATCATACGAGCAATAGCAGAAATACCTATTCCACCGATACCAATAAAATGAACATTTTTAATTTTATTTAAATCTAAATCCATAATATTATTTTAGTTAACCTTTTTAAATCTCTCTAATTCTACACCATCAACTGTAATATTTTCTAAAAACATTTTTAATGGACGGACCCATAGAGAATTCTCTCCAAAATCTGGACTATCATACAAAGCTTTGTATACAACCATTTCTTCTAGAGTCTCACTGTGGCGAGCTAATCCAACAACTTCATATTCGTGTCCTTTATAGTGTTTATATATTGCTCCTATTTCTAAATCTTTCATATTACTTTAATTTCTTAATTATTTTCATAAATAAGTCATTTCTTTCATATTCATTATTAAACATTCCAAAAGAAGCAAAAGCTGGAGAAAATAGAATTGTATCTCCCTTCTTGGATTTTTCTAATGCTTTTTTTACTATGTCATTCAAATCACTTCCAACTTCGAATGAAATTTTTAATTTATAATTATTAATCAAATCATTTGTTCCAGTGCCTGGAATCATAACAATAGATTTACAATATTTATTTACAGTTTTTACAAAATTATCCAATGGAAGATTTTTTGTTGCTCCACCAGATAATAAAATAATATTTCTTTTATTATTTTTTAATGCTTCAATACCTGAAATAGTTGCCTCTGGTGTTGTTGCGTTATTGTCATTATAAATATTAATACCTTTATAATTTTTTAAAAGTTCTAATCTTCCTTCTACCCCCTTGAAATCTTTTACAACTTTTTTAATCTTAGATATAGGAATATTGAATTGTTTAGCAACTTCAACGGCACAAGATAGATTCTCTCTCTGATGAGAACCCGGAACAATAAACTTCCAATCAAAAACATCTTTGGGTTTTACTATTATAAACTTCCCTTTTGTATCTTTTTTATTTAAAAAATCTTTCATCCCTGGACGAATAATCAAGATGTCATCTTTCTTTTGATATTTAAAAATATTTGCCTTATCATCAAAATATTTCTCCATAGAATTTTTATAATAATTCATATGATCAGGCATAAAACTAGTAAATACAGATATATTTGGAGAAAGTTTTGCATCTCCAAAACCTTGTAGTTGCCAAGAGTCTAGCTCGCAAACAAGGATATCTCCATCTTTTACTTTTTTAAGAAGTGGTAATGTTGCTACTCCACGAATATTTCCTCCTATGTAAATACTCTTTTTTAGGAATTTTTCATTAGCTTTCAAAATCTCGTATATTAAAGTTGTAGTCATTGATTTACCACGAGTACCTGTTACCCCTACAATCATTACACTAGGTGCACACTTTGCAAAAAGTGATACATCCATTTCAACTGGTATATTATTTTTCTTTGCTTCATTTATATAAATAGAATCAAATGGCACACCAGCTGCTTTTATAATCATATCTCTACCTTTAAAATCTTCAAGTCTGTGTTCACCTAATACAAATTTAATATTAGAAAATTTTCCTAAAGATTTTAAGGAAGTGGCAAGTTGTTCTTTTGTTTTTAAATCAGTAACTATTAAATCAGCACCACATTCTGCCAAGAATTTAGTATAACCAAGCCCACGGCCTAAAAGTCCCAATCCCATAACTGTAATTTTCTTACCCTTAAATTGTTGTTTATAATTTTGCATTATTTTAAATATTTTTAACTATTCCCCAGATAGGTCTTTAAGGCCTATCTGGGGAATAAACCTATAACTACTTAAGTTGTTTTTTTAATTCTTCCATATCATCGAAATGAGACTTTACTCCATTTACTTCTTGATAGTTCTCGTGCCCTTTTCCTGCAAGTAAAATATAATCACCATCTTTGGCAATCTGACACGCTTTAGATATTGCCATATGCCTATCAGTTATTATCTCTACCTTAGAAAAATCATCAACAGTTAAACCTTTCTGCATATCGTTTAAAATATCTTCTGGTTTTTCAGTACGAGGATTATCAGAAGTAAGTATTAGAATATCACTCATATCATAACCAATTTTTGCCATTATAGGACGCTTACTTTTATCTCTATCTCCACCACAACCAATAACAGTAATAACTTTATTACTACCCTTCATTTCATTTATAGTTTTTAAAACATTTTCTAGTGCGTCTGGAGTATGAGCATAGTCTACAATACCAGTAATATCACTTGTAGATTTTATATATTGAAATCTTCCTGGTACTGGCTCTAATATTTTTATAATTTCTTTAACTTTTTCTTTATCTTGTCCGAGTAATATAGCCGCTGCATACACTCCAAGTATATTATAAGAATTAAATTCACCGATTAGTTTTGTTTCTAATTTTTCATTAAAATTTGCAGACCTTTTTAAACTCAGAGTATATGGATGTGCCAATGTATCACTTAACATAAACTGACCTTTCTCATCATCGATATTTGCGATAGCAAAACCAGTGGCTGGTATAACATCAAAAAAACCTTTTTTTGCTTCACAATAATTTTCAAAAGTTTTGTGATAATCTAAGTGATCAAGAGTAAGGTTTGTAAATATTCCCCCAACAAAAGAAAGTCCTACTATTCTTTTTTCAGAAACAGAGTGAGATGAAACTTCCATAAAACAATATTCACAACCATCATCTACCATAAGAGCCAAAAGTTCACTTAGGGTTACAGGGTCTGGTGTAGTACGACTTGCCTCAAATGACTTATCATTTATTTTATTTACAACCGTTCCTATCATCCCAGCCTTATAACCTAAATCACGAAAAAGTTGATGTAAAAGTGTGGCTGTTGTAGTTTTACCATTTGTACCAGTAACACCAACAAGCTTCATCTTACGAGATGGATTGTCGTAAAAATTAGAAGCTATGATTCCTACAGCATTATGAGTATCTCCTACTTTTATATATGTAATACCGTCTTTGAATTCCTTGGGGTCTTTTTCGTAAACAATAGAGGTTGCTCCTTTTTCAATAACTTCATCTATAAACAAATGCCCATCAATAACATTACCCTCTAATGCAACAAACAAAGAATGTTGCTCTATATTTTTTGAATTAAGAGATACAGAAGAAACAGGCTTATCTATATTACCGTGTATATGTAATATTGATATTTCATCTATTATATCATTAAGTATTTTCATTTTATTGTTTAAGCCAATTATTATATTCTTCTATTACTTTTTTTGAGACTTCTTCTAGTGGAATTTTTTCTGTATTTACAACAAGATTAAAGTTTGAAGGTGAAGTATGATCTTCTATTCCATACAATTCCTTGTATCTCTTTCTCTCACTGATTAATCTCTCCGAGATAGAATTTGAAATACTTTCCACTGTATCAAAATTATTTACATCTTCTTTTTGTCTATTTGGATTATTTTTTTTATCTTCTAAAATTCTATTTGAGGCGACAATAGAATCAAGGTCTAAAAATACTTTAAAAGAATCTGGAATAAAATAAAAACCAAGTCGTGAATCAAGTACAATATTTTCCATACTACCTATTTCTATATTTCTATCATCGAGAGCTTTATCTATAGAAGGATCATTCTCTGCAATAATACTTAATTCAACAAGAGAAACATTTCTTTCTATGGCAATAGCTCTCATAAAATCTCCAGTAGAGTAATGTTTATAACCAAGAATTTCAGCAACCTTTTTGGCAGTAGAAGATTTTCCACTTCCAAGCTTACCGGCTATGGTTATAATATGTTTTTTATTCATCCCGTTAGAGATAGTCCCTCATTAGATGGGACGTATCTGATTAATTATTGTTAATAATACAAATTACTAATATCTTTTATATTCCGTTAAAAATATAACAAAAACATCTCTAACGGGATTCATTTTTTAATTCTATCATAAATAATAGTCAAATAAAAACCCTTATGGTATAGTATTTTTATGAGAATTTTAGCAATAGAAACCTCTTGCGACGAGACAGCTATATCTATAATCGAAGCAAACAAAGAAGGTAAAAAG
>Ga0302292_1001864_pt1 | contig 13065 bp, 9 predicted proteins | sample III_Fen_N2_1_FD_194553 | JGI IMG/M metagenome (GOLD analysis project Ga0302292, IMG submission 194553) | Peat permafrost microbial communities from Stordalen Mire near Abisko, Sweden - III_Fen_N2_1 | ecosystem: Environmental > Terrestrial > Soil > Wetlands > Permafrost | place: Sweden: Abisko...
ATCAACTCCAAAAGATGGCTCAATTGTATGAGGAACAATTCTTGTCCCTGTTTCTTCATCTTGATAATTTAATTTATGAATACTTAAATCGAAATCTGTTCTGTATGCTAATCCATAAAGTTCTTTTCTTCCAAAAGGAAAATCAAATTCAAAATCTACTGTGCGTTTTGAATAATGAGCTAAATCTTCTTTCTCTACTTCAAGCTCATGAACTTTATTCATATCAATACCAATCATTTCTATCCATGCAAGCATTTCATCGTGCCAATATTCAAAATATTTTTCCCAACCTTCAGGTTTTATAAAATATTCTATTTCCATTTGTTCAAATTCTCTCACACGAAAAATAAAATCGCGTGGAGTTATTTCATTTCTAAAAGCTTTTCCTATTTGACCCATACCAAAAGGAAGCTTTGGATGGAAAGAATCAACAACATTTTTAAAATTAACAAACATTCCTTGAGCTGTTTCAGGACGAAGATAAACCTTAGAAGAAGAATCCTCTGATGCTCCAATTTGAGTAGAAAACATCATATTAAATTGACGAGGCTCACCAAGTAATTCTTTACAATTAAGACATAATTTGAAACCACTATATTTACCATTTGTTTCTGTTATAACTTGATCTTCACGATAACGATTTTTACATTTAGGACATTCTATAAGAGGATCTGTAAAAGTATCAACATGACCAGAAGCTTTCCAAACAGCAGGATTCATAATAATTGCCGCATCTATTCCATACATATCTTCACGAGATTCTACAAACTTTTTCCACCAAAGAGTTTTTATATTATTTTTTAATGAAACACCAAGTGGTCCATAATCCCAAGTACCTGCAAGTCCTCCATATATTTCAGAACCCTGATAAATAAAACCTCTTCTTTTACAAAGTGAGATTATTTTTTCCATTAAATTTTCATTTGTTTCTTGCATATCTTATTTTATCATTTGTAAATTAATAATTATCTAACAACACGATCATCTCCACTTTGGAAACTAGGATCATTGATAAGTGTTGTTGTTATTGGTCCACGTGTACTCTTAATCAAGGTTGAAGTAAATGAATCAGTTCCAGAAAGATAAACATCTTTCATAAGTTGAGGAACGCTACCTATTTGAGAAGCTGATGGTTTTAAGGATATTTGAAATGATGCTTCTCTGGTTGATCCAAAACCAGTACTAGCTTTAACTGTTCCTACATTCCAAATTACTTCGCGAGTAACTTCATTGTAGGTAATATTTTCAGTTGACCCTTTAGTAACACCAACCCAATTAACATAAATTGGTAAAACGGATCGAGCTTGAGCAGAAGTTATAATATTTGCAGAATTAGAAAGTGTCCAATTAACATTGTATCTTGTCTCAGATTCTGCCTTAGGTGGTTTTTCTCCAGAACTATAATTTGCAGATGAAGCTATTTGAAAATCAGATAATATTTTAATTACTTTCTTATTAAAATTATTTACATCTCCAAAAGTAGAGCCTTCAGAAGGTTGTCTACCTTTTATACTAACATCTAATATAATTTGTGGATCTTTAATCGCATTTGAAAGACCAACTAAAGATAAAGATTTAAAATTAAAACTAATATCACCTCTTGCTCCAGGTTCAATAGAACCTAATTCTGGAATAGAATTTTTATCCCAAATAATCTGACTATTTACAGAATCATAAAATCCCTCAGATGGAGACACAGAAGATTTATCAAGAACATTACCTGAAATACTTGCAATAATTTGTGCATCGGTAATTTTTGTAGATAAATTATTGGCCCATGAAATTTCAGCATGAATATTTCCTCCTCCAGAAGCAGTGTATTCAGGTAAATCTTGATTATTAACTAAAATACGCGCTTCGAGAAATGGTTTAGATATTAAAATTGTTTGTAATAGTGAATTATAAACAACACTAACTATAGATTGATTATTTTGATTTGTAGCTCCAGCATATACATGAAATACTTGTTCATCACCATCTTGTCCAACGAGACGGCCTTTTATTATTATTGGAATAGGGTTAGTTAAAGTTAAAGAAGAAAGATCCCAAACGGAATTACCTATAGATGGAGCAGGGATTGCGCTATCAAAAATAAAATTACTTGGATAGGCAACTTGTAAAATTGTATTACCTACAGGTAAAGTTGTATTCAATGCTGCCGTAACATTAAATGAAAATGGTTGATTTGAAGAAATAGAAGTTGGCGTATCAATATTAAGAGATAATGGAGCTGAACTTATAGTAACTGGATATTCTTTATCTTTTGAAAAAATAGCATTCGAACCCTCAGGATGATATTCTAAACTAATTTTTATATTACGAGTTGATTGTTCTGTACCAAAAAGGGTAACTTTTATATCTCGAGTTACACTTTGACCAGGCTTAATAGTTCCAATTGAATCATAAGGTAATATCACTGAGTCGGTTGAACTATCATCTGCTCCTTTAGGGTATTCAACTATTAAATTTGCCAATTCAAGATTTGCCTTGTTACGATTTACAATTTCAACTTGAAGGGGTAATTCTTCTCCCCCCTTAGCAAAAGCATTACCTAAAACAGTAATGTCTATATTGTCATTAGATACTGATACTCCTCCATTTGAAAACATATAAATTGCATATCCAATCGCTGCAATAAAGAAAACAACTGCAAGTATAAAAAAATATTTAAGGATTGAAGTTGATGGTTTTTTCATATTTTTATTTTGATTAGAATCATCAGCCTTTTTAATACCACCTTGCCAATCTTCTGGTGCTTTATGAGTTACTTGATGAAGAACACCTTCTCTTGGACGTTCTGAGATTGTATCTTCACGCTCATATAGACGACGTTTAATATCTTCAATTTTGCTATTATTCTCTGTCATACAAAAATAATTATAGCATAATAATAACGCTATTTATAGATGACTTTCATTTAGTGCTCTATTTATATGGGCAACGATTGATTGACGTTCTTTTAATAAACTTGTTATTTTTGTCTCATCAAAAGAAGAAGAAAGATATTGTTCAAGCATAGTAGATTCTCCTATATAACCAAGTGTATTCATTATTCTTAAAACAAGATGAAGTTCTAATGCTTCACGAGATGATAGTGAAATATTTGTATCATCAAGTAAATATAAAGCTTGAATAAAATCATCAAAGATATCTTCATTCGCTTCTTCTCCATCACAAAGCCTTTCAATCAATGCGCTTATACGAGCTATTAAAAGAATAGAAGGTCGAGATGATCGTGCATATGGAAAGGTAGAAATGTTTGCTGCTGAAGTCACCCTCCAAATATCACGCCCACGAACTAAATCAATATTTGCATAAGAAAAATCTTGCAAAGAAAAACGGAGTTTTGATTTATGAAGTCTTATTCCTTGAGCGGAAGCTCTAACTAATCCCATTTCACGAGTATAAATAGTGAGCATTTTATTTGCCTCACCAATATTTCGAGATGAGAGTATTAATCCGTGAGTATGATAAATGTGATGCATAAAGTAATTATTTTTACTTAATCATTTTTAATAATGATTCTAGAAGTTTAGGAAATTGATACCAACCATCGTGTCCACCTAAATGTCCTCCATTAGGGATTGGTATTAAATCACAAGAAAGTTTTTGAGATAAATATTCTCCTTCAGAAAAATTAACTATCTTATCATTATCCCCATGAATAACAATAAAATTATTACAAATATTTTTAATATATCCAAAATCAAAAGATGTATTCAAAAAACTATTCACATCTTCATATTCATCTCCTTTAACCTCAAAAATAGGACCAGAAATAAGAATAGCTCCACCAATTTTTGAATTTTTATCTAAAGTTTCAATATAGTGCAAAATGGCTGGAACTCCTAAAGAATGTCCTATTAAAAATATTTCATCTGTCGGATTCTTAATTGCATCACTTATTGTTTTAATCCACTCATTTTTTACTGGGTGATCAGGAGTAGGCATCGGTAAAGCACAAGCATATATATCGTGTTTTGCGAGTTCTGCCATAAGCCAAGGACGCCAACCTCCATTAGGTTGCCCTTCAAAACCATGAACTATAAATACTTTTACCATAAGACTATTTTAACACATTTTTTATACAGTCCAATAAATCCCTAGGATCATCAATAACAGCAATAGGATTCCCTTTTTCTAAGTTTTCTTTTGAGTGAATTCCCCAAGTAACACCGATAGAACTAACCCCGCATTTATTCCCTTCTAAAATATCCCCCAATGAATCAGTTACAAAAACAGTATTATTGGGTTTAATATTATATTTTTCTAAAAGACTATTAATCTTTATTGTTTTATCACTATGGATATCGGCACCTAAAATATCAGAAAAACATTTGTCAACATTTTCTTTTTCTAAAAAATTTCTAATATATACAGTAGTGGTAGATGAGACAATAGCTAAAATATAATTTTTATTTAATTCTATTATTGTTTTAGATAATATATCATCAATAGTCATTTTCATAATCTGTTCTTTGTATTTTTCGTAAAAATTAGTCGGAATATTATGATTTTTATTATTATTTTCATGTTTCATATTATCAATGAAATTACCATTACATATTTCTTGTAATTTTTCTATAGTAAAATCAGGATTGCATTCCTTGTGAATATTAAATGATAATTGAATAGTATTGGCTAATACTCCATCAAAATCAAATATGACTAATTTTTTATTGCCAAGATTCATTATTTTATATAACTACTTTATTAGAGTTATCTTAAAATTAATACTATCAATTTTAATTTCTATTCCATCATTTTCTTTAATTTGTATCTCTTTTGTATTAACTGCTTTCATTATTTCCGATTTAAATTTATTTATAATTTCTTGCCCAAGATTATCAGTATTGATAACAAGAGTTATAACATCATTTGTATTTAATCCGTTCTTTTTTCTAATATCCTGAATTGCTCTTAATAACTCACGGTAATTACCTTCTTTTTTAAGGTCTTCAGTGATATTCGTATCAAGTTGAATTGGCTGACTTAAATCTATAGTTATATGATTAATAAATTTAGCAGAATCTTCATTCATAGAATGTCCAAAAAATACTTTTTTTACATTTATCTCTTCCTTAATAAGCTCTATAAAACCAGAATCTAATTCATTTAAAACAGAATCATTTATTAAGATCACGTTAAGTGGTTGCCTTACTGGAATCCCTGCCTTTTGTCTTGATTGTAATCCAAAAGTAACAACATCTCTCACCTCTTTCATTTCTTCAATTAATTTTTTATCAATTGAATTTGATTCTGGCCAATTGGTTAAATGAACACTTTCCTCATCTTTTACATTCTTTAATTTTTGCCAAATATCTTCAGATGCAATAGGAGTAAATGGGGCCATTAATCTTGCTAGATTTTTTAATACAAAATATAAAGTCTTTTTAGCATTCTCATCACCATTTTTTATTCTGTCACGAGAACGACGTAAGTACCAAGTAGAAAGATCATCCATAAAATCACGAATAGCGCGAACGGGTTCAAGAAGTTTATAATTATCTAAATGCTTTGTTGTATTTTCTGTAAGTTCATTAAATCGAGAAATAATCCATTGATCTAAAATATTATCTGATTTTATATATTCTAATGTTTCTAATTTAGAATCACGATATAATTCATAAAAAGCTAAAACATTGTAAAGCAAACCAAAAACTTGTCTATGCAATTCCATAACAGTTTTTTCATCAAAGTTTTTTGATTCACCTGGTTGATTAACTGAATACATCCAAAGACGAAGAGTATCAACTCCATATTTATCAATCATAACCCATGGATCAATAATATTTCCAAGAGATTTTGACATCTTTTTACCCTTTGCATCAAGTAAATGTCCTAAACAAATAACATTTTTATAGGCTTTTCCACGCCCCATAAGAACTCCTACTGCATGAAGTGTATAAAACCATCCACGAGTCTGGTCTATAGCTTCACTGATAAAATCTGCAGGATAACCATTTGTTTCTATTAACTTTTTATTTTCAAATGGATAATGATCTTGTGCAAATGGCATACATCCAGAATCAAGCCAAACATCCATAACTTCTTTAGTACGTTCAAGTTTTCCACCACAATCGCAAACAAGTTCTATCTCATCGATGTATGGTCTATGTAAATCAAGTTCATATTTTTCATTATGTGGAATAGGAACAAAATTTAATTCTTTTATTTCTGCATTTTTTAAATATACTGGAGGATTTTTTTCTTTGGATAAATTTTCAAAAGAAAAACCTTTTATAATAAACTCAAGTGCTCTTGTTGCACCTGAATGTCCAATAATCAAAATATTTTTCCCAGAATATTTATTCTCTAAATCATAAATAAATTTACCCATACGTAAAACAATTTGGGCAAAACTTTCACTATCAGGTAAAATTTCAAATGGATCATTTGAATAAACTTCTTTATAGTATTCTTCAAAAACACTTCTCGGTTTATTATAAAAAATACTACTTGATTCCCATTCATGAATAGTATCCTCATAGATAACTTCTTCAAATGGAAATCCAATTTGTTCGCACATAATTTTAGTTGTTTCTCTTGCTCTCTCGAAAGGAGATGCTATTATTACATCTATTTTTTCTTTAAAATTCTTTGAGCTTTCTAATACCTGGCTTCTTCCAAGTTCAGTTAATTTTGACTGTCGAGCTTCTTCTTTACCCATAAGAAGTTCACTTACATTGCATTCTGCTTGGCCATGTCTCATTACAAGATATTTATTCCCAGATTTTTTAGTTTTTGATTTTAAATCATCAATACTACCAATCACTTCATTTTTTTTACAATCATTACAAATCCAAACAGGAAGTGGTGTTCCCCAATATCTCTCACGAGATATTGCCCAATCTTTAATATCTTTTAGCCATTCACCAAAACGTCCCTCTTTAATATAAGATGGTTCCCAATTTATAGATTCATTTTCTTTTACCATTTTATCCTTAAGTTCTGTCACTCTTATATACCAAGAATCACGGGCATAATAAATAAGAGCAGTTTTGCAACGCCAACAATGTGGATATGAATGTTCGTATTTTTCTTTCTTAAATAAAAGCCCTCTATGTGCCAAATCTTTTATAATATCAATTGCAACATCTTCGTCACGAACAAATCTACCTTCAAGAAAATCTGTACCAGCTAAAAATTTACCGTCAAGACCAACTAAATGATGTTTTGGTAAACCAACTTCATTTCCCAGCATAAAGTCATCTTGACCATACATAACAGCAGTGTGAACAACTCCTGTACCATCTTCAGTAGTTACAAAACTTGCCGCATGAACTCTAAAAGCCTTTTCGAGTTTAGGTTTTTCAGAATCTGAAATTGTATTTGTTAGATATGGATATAAAGGTTCATACTCTAAACCAACTAAATCTGAGCCTTTCATTTCTTCTACAATTTTATATTCACCTTCAATTACAGAAAGACGTGATTTTGCAAGAATAAATAATTCATTTTCTTTTTGTATTTTTACATAATCAATATTTTTACCAACCGCTAAAGCAACATTTCCTGGAAGTGTCCATGGAGTTGTAGTCCATGCAAGGATATAAGTATTTTCTTCTCCTTTTACTTTAAACTTCGCATATACAGATAAATCTTTTACATCAATATATCCTTGTGCAAGTTCATGAGAAGAAAGCCCAGTTCCACATCGTGGACACCAAGGCACAACCTTATAATCTTTATAAAGTAATTTTTGGTCATTAACTTTTTTTACAACATTCCAAACTGATTCCATGTAATCATTGTGATATGTTACATAAGCATTTTCTTGATCTACCCAATAACCAATACGGTCTGTAAATTTTTTCCAAAGATCTGTATATTCCCAAACACTTTCTTTACATTCCTTATTAAATTTTGCTATTCCATATTTTTCAATATCTTTCTTTGAAGTTAAACCTAGTTTTTTTTCTACTTGAATTTCTACTGGAAGTCCGTGAGTATCCCAACCACCCTTTCTTCGAACATGAAATCCACACATAGTTTTATATCGAGGAATAGCATCTTTAAAAGCACGGGCTTCAAGATGGTGAATTCCTGGTTTACCGTTTGCAGTTGGAGGACCTTCATAGAAAACATACTCCCCTTTTGAAAAAGGTTTTTCTAAACTTTTTTCAAAAATATTATTTTCTTTCCAAAAATTTAAAACTTTCTCTTCCCTGAGTGCTGATTCTGATTTTTTATTTTCTTCTTCCATAAATTATTATAAATTAATTGGTAATAAAAAAACTCGTCCACATACAACAATCATAATAATTGTTATATAAGGACGAGTTTCTATCCTAATTCGTATTAACGAACGGACGAGACACGTGGTACCACCTCATTTACTTCTCATTTAAAGGGTTCTACTTACCAATAAGGTTTTCTTCCCAATGCTCCAAGGTGATATCCTCTTCACTGCATATATTTAAATAATACCAGTAAAACCAAAAATTGCAAGAAATTTGATTTTAGTGTAGTATCAAATCGAATTGCACTTTACGACATCATATCGTCAAAGAAATCACCTCTTCCTAGAACTGAAACATCTAAGTACAGGATTAAAAGAGAGTTTTGAATTATTGGTTAAGTATCGAAGTAGTTACAAGCGAAAAGAGAAGAAGCTGACAATAGCGCATAGGTAATTCAATTAGATTTAGTAATTCAGCCCGTTTTTGATTTTATATCAAAAACGGGTTTTTACATTTTTCCTGGAGTTTCAATACCAAGTAACCAAAGACCATTTTTCATTGTTTGATAAAATGATTCTACAAGATTCAAATGATAAGTAATAAACTTATTATCTTTATCTAAAATTTTAGTATTTCCATAAAAAGAATTAAAAGCACTGGCAATTAAAGTAAGATAAGTAGCTATATGATGCGGTTCTAGTTTTGAATATGAACGCTCAACTACTTCTGGAAATTGATATAATAATTTTTCTAAATCTGTAATATCTTGAGGAATTTCATTCCAATTTTCAAAAGATAAATCTTTAGCTTTGTTTATTATAGAAGTTGATCTAACTGCTGTATATTGTAAATAAGGACCAGAATCTCCATCAAAAGAAATTGATTTTTCAAAATCATAGATTATATCCCCACCCAAAGCAGGCTTAAGAATTGAGTATTTAAGCGCTGAAACTCCAACAATTTTTGCTATTAAATTTTTTTCTTCCTCTGTTAAATCTCTTTCAGAAACTTTTTCACGAACAATAGACATAGAATCATTGATCAATGATTCACCAGTAATAACATTTCCTTTTCGTGAAGACATTTTACCTTGAGCTAATCGCATCATACCGTGAGTAATATGCTTCATTCTTGATTCTAAATCTGGATGCATTAATGATATTGCCTTTTGAACAACCTTCATGTAATCAGCCTGTTCTATGGCTGTTGTTACTATAGAAATATCAGGATTTTCTTTTTCAAATTTAGTTATTGTAAGACCTATTTCTTTTGTTTCATAAGTAGGAAGTCCTTGAGAATTTATAAAAACACGAGTATGAAGTTTTGGATCATATTTTTCACCATGAAAAACTATAGCTCCACGTTGCCCGTTCTGAGCCTGCTCAGGAGTAGGGTCAGATTCATCAAATATTTTACCAATATTTTCTCTGATTATTTTCTCACCAATTTTCGCCATCTCACTTTCAAAGAAATAGTGATTAAATTTTGTACCGAGAAGTTTGTATATTTCTTCAAAAGCATCAAGAGTTGTCTTTCTACCCCAATCATATATTTTATTTATTTCATCATCACTTTTGTTATAAACTTTTTTATTTATTATATCTATCTCTTTCTTTGCATTCTCATCTGTATCATATAAATTACTTCCTTTTGAATAACATTCACCTATATATTGAGCTTGTTCTGAAACAGTTTTTGATTTATCTGGCATACCAAATGTTATAAGGCCATAAATAGCTTTCGCTACATGAGGACCCACATCACCTTGATAATTTGCGCGAATAGTTTTAGCCCCAGAAAATTCTACAATACGAGAAATAGATTCCCCTATTGCATTACTCATCAAATGTCCAATATGAAAAGGTTTAAAAGGATTTGGTTGAGTATATTCAACCATAACTTTTTTATTTTCTAATATTTTATTCTTTCCCCAATTTTCTTTTTGTTTTAAAATTTCATTAATACTATCTGCAAAAAATTCTCTCGATAAATAAAAATTAATAAATCCAGGACCAGCAATTTCTATTTTTTCTATTTCTTTAGGTAAATTATTTTTAATTTCTACTTTAATTTTTTCTGATAATTCTTTTGGATTTATTCCTATTTTTTTAGCACATGCCATAGCTACATTTGTAGAATAATCTCCATTTTTAAAATCTTCTGGATGTTCAATAGAAAAATCAGCATCTTGTATTCCAAGATTTTTTAAAGCATCTTTTATCAATTTTTCTATTTGTTCTTTCATATTTATTTCTTTCCCGTACTTCCAAAGGCTCCTTCTCCACGTATTGATTCACTTAATGTATCAGTTTCCTCAATTTCTGCAATATCAACAGGAACAATAACTATCTGAGAAACTTTATCTCCCTCTTCTACAGTATATGGTTCAGTTCCTAAATTTACAAGATGAGTATTGTATTCACCTCTATATCCTGCATCAAATACTCCTCCCATAGTAGAAAGTCCGGCTTTTGAAATACTACTTTTGTCTTTAATAATAGCAGCATATCCAATAGGAAACTCCATAGCAAAACCATGAAAGAAAAAATGATGTTCTCCTGGTTGTATAGTAAAAGTTTCCATAGCAAACACATCCATTCCTACATCTCCAGGATGATGATATTTAGGTAATTTTGCATTTTCTTTTAATTTTTTAATTTTTATTTTCATAAATTACTGCATTGGGTCCTTACCTTCTTTAATGTGTATCAAGGCAAAAATTAAATAATTTGTAATATCATACAAAGAATCAAGAATTTTAGGATTCAGTTTATTTTTCTTATTTACATCTTTCTTTATCATTTTTTCCATTTCTACAATACGATAAACCTTAACTAAAGATTCATCTATAATAGAAGAAACTCTCATTTTACGCCAAGATTCACCATAATCATGATTTTTCTTTTCTAAAATTTCTTTAATTTCTCTAACTATTTTATTTATCTTTAGAATATTAATTTCTCTAACTTTCTTTTTTTCTTCTAATAGCCAAATCCTAAATAAAACATAATTTATTGTATGAGTTATTGTTTCTTCTATACTTTCATCTACACGAGCATTACCTTTCTCTTGTATAGACCTAATACGAGAAAGTTTAGTAAGAATCCTATCAGTAATAGAAGAAGGTCTATATTTACAAACACTAGATCCATATTCTTTTTTCTTTGATTCAATAATATCTAAACAATCACGTGTTATTTCATCAAAGTATAATATTGTTGATTTATTTTCTATTTTTTTATTCTTTATCATAAAAGTTTTTTCCTGTTTTATATGAATCAATTAAAATTTCAGTGGGATAAAATAATGGAGATGGTAAGTCGTCTAAACTATACCAAGCTAAACCATCACATTTTTCTGGCTCCATTATTTGAGGCTCACCACTTTCCCAATCAGCAGACATTCCAATTAAAATATCTTGTCTTCCTTCGTGCCTATATATATTTGCAGTACATAAAAATTTTAAATTCTTAATTGAAACCCCAGATTCTTCTAGTGTTTCTCTTTCTGCACATTCAACAAAAGATTCCTCATATTCTAAATGTCCACCTAAAAAACTATACTCCCCTGCACCATGTGAACCTTTTCTTTTGTGAAATAAGACTTTATCATTTTTAAAAATCATCACACCAACACAAGGTTTTAAATTTTCTCTTTTTCCTTCTATCATGATTATTTTCCTCTCAACACCTTATCCATCTTTGCGGCTAATTTAATCATATCTTTTTCAGTATTTCCTCGAGTTGTTTGTGCACATGTACCAAGACGAATTCCTGATGGATCCATCGGTGAACGAGTCTCTCCTGGAATAGTATTCATATTTACGATAATTCCAGCTTTCTCAAGTTTAGCACTTGCCTCTTTACCAGGAATTCCTTTTCCATCCATCCAAGTGTCCATAAGAATAAGATGTGAATCTGTACCACCAGATATTATATGCCAACCATATTTTTGTAATTCTTTTGCTAATGTTTTAGCATTTTTTATTACTTGTTTTGCATATTTTTTGAAACTAGGCTTCATTGCTTCTGCTAAACAGACGGCGACTGCAGCAATACTATTCTCGTGTGGACCACCAAATAATCCTGGTATTATCATTTTATCTATTTTCTTATCAAATTCTCGTGCATCTTTTTTAACAAACAATAGTGCATGTCTTGGACCACGAAGAGATTTATGAGTTGTTGTCATAACAGAATCAGCGTATGGAAATGGTGATGGGTATGCACCTCCTGCAACAAGTCCACCAAAGTGTGACATATCTACATGAAGGAGTGCTCCACTTGCGTCTGCAATTTCTCTAAATTTTTTAAAATCTACAATACGAGGATAAGCAGTAAATCCACAAACAATAATATTTGGTCTTTCAGCTATTGCCAATTTTTTAAGAGCTTCATAATCTATAACTTCAGTCTTAGGATCAAGTTCAAATTGAACTGGTTTCCAAATTTTGCCGGTCATAGAAGCTGGATGTCCATGAGTAAGATGACCACCAGAAGAAAGTTTCATTCCCATTATTTTTCCACCCATAAGGACGAGTGCTGAATACAAAGCAAAGTTTGCAGGGGAACCTGAGAGAGGTTGAACGTTTACATGCCACTCATTATCTTTTAATTTGAAAAGTTTTAAAGCTCGAGCAATTGCTAAATTCTCAACTTTATCTATAACTTGATTTCCACCATAGTATCTTCTTCCTGGATAACCTTCTGCATATTTATTTGTAAGTTTAGAACCAAGTGCTTTTAAAACATCGTCTGAAACTATATTTTCTGATGCTATTAAATTAATTACACTTTTCTGTCTTTTCTCTTCTTCCTTTATTAGTTTCTCTACTTGTTTGTCTATCATAATTATGGTGGTAATTAGATTTGTAATAGTATTA
>Ga0302292_1001868_pt1 | contig 13050 bp, 7 predicted proteins | sample III_Fen_N2_1_FD_194553 | JGI IMG/M metagenome (GOLD analysis project Ga0302292, IMG submission 194553) | Peat permafrost microbial communities from Stordalen Mire near Abisko, Sweden - III_Fen_N2_1 | ecosystem: Environmental > Terrestrial > Soil > Wetlands > Permafrost | place: Sweden: Abisko...
AATATTATTATACCGTAAATCGTAATGGATAATCTGTGGACAAACCGTGTCATTAAAATCAGGATTTAGTATTTGTAATTTTTTATACGCGCCATTTATAGTCTTATAAACAATCATTTAGAAAATACATTGTAACGATGTCAAGCTTTATTTTTTCTTTCGGAATTGTAAGCCAAACCTATCAAAGTTAATATAACAACAATTGCCACATAAACGCCAGCCGGCACTCCGGGAGCCGTACCCTGGGCATAGGAGTGCATTCCGACCAGATAATAATTTACGCCAAAGAATGTCATGATAATCGTGCTGAAACCAAGCACCGACAGACTACTTAACAAAAACTGATTCATGGCTTTAGGAATATTCCGCAGGTGTAAAATGGCGGAATAAACCAGAATGCTAACCAACGCCCAGGTTTCTTTCGGATCCCAACCCCAGTATCTTCCCCACGATTCATTGGCCCAAACGCCTCCAAGAAAACAGCCAATTGTCAATAGAAACAGCCCTACAATCAACGCTAGTTCAATGATATAACTAATTTCCTGCATCGAAACCCTCAATCGCGCTGCATTGCTTTTGCTTCTGAAAATCATTAAACACAGATTGAGCATACCCAAAAGCGCACCCATGGCCAAAAATCCATAACTCGAAGTTATTATCGCCACGTGAATGATCAACCAGTATGATTTCAAAACCGGAACCAGGTTGGTGATTTCAGGATTCATCCAACTCATGCTGGCAACAATCAGCGCAATGGCCGAAAGAATGCCGGTAACCGCCAAACTGATGGGCGACCGCTTGGCAAAAATCAATCCCGAAAGCGCCGAAGCCCATCCGACAAAAATCATGGTTTCATAGCCATTGCTCCACGGCGCATGACCCGATATGTACCAGCGAACGGCCAATCCGGCTGTATAAACTACAAAAACCAACATAAACACATAGATAGCTGCCTTCAGAATTTTATCCAAACCGGATTTCACTCTGAAAATATCAATCATGTGCAAGGCCAGTAAAATCAACCCGATAAAAGTGTACAGGTAAGCCAATTGATTAAATATATTCAATTCGTTGTATAATATTTCAAGACTAACTTTCCGGTTCGAAGGCAGGTTATTGCCGCCATGCTGGAGTTGGTAATTCCTGATTAACTGAAGTTTACCCGTTGCATCAGCCCAATTACCGGAAGTGAATGCCGCGGCGGCTGCATTCATGTAATTCTGAAACATAGCATCGGGCGAATTTGGAGCAACCACATGCTCAGGAGTTACCGTTGACTTTCCCATCAATGCATTCAATTGTTCGTCGGACATTCCGCCCATGCCTTTTGGTGGAGTCACTCCTTCCATGCCTTCTTTCAACGGCGGTGCAACTTTGCCATCCGAATCTGCTGACATCGAGCCCATACCTTCCATTCCTGCAGGCATATTCATCCCACCCATCGACTGCATTCCAGCCGGAATACTATGAGTTTGATGAGGATTAGCCAATGAATTTGGAGTCAGCCATTTGCTGTGCTCGTGACCCGGAACAGGAAAAATGGAAAGCATTGTTCCGTTAAATAATTGATAGCAAATATTGATGCGCTCGTCCACATTCAACACTTCTTTATCGTATTCATTTCGGACTGATTGATCCTTTTGATAAATCTTATCAACCTGATCTTTCATTCGGTAAACTCCACCGTTATCAAAATCAAATAGCTGATTGAATGAAACATACGTTTTTACAGCACCTAATTCCTTAGCCAATTGCTCATTGCGTACCTTGATTATCGGTTCGTTTTGCCAGGCGGTTGGATTGGTGAGCATGCCCAAGATAACCTCAGCAGCCGATTTATCGTTGTAGGAATCCTTTTTGGTTATTTTGCGAACAACATCAGATGCAAAAGTATTGAAAGGCTCTATCCTTCCCTGTACATCGTTCTGAATCAACAAACTGTTCAAAGCTTCCAGATGGGTCTTTTTATCTGATTCCGCATTTCCGGCAAACATTGTCCCAGAAAAGGCAAGTACTGCAATTAACAATAAAGCTTTACCTTCTCTTCTTTTCTTTTGCAATTCATTGTTCAATCTGATAATGGAATGAAAACGGCTGTTTTTATTGAAAAAAGTCAGGAACATGCCAATCGCCATTAACAAATAGCCGATATAGGTTATCAATGTTCCCCAATAGTCGTGATTAACGGACAAAACAGTTCCTTTTTCATCCGTATCGTATGAGGACTGGAAGAAACGATACCCTCTGTAATTCAATATATTATTCATAAAAATCCGGTAAGGTTTCACCACCTTCATTTCGGTATCGGTCACCACAATTTCGCTGGCATACGATGATGGACTTTCCGAACCGGGATAGCGGTCGAGTTTAAATTCTTTCAGGGTGATGGCAAAAGGCAGCTTTTTCATCAACATTCCGTACGAAAGCGAAACTTTTACATCGTTCAGCAGGCAGGAAGCCGGAGCAGAAACCTGATTATCCGCCACCAAAACATTGACCCGTTTAGTCACATTACCATCGCTCACTTTAAATACAATGGCATTTTTCGTCTGCTTAATAATGCCCGATTTGTCGCTGTCGGATGTCATTTGGGTCAGGTTTTTTGTAGCTTTCGGCATATATTTTTTCAATACAAAAATCACGTCACCAGCTTTATAAATCGTTTTTTCCTCCATTACATTGGCAGCACCGGGATGTAGAATAATCTCCTTCTGCTCCATCATGCTCATTTTGGCAACCGACTTGGTACTTTTAAATACCAGTTGCTGATTTTCAAGCGCAAAAACAACGTCCGATTTGGCAGTCGGGGTATTAAATCCGAAAGTCAGGTTTTCAAATGAACCGGTTTCACCATTCAGCAGAATAAAATCCATTCCTTCGTTTTTGTTATTCATCACAAAAAGTGATAGAGCCGGCTCACCTTGTTCGTCGGGTACAATCGTTTCAATTGAATTTGGGACAAAAAGCTCATTTTCAACCGTGATAGTCTTTCCTCCAATTGAAATGGTTTCAGAAACATTGGTAGAAGCTTTCTCCGTAAAAGTAGCTTCGGCGGTTTTCTCCACTTTTTCGCCTTTGTATTCGGCTGTAATTCCAACCGAAGTTTTATCGGACGAAATTTCATTAGTAGTTTCGCCCTGCCGAATGTGCATAATACCTTCCGAGCCAAAAAAACGGGTGATTGCAGCTCCGGCAATCATCAAAATAAAAGCAAAATGAAATAGTAAAACACTGAATTTCTTTTTGCTGAAAATTTTATACCGAAATACACTTCCCGTTAAATTTACTACAAGCAATACCAGCAGTACATCAAACCACACCGCATTATACACAATGGATCTGGCATATTCGGTGCTATGACTGCTTTCGGCAAAAGTGGCGTATGCTATACTAATTCCAAAAATTAACAGCAGTATTATGCTGGTAATCATGGAGAAAAAAATATCTTTCAGTTTCTTCATTTTTTAATTGCTCTATTTTTAAATCACAAAATTTCAGGCAGAGTCGGTTTGACCTAATGCAATAACCGATAATAGGGCAAAGATATTTTAATTATCCCGTAAAATTCCGATTTATTTGCATTAATTTCAATTTGTAATCATAACAAACTGCATTTTGTCATCTTTTTACAACCCGGGAAATCTGCTTCAACGCTGATTTATGATTAATACATCTATTCGTATCGAATAATTTTGGCAGGGGTAATTTTGGTAATGAGATAGGATGGACCAATCATCATTAAAAGTGAAGCTACCAATGTACCCACATTTAACAACAGGATATATAACCAATTGAACGAAACAGGCACTGTTGGGACATAATAGGAGGCAGCATCGAGCGGAATAATTCCGGTGAAATATTGTATGGCACAAAGCGTAAGCCCTATCAAATTGCCCCAAAGCATACCCTTGCCAATAAGGAAAAACGAATGGTAAAGAAAAATTTTACGGATGGACCAGTTAGTCGAGCCAAGGGATTTCAGAATGCCAATCATGTTGGTTCGTTCCAAAATCAAAATCAAAAGGCCGGAGATCATATTAAAGCCTGCCACAGATAACATTAATATCAAAATCACCCAAACATTCATATCCAACAATTCAAGCCAATTGAAAATCTGGGGGTTTAGTTGTTTAATGGTTTGAGTGGAATACGCTTTTCCATCCTTGGTAAATTTATTGGCAGTAGCCGAATAAACCTCATCGCCCAATTCGTCAATGCGATTGTAATCATTTATCAAAATTTCCATACCGCTGAACTGGTCGGGCGACCAATTATTCAGTGCCTGAACCTGACGCATATCGGCCAAAATAAAGAGGCGGTCGTATTCCACAAAATTAGTGGAGTAAATGCCTACAATCTTGAACTTGCGGGCTCTAACCTGATCTTGAATAAAATAGGTAAAAAAGCTGTCACCCAGTTTTAAATTCAGCAAATTAGCCAGATATTTTGACAAAATCACCCCGTTACTTGCAGAGCTTCCCGAAACATCAATCAGCTTCCCTTCCAGCAAATTGGATTTAAAGAATTTCCAGTCGAAACCCGCATCAATTCCCTTCAGCACAATTCCCTGGAATTCGTTATCCGTCTTAATAATGCCGGGCTTGGTGGCGAAACGCTGTATGTGCTTCACACCTTCAATTGCCGAAACCTTTTGAATCAAAGCTTTATCCACTTTGATTGGATTCATTTCGTAGGTGTTGTTATTGTCAAAATTAGTAACCTGAATATGACCACCGAAGCCAATGGTTTTATTTCTGATTTCCTGTTTAAAACCAATTACTACAGCCACCGTAATAAGCATAACAGCCAGCCCAAGTGCAATACCAATAGTGGCAATACGAACAGCAGGACGTGAAACATTCTTCTTGCCCTGCTGAAAATGGATGCGTTTTGCTATGTAATATTCGAGATTCATGATTTCTGCATCCCCTAGTCCCTCCAAAGGAAGTTAATTTGAGTGCATTATTTAAAGTTTAATCTAAACTAAAAAGCTTCCCCTTTAGTAAGTTGGTTGGACTTAAATGGTTCGTCCCGGATAAACCTGCAATGCTTTACCAAGCACAACCAAGGCATGTTTCAAATCGTCTTTGTCCAACACGTAAGCAATTCGCACTTCGTCTTTTCCCATGCCTTCGATGGTATAAAAACCCGAAGCCGGAGCCATCATCACAGTGTGACCTTCAAATTCAAAATCGGAAAGCAACCAAGCGCAGAATTTATCAGCATCATCTACAGGTAATCGCGCTACGGTGTAAAATGCTCCCATCGGAATGGGCGAATATACACCCGGAATTCGGTTCAAGCCATCAATTAAAAATTTTCGACGTTCCACATACTCATTGTACATTTCGAGCATGTATTCCGACGAGGTATTCATGGCAGCTTCCGATGCAATTTGTCCCAATAACGGTGGGCTTAATCGTGCCTGACAGAATTTGATTACATTTTTCCGTACCTCTTTATTCTTAGTAACAATAGCACCAATGCGAACACCGGTCATGCTGTAACGTTTTGACACGGAATCGATCAACACTACATTTTCTTCAATGCCGTCCAAATGGAAAGCGGAAATATAAGGCGCACCGGTATAGCAAAATTCGCGGTACACTTCGTCGGAAAACAAATAGAGATCGTATTTTTTGACCAAATCGCGAATCTTGTTCATTTCCGAACGGGTATACAGATAACCAGTCGGGTTGTTCGGATTACAAATCAGAATTCCTTTGGTTTTTGGAGTGATCAGTTCTTCAAATTTATCGACGTGAGGTAACGCAAAACCCTCTTCGATGGTCGAAACCACAGGTTTTACAACAGCCCCGGCTGCAATGGCAAAAGCGGTATAGTTTGCATAAGCAGGCTCGGGAACGATAATTTCATCGCCCGGATCGAGACAGCTCATAAAAGCAAAATTCACGGCTTCCGAACCACCGGTTGTTATTATTATATCGTCTTCGGTAACATCGATATTAAACGTGTGATAATAAGCTGCCAGCTTGGTTCTCAAGCTTTTGATACCATCACTGGGACTGTATTCCAATACCGTACGATCAATATTCCGAATGGCATCCAACGCGACTTGTGGTGTCTTTAAATCGGGCTGACCGATATTAAGATGATACACTTTGATTCCCCGAGCTTTAGCTTTATCGGAAAGCGGAACCAGTTTTCGGATGGGTGATTCGGGCATTGCTTGCCCGCGTTGCGAAGTGTGTGGCATAATTTAGTTATCAGTTGACAGTTTGCAGTTACCAGCTTTCATTACAAGAACTACTGAAACTTACAAAATTTGTTTGAGCCGCAAAATTAGTGAAAATTACCCGAGAAAAAAAGAATTTTACTTACAAGTTGACACACTTATTAATTTGAGTATATCAAAATTACAGCATCCAAGGATGATTAACCCAACGAGAGGATGAACAGCGAAACATCCAAGGATGATTGACCAAACGAGAAGATGAACTACCAATCATCCAAGGATGATTGACCCAACGAGAGGATGGACAGTCATTCATCCAAGGATACCAATAACTTTCAACAGTTCTTCTATTTCTATACATCATTAGAATGTATCAACTGCCAACTGCCTACTATTTCAAATCCACCATTACCTTTAAATTCAATTGCCTTCCAGTGAGATAATTCGGCACTGCCAATTGATGATTCGAAATGTCAGTCACCCAGTAATAAGAGTTCACGTTTTTGAAATCGAGCAAATTAAATATTTCTACATTGAGCCAGATGCTCTTTACATGTTTGAGCCATTTTTTATTCAACACCTTATCCGTACCATTGACTAATACCCGAGACGCACCAATATCTACCCGTTGATAAGGCGATGTTCGGAAAGCGGTTCGGTAAGCCACATTGCGGGGTGGACCGAAAGGCAATCCATCCGACAATACAAATTTTAGCTGAACCTTGTATTTGGGGTTATTCGGTAAATAATCCTGAAACAACATGGAGAACGAATATCGCTGTTCGCTCGGAGTGGAAATCCAACCGGGATAAACGGTTGAGGTAGTCAGCACTTTTCCGTCCGAATCGTAAGTGTGTGACAAATAGGAGTCACCAATAATATCCATTTTTGAATTCATCAACGAGAAATTAATCCACGAATCAGCCCCGGGAACTAGCTCACCGTACAGTTTAAAATCAACCCCGGCAGTGTATGCTTTGGCATCATTTTTTCCAGAATATAAAATCCGAACATTATCCACCGAATAGGAAATCATACGATCAATAAACTTGGCATAGGCTTCGGTAGTCAATTTAAACGGTCGTCCCCAAGCTCTGAAATAATAATCGCCCCCCAATACAAAATGCAATGACCGTTGCGCTTTGATATTATTATTCAATTGAACCCGCACATTGCCCGATGCATCCGACACTGTGTCACGAATTTCCTTATAAAACGGCGATTGGTAATAAAGTCCGGTTGCAAAACGGAAACTAAAATCGCTTTTCCAGTGAGGTATATATGAAACTGAAAAGCGTGGACTAACCAATAATTCGCGATTGAATGTCCAATAGTTTGCACGGACTCCACCCGTAACCGAAAATGATCCGGCATTGGTATTCCATTTATAAGTATCTTGAAAAAAAGCAGACGAACGCCAGGTTGACAACTTGGTTTCGGCCTTCAAATTGGAATACAAATTCAACTGCTTATCGCTGAACGGAAGTGAATAGCCCACCGAATCGCGCCATTCCCATTCGCTTATTTTGTCAGAAATCAGTTCGTTCTGGACATTCAATCCCCACTTCATTTTGTGATCAAGCAAATCCAATTCGCCCAGATGCGCCAGATTTACAACCGAAGCATTCAGTCTATTTCGGGCGTGCTGCATGTATTTTCCAACTCCAAGCGCTGCTCCCGTTTGCTTGGCCGGATCGGGATCATCCTTTACTTCGTTCAACACATAATCGCCCGAAATATCATACGTTTCATTTTCGTTGGTGTAAAATGCCGATGAAAGAATGCTAAGTTTTAACCCATGCTTCGGTTTAAAATTGAGTGCAAGTGCCCCATAAGATGTACGGAACAAGTCTTGCTCCTGCCCTTCAAAAAAAATGGTCAACTTGCGGGCGGTTTGATACGTGCCGAATAATGTTTCGCGTGTTTGAGGAATGAATTGATAGGTATTTTGCGAGAAATTTCCCAAAAATGTCAATTCCAATTTAGGAGTAAACTGATAGGTCATGTAAGTTTGATAATCCAGAAACGAAGGATTATATTCTCCTTTGGTATCAAGAGTTCCAAGCAAATAACCGTTGGTTTTGTAACGCAATCCGTGCATTTGGGTGAATTTCTTACTGGCAGTTCCTACATACGCCGACGCACCCAACAAACTAACCATCAGCGAACTTTCAAATTGAGTCGGCTTTTTGTATTGAATATCTAAAACGGATGACATTTTATCGCCAAACCGGGCATCGTATCCACCAGCCGAAAAAGACACATTTTGCACCATATCGGGATTGACAAAACTCAGTCCCTCCTGTTGCCCGGCACGAATAAGCAACGGTCGATAGACTTCCAACCCATTGACATAAACCGAATTTTCATCAAAATTACCCCCTCTGACATTGTACTGGGAGCTTAATTCATTATTTTGGTTTACTCCCGCAAAAGTGATAAGCAGTGCTTCAATTCCACCCGAGGTATTGGGTAAATTTCTTAATTTGATTGGGTCAATCTGATCGTAGGTTGTGGTTTGACGTCGTTGTCCAACAATATCAACGCCATCTATTTGCATTGATAAAGCCTGTAATTGAACTGAAATTTGAACAACTTGCTGACGGGAATGAATGGTATGCCGAATGGTTTGATAACCTATCTGTGAATAAACAAGGATAACAGAATCCTTTACTTTCAGGTTCAAATCATAATATCCATTGGAATTGGTAAGAGTACTAGTGGTTGTATTTTCTACAAAAACGTTGGCAGATTCCATTCCTCGATTTTCAGAATCAATTACATAACCATAAACGCGCACATTCTTCTGAGCGGGCAAAACGCTCGAAATTGTCAAGAGTATGATTAAAATGGTGAGAGTTTTCTTCATGCAATGAAAGTTACCGATAGTAGAATCAAAATGCGTATCCATTTTAACGGAGAAAAAGCTTTTTTATTCTTAAACTCAAGTAAAAATATAAATAATTGCGGAGTTAAGGTTCAAAGGGCTGATGCTGACTTTCAAGTTCCGTTAGCAAGTCTTCTACCGTTTCTATTTCATTATCATCTATTTTCCAACCCGTAGCAGTGACTAAAATCTGAATATTTGCATCCTGCACCACCATATATCCAGCCCGCGCCAACGCTCGCAACGTCCAGTACATACGGGTTTTATCGCCGGTAACCCAGACTTTTTTCGTCATAGGATAGTTCATGGAGAAATTGCCATTGGCAGCATTAAAATAATAAGATTTGCTTTCAAAAGCACTATTGAAACTACCGTTGAATACCAAATCTTCCGGCACACCGCATTCTACGCCACGGTCGGAACTAATCAGCCAAATCCGGTCGGCAGCCTGCAAAGCCAAATCCAGTTCGTGTGTTGAAAGTAGGATGGCTTTATCGGTTTTGTGAGCCAGTTTATGGAGCAAAAGCATAATTTCCACCCGGTTGGGCAAATCGAGATGAGCGGTCGGTTCATCGAGCATAATAATAGGCGTATCTTGCGCCAAAGCTTTCGCAATCATAACCCGTTGTCGTTCTCCATCCGACAATTCGTTGATATTCTGATGAATTTTATGCCCCAGATGAACCATTTTAATGGCTTCGCGAATAATGGTATCTTCGGGTTCGGTAATGCTTCCCCACCAGTCGCTGTGCGGATGCCGACCAAGCGAAACCAGATTATAAACCGTGGCATTCTCAATATCCACACGTTCGGTCAAAACTAACGAAATCAACAAGGCTTTTTCAAGCTGCTTAAGTTTGAGAATATCTTTCCCATCGATCAATGCATTGCCCGATAACGGTTTTTGAAGTCCGGTTAACGTGCGAAGCAAGGTTGACTTTCCACTTCCATTCGGACCAATCAAACACACAAGCTCACCAGCCCGCAACTCCAAATTTAGTTGGGATTGAATGACATCGGTTTTTCCCTTCTTGGAATAACCAATGGACAGGTTTTTTGTGGTTAGAATTGACATATTTTATTTACGATCGTTTTTTTAATATTATCCAAATAATAATGGGCGCACCAAACAGCGCACTAATCGTATTTATCGGCAATGTATAGGCCGGTATTTGTGAAATGATATCACAGAATAAAATCAGCGAAGCTCCACACAGAACCGTTGCAGGCATAAGAATTTTATGACTTGATGTTCTGAAAATCCCACGGGCAATATGCGGAATAGCCACTCCAACAAAAGCAATCGGTCCGGTAAAAGCCGTAATTCCTCCGGCTAGAATCCCGGTTGCAATAACAATTAGCAGTCGGGTTTGAATAATTGAAACGCCGAGACCGCGGGCATAATTTTCGCCCAGCAACAGCCCGTCCAATCGTTTTTGTAAGAAAAAAGCCATTCCCAACCCAAGCATTGAAACTGGTAGCAGCACCTGCATATACGTCCACGTAACTGCACTCAAACTACCAAACGTCCACATGACAAAAAGCTTTATGGCATCCGGATTACTGAAATTTTGCAACACACTTACGATGGAACCGGCAATTGTACCAAACATCAACCCCACAATGAGCAACGAAACAGCATTATTCACTTTGAAAGACACCCCAACCACCAACACCAGCACTACCGAAGCACCGATTATAGCTGCCACAATCAACGCCCAACCGCTGCTCACAAACGCTACGGGCAGCACCGAAGCCGCCATCATAACCAAAGCCACTCCCAAACTTGCCCCAGAACTGACACCCAGAATATACGGATCGGCTAATGAATTGCGGAAAAGTGTTTGCATCATCAATCCCGCTACCGACAATGATGCGCCCGCCAAAATAGCCGTTATTGCTTTGGGTAAACGGAAATTGAGCAATATCTCCGAATTGATTCCGTCCCCACCCTTCCCGAAAAATACAGAAATGATTTCACGCAACGAAATATGAATGCTTCCCCAAGCCAAATCGGCCAGGAAAAGCCCCACGGTCAGGAGTGATAGGGCAAGAAATATGATGAAGGGACGGGATTTCATGAGAATAAAAAATCAATTTAGAAATACGAAATTACAGTTTTAGCTTCAGTTTTCCCTTCCGAACTTTCGGAATCTTCCGCTGAGGGGTCAAAACACCTTTCCGAAACTTCGGAATTAACTACTGAGGCATCAGAACACCTTTCCGAACCTTCGGAATTAACCATTGAGGGATCAGCGATACTTTCCGAACTTTCGGAATCCTTCTCCGAGGGGTCAGCATCACTTTCCGAACCTTCGGACGGCTTTTACCATTACCTTGACATGCTTTCCCAATATTGGGGATTAACCAATGGAACTGTTTTGGGACTTTCCCTATGTGGGGAATTAACCTCTGAACAGTTTTCTAACGTTCCCCACTTGGGGATTTAACCCCCGAACAGTTTTGAGACATTCCCCATTTGGGGAATTAACCCCGGGACTGTTTTGGGACTTTCCCCACTTGGGGACGCATTTTTCAAGCCCAAAGATACAAAATTATGCCTGTTTTTGACACTTTTCAATAAAAAAAAGGACAGGTCACGACCTGTCTCTACTCATAACTATGTGTTTACTTTAGCTTCTGGGCATACACCAATTCATATCCCGGTAGAATCTCGGGATGCAGAATAGCAATCACGTCCGAAAGCAGTAAATCGGGTCGTGCCACCGCGCTTTCCCAGAAATCGTTGGCCGTGGAAGGCAGTTTTCGCTTGTTGAAATTATAAACTTGCTTGAGCTTCACCGGACGGAAGAATGCGTGTTTAGTATCGGTTTTTACTAATTCATCCAGCGAATTAAAGTTGCAATTCAGCCAAATATCCGTTTCCGAAAAGTTTTTCAGCACGGTCTCTACATTCAGCGGCAAGCTTCCCGACGTGGTATCATTAGCATAAAAATAAGCTGCACCCGCATCGGCAAAAAGTTTTCCCATAAAATTGCGTCCCGAAGGCATATACCACGTTCCACGAAAGTTCGATCCCGCCATGATGCTTGGTTTGGTTTTCACGGTGGCTGCTTTGGCTTTTATTTCGTTGTAGCGCTTATCCACAGAGGCAAAAATACTATCGGCCTGTTTCTCTTTATTATAAAACGCAGCCACAAACTTAATCCACTCAGCCCTTGCCAACAGCGAAGTTTCCATCCATTCATTATTAAAAATCACGGGAATTGCAGCCTGCGAAACCCGCGCTGCATACGGATCGTTTTGGTTATATCCGCTCATCATCACCGCACCGGGCTTGAGTTGTAAGGTTTTTTCCACATTGATATTAAACGAATTTCCCAAATCGGTAATCTTATCTTCATGCATCCGCTTATTGATTTCGGCATTGTAAATAATTTCCGGTGAACAAACTGCATTTACTGTTTGCAATTCGCCCAGCAGATTTAAAAATTCAAAATGAGTAACTGAAGTTGCTGCCAATGTTCGCAGCGGAATTTTAATTTTAGTACCCTTTGCAGGAGTTTTCACAGTGGAATCGGACACTAGATAATATCGTGCATACACCGACCCCTTTACCCACGGACTATAAACAATCACCTCTTTGTAGTCTGCAAAATACCGAACGGCAAAACCCTGTGCATAGCTTAGTTTGAGCGAATCGGAAACAGTTTGATTGTTGGACTGAGCATTTTTATTGGTACACGAAAACGCCAAACAGCAAACAAGAATTGTGGTCAGGAATTGTTTCATTTTTCAATTTTTAAACGCAAAGAACCGCTGAGATTTAACTCCGCGGTTCTTTTAATGTGTTCTGATGAACTCTGCGGTTATATTTCTCGCAAAGATACAAGTATTAATCGTAAATTGCTCCTAAATTTTCAAAATGAAAAATATGGAAATACTCTCTTTAAAGATCGAATATAAACTTGGACTTAATAAAACAAAAAAAGCTAAACCGTTTTTT
>Ga0302292_1001871_pt1 | contig 13042 bp, 9 predicted proteins | sample III_Fen_N2_1_FD_194553 | JGI IMG/M metagenome (GOLD analysis project Ga0302292, IMG submission 194553) | Peat permafrost microbial communities from Stordalen Mire near Abisko, Sweden - III_Fen_N2_1 | ecosystem: Environmental > Terrestrial > Soil > Wetlands > Permafrost | place: Sweden: Abisko...
AAGAAAAGGAAGATAAACTGGAGATATTTATTCCTAACGGTCCGCGGCTTGGAAATAAAGTTGTCGAAGCTATCGGCGTGTCGAAAGCTTTTGGAGATAAATTATTGTTTGAAAACCTGAACTTCATGCTTCCACCCAATGGGATTGTGGGCATCATCGGGCCAAATGGTGCGGGTAAGACTACATTGTTCAGGCTGATGATGGAACTTGAAAAAGCGGATAATGGTACATTCGAAGTCGGTGAAACCGTTAAGATAGGGTATGTAGATCAAAGCCACGCAGATATTGACCCTGAAAAAACTGTTTATCAGGTAGTATCCGGAGGAACTGAATTTATACGTGTCGGGGGTAAAGAAATTAATGCCCGCGCGTACCTGTCACGATTCAACTTTACAGGTGGTGATCAGGAAAAACTTTGCGGTATCCTGTCAGGCGGTGAACGTAACCGGTTACATTTGGCCATTACCCTGAAATCGGAAGCGAATGTTTTGCTGTTGGATGAACCTACTAACGATATTGACGTGAATACACTGCGAGCATTGGAAGAAGGGCTTGAAAGCTTTGCCGGATGTGCTGTAGTTATTTCCCATGACCGTTGGTTCCTCGATAGAATATGTACACATATTATTGCTTTTGAAGGTAATTCTGAGATATTTGTGTTCGAAGGATCCTATTCTGAATACGAAGAAAATAAACACATGCGACTGGGTGATGATGGTCCAAAACGGATACGATTCAAAAAATTAATCGTATAACAGGATTGACAAGAGTCCCTGTTTGAAAAACTTCATTTTAAAATAAAATGCGCTATATCCCTTAAAGGGAAATAGCGCATTTTTGGTTTAATTGAAATGAATTGATTTTGAATTATATCCCGTCTTCAATATTCCACACAAAGGCCCGAATGCCCATTCGTTCAGAAGTTCCGTCCAGAGTTCGCAAATCTTCCAGAATGGGTTTCACTTTTGCATCATCTACCACGGTAAGAATGGCAGTATTCAATGCCGGCCATGCATGCGTTCCATAATGCGGTTCACCGGTATTCGTTCCACGGCCAGTAACCGATTCCCAGCCACTAAAACCACGTACATGATTGATTGACAAAATGGCCATTACCTGTTCATAGTACGCTTGATCGAATGATATAAATATTGATTTCATCTTTATTATTTTAAATTATTAGCCGATAATTCAGTCATTTTCTTTTCACGGGCTATACGTTTCAACTTCTTATGTTGACGTTTTACACCGCTGGCAGCAAATAAGGTATACATGGTAGGAACCACAACTAAAGTCAGGATTGTTGAAACTGACAAACCACCAATTACGGTAACAGCCATTGGCTTCCACATTTCAGACCCCTGCCCATGACTTATTGCCAACGGCAACATACCCAGGATAGCTGTAAGACTGGTCATCAATACCGGACGTAAACGGGATTTTCCACCGGTTACAACAGCACGGATAATCCCCATACCACGTTCCCGATTCAGGTTAATATAATCCACCATAACAATACCGTTCTTCACTACAATCCCAACAAGCATAATCACTCCCACGAAAGTCATCACATTAAAAGTTGTTCCTGAAAGCCACAATGCCAAAACAACTCCTGAGATACCAAACGGAACTGAGAACATGATAATAAAAGGATAAGTCACCGATTCGAACTGGGAAGCCATCACTACAAACACAAGCAGAATAATGATCAGGAACAAGGTTCCCAAATCGCTGAACGATTCTTGCTGGTCTTTAAAAGAACCTGCAATAGTAGTAGTCACTTCTGAGGGGATATCAATCTGGGCAAGTTGTATATTAATATCTTTCACAGCCTTATCCAGTGTGGTACCCGAAACAGTAGACGAAACAGTTATAATTCGCTGACGGTTTTTGCGTTCGATGGTAGGAGGTGTAAAACGTTCAACAACCTTACCCAAATCTTTCAGTCTGATAGCCTTTCCCTGCATATTGTAAATCATAACATTCTCAATGGCTTCAATGGACTGACGGTATTCAGGTGCATATGCCACAACGATTGAATACTCTTCACCATCTTCCCTGAAAAGTGAAGAAGTAATTCCATTGATCCGGTTATTCAAATAATTGGAAGCTGTACTGATATTTAATCCGTTCAAGGCCAGTTTTTCACGGTCAAAATCGACCTGATACTCCGGTGTATATTCTTCGCGGCTGATAGTTGTATTAACCATCCCTTTAACCTTAGCCATACGTTTTGAGACTTCTTTGGCAACTTTATCCGTCTGATTAAAATCATATCCATAAATTTCTACATCCAACGTTGATTGCCCGCCCATCATACTCATACCACCACCGGCGGTTACAGTTGATTTACGTATCTCCGGTAAACGTTTCATATCATTACGAATGCTATCGGTTATAGCAAAAGCCGAACGTTTACGATCCTTCAAATTCACCAATCTGACGGAAAATGTTCCGACATTGCTTGAGTTTTTACTAAATAGCGATCCGAAAATATTTTTACTGCTCGCTTGTCCTACGCTAAAGTTAATCATATCAATCTCGGGATATTTCTTTCCCCAATCAGTATAAAGTTTTTGACAAACTGCTTTGGTTATCTCCATCCTTGTTCCGACAGGCATTTCAATTGTAGCAGATATTACCCCACTATCTTGTGCCGGAAAGTTTTCAGTACCCACCCAGCCTATAGCCAGTGGGATAATACTGACAAAGAAGAATACTGAAGCAGAAGCTAATATTGTTTTTTTGTGTCGAACCGCCCAATTCACTAGCTGTGCATATTTCTCATCCAAACTATCCAAGAAACGCTCAATAGGCCCATAAACCATATTAAATCCTTTGCTGCGTTTAGGATCCATACGTAACAACTGTGAGGCTAGCATTGGTGTCAGTGTCAATGCACAAATCATCGAAACGGTAATAATGATAGTTACCATCCAACCAAGTTGTGAAAACATAACACCGGCCATTCCCGAGACCATCGTCAATGGAAGAAATACAGCAATAATTGTAAGCGTTGAAGCTACAATTGAAAGCCCAACCTCATTTGTCCCGTTTACAGATGCTGTTTTAGGCCTGCTGCCACGTTCAATATGAGTGGTAATGTTTTCAAGAACCACAATGGCATCGTCCACCACTAACCCAATGGCGAGTGACAAAGAACTTAGTGAAATGATATTCAGGGTTCCACCTGTGAGTGCCAGGTAAATAAAAGCTGCTATTAACGAAATTGGAATTGTCAGGATAATAATCACCGTTGCACGCCAACGCCCCAGGAAGAACAACACCACTATCATGACAAATAAAAGTGCGTAAATCACCGTTTCAGCCAGACTATAAATTGTGCGAATAATATTATCTGAAGTATCACCGATAACACTAAGTTTCACATCCGAAGGAAGGCTCTTTTTTATCTGAGGCAACATTTTCAGAACTTCTTTGGCAATCTGAACTGTATTGGCTCCTGACTGTTTTTGGACTATGATAGCGGCTCCCTGAACTCCGTTCGTATAACTTTCCTGCATACGCTCTTCGTGCTTGTCGCTGATCACAGCCACATCGGATAATTTTACGGTTTTACCATTAAAATTACCGACGACAATATTATTCATCTCCGAAGGGTCTTTAAATTCTCCCTGAACACGCAGTGCATAAGTATCACTACCAACATCCATAGAACCGGCCGGAGTGTTCACATTCTCCATACGAATGTACTGTGCCAGGGATTCGATTGTCAAATGATATGCTTCCAGTTTGACCGGATCAACATAGACCTGAATTTCACGCTGTGGAGCACCACTAATCGAGACAGAGCCGACCCCATTAATACGGGCCAGGGGATTTGAAACCTTGGTATCCAGTATTTTATAGAGTGCCGGCAAGCTCTGACCGGCTGTAGCCGAAAGCATGATGACAGGAATCATGTCTGTGCTAAGTTTGAAGATAATTGGATTTCCCGCACCGGCTGGCATATAGGATTTCACTAAATCCAACTTGTTACGAATATCATTGGTTACCACATTTAGATCCAATCCATATTCAAATTCCATCGTGATTATCGAACGGTTTTCCTTAGATGTTGAATTTATATTTTTCAGGTTTGAAACCGCATTTAGAGAGCTCTCCAATGGGCGCGTTACATTTGTTTCAACATCAGAGGCACTGGCACCATCATAAGTGGTCATGACCATGATTGTGTTTGTTTCTATTTTGGGTAACAAATCAATCGGTAATTTATTGTAAGAGAAAAGACCCAGAATAACTACTGCGATAAATATTATCGAAGTCATTACTGGCTTTCTCACCGAACTTTCGTATAAACTCATATCTTTTTATTTACAATTAATTTATTTACAATTTACTATTTGTGATTACCACAATTACTGTATCCTCTTGATCAAAGAATTAACTAATTAACTAATCAACTTACTTAACCAATTTAGCACTTGCTCCATCTACCAGTTTTGACTGACCGGCAACAACCACCTGATCACCTGCGGAAATACCGGATATAATCTCATAATCACTATCAATTCGACGGCCAATTTCGATAGGTTTATATTTTACTTTTCCGTTGTTGTAAACATAAACAAAACGTGCTCCTGAACCGGACTGTTTAATGACTGATTGATCGGGTACCAGGATACGTTTCACTTTTCCGAATTCAAGGGTAACCCGGGCAAACATTCCGGGTCGAATCTTATTGTTGTTATTATTTAACCGAATCTCAACAGGGAATGTACGGGATGATTCATCAATGGTAGGGTATATCAGGCTGACTTTCCCTTGAAATTTAGTCCCCTTGAAGATATCAAACTTTATATCAATGGGCATGCCCAATTTTACCTGTGAATAATTTGATTCCGAGACATTGATTAGTATTTTTACCGGGTTAATGCTCATAACTACAAGTACCGGCTTTTGGCCTGAATACATATCTCCGTTATAATAATTACGTTCTGTAACCACTCCGTTGATAGGACTTAACAGGAAAGTATTTTCAGACATATTTTTTATATTCGTCTGGGCAATATCCATTTGAAGTTTCGCATTATCCAGTTCCTGTTGTGAAGCTCCTCCAACGTTGAACAGTTCCTGAGTACGTTTATAACTGCGTTTTACATTCTCAATTTGGGATTCTAGGTTCGAAAGATTGGCGACATCCATTTGAACCAGTTTCTGTCCTTTTGCAACATATTGACCGACTTCAACCAGAATATGGCGGATACGTCCTGGAGCTGATGGGGCAATACTATTCTTATCCTGTGGTTCCACGGTTGCAGTTATTTCATTGCTTTGTTCAACAACTTTCTCGATTGCTTCCTGAATCCGTATATTCGGAACTTCAGCTGCAACAACACCTGCATTCGCAGTTTTCTTGCATGAGCTCAAACCTAAAGCAAATGCACAAACTATAATACCTATTAGTTTAATCCTTTTCATTTGTATAATTTTTGTTGATGTTATACTGATTGATTTTAAATATTTATTTTACGAAAGATTCTTTTCCCAATAATTTCTCTACATCCGATTTTGCAGATAAATAATCATAAATTGACTGGTTATACGACAAGCCCGCCTGAATGTACGCTAATTCTGAATTAGTAATATCCAGAAAAGTCCCGGCTCCAACATCATATCGTGTTTTAGAAATGGTCATAGCTTTTTCAGCCTGACTCATAGCTTTTTTATCCGATTCAATCTTGGCAATGGCTTTTTTAATATTATCCATCGATGTAATCATCTGCAATTCAATCCCTTTCTTTAGATTTTCGCGTTGATCTTTTAATTCAGCCTGCTGTATCTTTATTTGCTGGTATTTATAATGCCTTGTACCTCCCTGAAAAATTGGAATCGACAATGAAACACCCAACATACTGGCAGGAAATTTCGTATAGTCAGATAATTTATCGGCATCGTTTCCCATAGAATTGTAGGAATAATTAAGACTAGCTCCAAGGGTGGGATACCACGAAGCTTTTTGTATTTCAAGTGTTTGGTCTAATTGTTTTGATTTAAGATCAAATTGTTTTAATTCAGTATTTGACTTTAATGCCACTGTATCCAGATTCAGCACATCACCATACATGATCTGTTCAAAATCGGATAGTTTTCCTTCTACTTTTATTTCAGAAAACATATTCAGACCCATCAACATCTTTAATTGCTGTTTACTCAGGTTGACAGCACTCTGAGCTGAAACGATATTGGATTGTGCATTTCGCGATTGAACATCGGCACGAATCCATTCATATTCCGATACAACACCTTGTTTATACTTATCTGATATCACACGGGTATTTTCTGCTGTATTATGATAGCTCTTCACAAATACATCGTACGAGTCTTGCATCAAGAGTAATGTATAATAAGCCTTTGTTACCTGATTAACAAGTGCAATTCGGGAAGAGCGTGCCGATTCAAGAACTATCTGAGCTTCGTATTCACTCAATTTCAACGTAGCCCATAAAGTGGGAGCAATAATTGGCAAAGAGGCTGAGACTCCGGCTGAAAAGTTATTATCAACGCCAAACTCTAATACAGTAGGAGTCCCGTTAAATGATATAACCGATTTCTGGTTTTTTAGATTCCTGGAATAAGTCCCCGATCCACTTATTGTCGGGAACAACCCTGCAAGTCGTTCTTTTTTGCTATAATCCACTCTCGTAATTTCCTTATTAGCCACTTTTATGGTAGGACTCATGCTCATGGCAATTTCCAAAGCTTTTGGCAGCGAAACAGTCAGTGTATCCTGCGCATTTAACCCTACAAATGGTAGCATACAAATCATGGCTGCTACCATTACATTCTTTGTACTATTATTTTTCACAACTTTATTACTAATTAATGATTAAATATTAATGAATGGATAATATTATTTAAACAGATATTTGTTAATCAATTTCGAGACAAAAGTACCCCGTTTACTCCGATTGGACAATTAAATATCGATGAAATCAACTTTTTATACGATGAACAAATGAAATTTCGTATTGAAAAGCTCAAACAGGTAAATTATCCTGATTCATTTCACGATATAAAAAGTTTAAAAATTCTGTTATTGTTGTTTATTAGTTATTTCTGTAATCGAATGCTCCTTCATGTATTGTAATCCTTTTTCGTTGGCAATTAAATGAATCATCAAGTCGATAAAGAATTCTATCAATCGTTTCTTGGTGTATTTCTTTGGTGATTGTTGCATCAACTCAAAATTATTTTTAATCTGAATGGAGTGAAACAACGAAATTAATTCAACATCCAGGTCATCCCGATAAAAACCCTCAGCGATCCCCTGCTTTAAATTTAGTTCAAAACCTTGTCTGATTTCGCTTCTTCTAAGTGACTCATGCTTTTCGAAGACTTTTGGATAGTATTTTTCTAAATCGAAACACATCGACAACGATTCGGATTCCAATGTTTTTTTTATTTCCTTTATGATGAGGATTAATGAGTCAATCGCATTCTTATTTCTGAAGAGTTTTTCAAATTTATCGTAATTATTTTTAGAATTAAAATTCAAGACAGCATCGACCAAATCTTCTTTCTGTGGAAAATGAATATAAAATGTTTTTTTTGAAATATGTAATTCCTTGCAAACATTGTCGATGGATACACTCCGTATTCCAAATTGTTCAAATAAGCGACTGGCAACTTGTATAATGGTTTCTTGTAGTGCTTCCATAGAGATTTATTAAATTCTGTGCAAAATTATGAAATATATCTGTGATAATACAACAAATCGAATCATTTTTCAATACTTAATTAAAAAATAATTCTATAGCTTTGACATACAACATCATGACACAAGACAAACGGAAACTATATTTAATTAGAAGTTTTCTAGTTTCCGATTAGGAATAAAAAAACCCTGAATATCAATTCAGGGTTTTTAAGTTATTTATTTCCGTATCTTATTAATAAGATTCATTTTATTCTCATAATCTTTTTTCTTCTGCGATTTTGCTCCGTATCCATATCCATATCCATACCCGAAACTTTCATTGGTCCCGTTTAAAACAACTGCCATGCCGTTGAGTCGATTATGATCGTATATTTCGTTAATCAGGCCACAGGCTTCACGAGGTGTATAGTTTTGACGTGATACGTAAATAGAGTTATCAACTAACCGGTTTAGCAAATATGTATCCGAAACCAACCCGATAGGTGCTGAGTCAACGATGATATAATCATATTTCTCTTTTAATTGTTCAAACAAACTATCCAGGCGTTGATTCATGATTAATTCCGCCGGATTCGGTGGTACGGGACCTGCCGGTATGACATCTAAATAAGGATGTAAGTTCGATGGAGTAATGATATCGTTCATGGTGTAACTTTCATCCGATATATACATGGTAATTCCACGTTCTTTGGATAAATGCAAGTAATCTCCAAGCATTGGGCTACGTATATCCAACCCAACTAATACAACCTTCTTTTTCATCAACGCAAACGACATGGCTATATTTATTGATGTAAACGATTTTCCTTCCCCACTGATACTTGAAGTGATTAAAATTACCGGGCTTTCTTTACCAGCCAGCATAAACTGCAGGTTTGTCCTGATAATCCTAAACATCTCTACGATTGGAGTAGTCTTCCCTTCACGCACAACAACTACATCCGGTTCCTTTTTAATTCCGATAGAACCTAAATAAGGCACTTTAACCAATCGTTTCAGTTCTTTGCTATCCAATATCTTATTGTTGAGCATATCGAGGATATAGATATATACCAATGGCAATACTAACCCAAAGATGAGCGCCATGAGATAAATCATCATCCTTTTTGGTGAAACAGGAGCTAATGTTGTATAGGATGCATTTATAGTTTTTGCCGAAGGGATGGTACTTGCCAGGCTGAGTTCGTTCTCTTCCCTTTTCTGCAACAGGAACAGGTACAATTTCGATTTGATTTCCTTTTGACGGATGATTTCAGTCAATTCCCTTTCCTGAGTTGGCACACCGTTTATTCTGGATGTAAATTGGCTTGTCTTACCCAGAACATCTCTTTTTGCAATTTTCAAACCATCTTTAATACTTCCAATACTGACGATGATACTTGTTCTCAACTCTTTTAATTGTTGTTCCATTTGCATCAGGACAGGATTTTTCTCATTGGTCGTACGCAGGATTTTCATCCGTTCCAATAAAGCCTTGTTGTATTCCTGCATTAACAGGAGCAACGATTTATCTTCAATTCCTAAATTTGCAGGGACTAAATCATATTGATGTTTATTATCTTTTACATACGCTTCAATATAACTCACCAGGTTTACCTGGGTTTCAAGAGCTGCTAATTTGGTATCGTATTCACTTGCCGATTTCAAAAAGATATCTGCATCGGTGGTAATATCGGTCAGCTTATTTTTCTTCTTATAATTTTCAACATCCACTTCCACGTCCGACAATTCAGAGCCAATCAGTTTAATCCGTTCTTGTATGAAAGCTGCCGTACTGGTCGCGATCATATTTTTATCAATCACGGCATCCTGATTGTACACTTCAATCAATTTTTCCAATATCACTTCCGATTTTTTTGGACATGCCGAAACGGTGGATACATTAATGGCATTGGCTTTCTTATTTACTGTGCTCACTTTGATGGCACCACAATAAGCATCAATCAGGCTACGGGTTGAATACGAAACAATTTTAAATGTTTCATTTTTCTTAATAGGTAGGATTTGTTGAAATTTAAACACACCAACAGGAGTTTTAATTTCTTTTGCTAGGTCGGCCATCAGATACCGTTGTGAGAGTATACCATATTTGAAGTCAACCTGATACCCTTCATCTTTCCTCTGCAGTTTAAATGAAGCTACTTGTTTCATGGTATCATTGAACATGAGGGGCGTAACTAATTTCACAGGAGTCAACGGGTAAATCTCATCGAACCGGAATCCATGTTTTTCGTAATATTCAGTTTCAATGGCGAGCGATTTAATGACATTTGTCATTAACGACCGTGAAGACAATACCTGAATCTCATCCTCCACTTCTTTTGAATTACCCGACAATCCTCCCAATCCATCGAGCATGGACATATCAATTAGCCCACTAGTCGATTTATCTTTACGGATTAAGATGGTGGATTGAACTGTAAACTGGTCTTTTGTAACTTTCAAATAGAAATAGGCTATTACAAAACAAACTACAGCTGAAATCAAAAACCAATGCCATTTCTGAAGATATTTAATTAGTATCTCTCTAATATTAATAGTTTCAATATTTGACGATTTTAAGGTTGGTATATTATTTTCCATGCTTCTAAAATGCTGTTTTAAACTAAATGTATTGAATTGAGTTAATTTGGGATTATGGTCTTGTTATCGAAAATATCACAGCAACTACAGTGGCTATGGTTGATAAGGTTGACAAATAGAGTGAAGTATTTTGAGAAGCTACTGACTTAACCGAATTTGGTTCAACATAAATGACATCATTTTGTTGCAGGTAGTAATACGGTGACCTGAAGACCTCATCGGTGTTCAAGTTCAACCTAACAAATTGCAACTTGCCGTTATTTTCTCTGGTGATCAAAACATTATTTCTTTTCCCGTAGATAGTCATATCACCGGCCAATCCCAATGCATCCAACACTGTAACGCGCTCGTTGCTGATTGAATACTGACCCGGACGCAACACCTCCCCTAATACGGTCACCTTATAATTCAAGAATTGAAGGGTCACGATGGCGTTCTTCAGATAGGGCGCAAGTTTGTCGTTAATCAATTTAATGGCCTGCGATTTCGATAACCCAACCAGCTGGATGGTTCCGATGACCGGGAAATTAATGTTCCCGTTAATGTCCACTAAATACGATTGCAAGGTAGGAGCCGAATACAACTGATCGGTACCGGGAGTTGCATACGAAACCAATGGAAGGTTAAAGGGTGCTACTGCCAACGGATCCAAACCGGTAACAGTGATTGAAAGCATATCTCCGGCGCAAATCCGGGCTTCATGTATTTTGTTAAATTTCTTATTAATTGAGTCTGCCGAGTTTGAATTTAAACCGTTGAAATAAGCAACATCTTTTTGAGTCGCGCAACCGGTTAAAGCAAGTATCATAACGACAAAGGGAATAAAATAGATTTTCTTCATGTAAAACATTGTTTTAAATAACATTGAGAACTATTGCATTTTATTGAAAACAGGAGGGTGCTCTATTACTTAGTTTCAGTATTTTCTGATTTCATTCAAAAAGTCAGGGACAAAAGTACCTAAATCCGAAACAATATCCAAACCTAACGAGCAGAATCCGAAAAATATTTTTAAATAATTATTGTAAACTATGGTTAATTAATATCCTGGTTGCTGATTTTCGAATCCTTAATAATCTTATTTACTGATATTTGTTTCAATATTCATTAAATATTCTTATTGATATGAAAATTTAAAATAATTCTAACAAAGAACGAAAAAATGATGAAAATAGTATATCATTCTCTGAGAATAATAAAATAAATTATCATCAATTTAATACAAGCAACGATTCAAACAAACGGGAGAATGAGAAAGGAGAGTGAACTCAAGAATGAGAATGATGGAACAAGAATGATGCAATGTATTCTATTTTCCGGTTGACTGGACCGTTACATACAACTCCATCGACTGATGGACCTTAGGTAGCCATGATTAGTGTCCATCCCTTGAATTCAAATCACACCTGATTTTGATTCATTCTTTGCAATTCATTCAACCGGCATTCGTTTTTTATTTCACTGCCATTCATCCACTGTATCCAGAGTTTTCAAAGGGGGTATAGAGGGGGCAAAGAGAGGGTTCAATGAGGTTAACCTATCCTTACCCTCTCTTTGCCCTCTCTTTGCCCTCTCTTTGCCCTCAACCAACCCCGACTATATACAGAATTAATACTGAACAAAAAACGACACAATTCAGTAGATTCGTACTTAAAAACAGTCAGCAACATCGTCTCATTTTCATTCCAACCGGAATTTTCAGATACGAATTCTACCAGTCGGAAATGTGAACCGGGATGAAAAGTTTTGGATGTTGAAAAAAACAGAACGAATCATCTGAAAGTCGACATTATAGCATGACTATAATTTAAGTAAAAGCACTGAAAAAGATCTTGAAAATTTCAGTTATAGACGGATGAATACTTTGAACTGTACTCTTGTAAATAATATCAGGAAGTAACAGCTCACCGAAGTGAGCACAGGCACATCTGTTCTTGCTAAAACAGAAAGGAATAATATAAAAACGTAAATTATTAAGTTATTTAGTATTTAAATTTTACGAAAAGGATGTTTTTATTTGCATTTCAATACACACCTATGTACCAACAACTTAAGAATATGTTGTATTTTTTTGTACTTTTTTTAAATAATTCTTTCAAATATATTTTGTAAATTAAAAAGAAAACTGTATGTTTATTGCACATTTACAAATCCTATTTTTACAAACAATTCTAATACTTAATGTCATGACGAAAACGATAACATTCAACGAACTTCGAAGAGTAAAGGATGCGCTTCCAAGTGGGAGTATGACCAAGATCGCTGAAGAACTTGGTCTGGAAAAAGAAACAGTGCGTAACTATTTTGGTGGACACGACTATAAGGACGGTAAAAGTTGTGGAGTTCATATCGAGCCGGGACCTGATGGAGGATTAGTCATGTTAGATGATACAAAAATTTTAGAAATCGCTCATCGCATTTTAGAAGGACAGGCATAATTGTAAATATATATATTGTGAAAGCAGTGACACTAAAAATCTCACTGCTTTCTTTTTTTTTATTCGGGATAACCCTTATAATCACGACCGAATTATTTACCTTTACTCAAAATTATAAAAAACAGCATTATCATGCATAAATCGTCTGCTTGCTTATACTGCCAGCGTAACGAATCACAAAAAAGTTTAATGATTGAAATTTGCGATTTGAAAGCTTCAACACTCTTTTTATACAAAGAACAAAGTTATCCGGGGCGTTGAGTTGTTGCCAATAAAGGCCATGTAAAAGAACTATTCGAACTTACAGAAACCGACTGCAATGCTTTCATGAATGAATTAT
>Ga0302292_1001873_pt1 | contig 13041 bp, 19 predicted proteins | sample III_Fen_N2_1_FD_194553 | JGI IMG/M metagenome (GOLD analysis project Ga0302292, IMG submission 194553) | Peat permafrost microbial communities from Stordalen Mire near Abisko, Sweden - III_Fen_N2_1 | ecosystem: Environmental > Terrestrial > Soil > Wetlands > Permafrost | place: Sweden: Abisko...
ACACTTGTGCCAATAACGTAAAGATACAGCCCCCAATGAAAAAAGTGCAAGAACGCCAAAACATTGCTACTATGGGTAATCAGTTCCGAAGCTGGGCGGATGTATATTTCAGTCACGACGGCACAAACATAAACATAGAGCTATCGCGCGAACAAGCATTTACCGACTTTGTGAACGATAGCAAAGTAAAGAACTGGACTACACAGGCATTCACTAAAGCGATGAAAGCCTTTTGCAAAAATGCCGATTGGGTATTTGAACTAAACCCCAAAGAGCTGTGTAACCAACCGAAACGTATAACGCGCAACATATCCGGTAAAACTACCGAAATGATCTATGTACGCACCAACGATGCAATAGGCAACCCAATGGATTTAAACAAAACGGGTTTACCCGATAGACAACTAACAATAAGTAATAATTAACTATACATTATGAATACGAAAAAATTAATATCAATGGTAGAATTTATTTTAGAAATTGATTGGCTAACAACAATTGAATTTTGTAATAAATATCAAATTCCTAAACCTAAACATAATGGAGATGTAGACTATTGTGTATCTGAGATATTTAGAATTGATGCAATAAAACAGAACATGTTTGTCAGTTATGCCAAATTACTAAATAAAGACATTACAACAGACAGATTGATTAAACAATTCAATTTCGAAACGCTAGATGTAAATGGTGGATTCCCTAGCTATAGACTAGGGAAATACACTATTCAAAATGATTCTTACGGTTTTAGATTACTGCCTTATGATTCAGTAGACGGCTATCGTGTCAACAAAGTTTCTGACCTTGTATCTCTTGGTCTTTTCTATAATGAGAGATAAACACTAACATTTAAAAATCAGCACAATGAAACAAGCAATACCATTAAATCAAAAGTTCAAAGTCGAACTAATAGATAACATTGTATTCAATGACATAAATACAATGCAGAATGAAACATGTGAGTCATACGATGATGATTGCGGGCGTTGTGGACACTTCAATTTTAGTGTAACAGATAATGAGCTTAGGTTCTATTATGGAGATTATCCACGGCTAGGATTTTATGATAACAACAAATGTTCGCTAGTACGGCTATTTCATGTAGCACGAACCCCGGACAATTTTACAGAGACAGGAATATTTCAACTTGAAAAATCATATCCCATACCAAAAACAATGTGCGAATTTGTGATCCTACTTCATTTATTTATTGAATTATCTTATGATACATGCACATACCTATTTATTGAATTTTACGAAGCATATATGAATATCAATCCTGATTATAAATCAGAGTCTCCAATTCCATTTTAAACACTAACATTTAAACACAAAAACAATATGGCAAAAGATTTATTTACAAAGAGATGGATAACTGACAATTCATTAGAGATTATTGAGCGATACGAAAAAGGAGTTCTAACGCTCAGAGGGCTGCACTATCAGCTAGTTTCTATCGGAATGACAAATACAATCAGTCACTACAAGCGTGTAGTCAATGCAATGATTGAAGCGCGCTGGGCTGGATTGGTCGACTTCGATACTTTTTCAGACCATGACCGTGCAATGATCGGCAAAACAGAATACGAAGAAACTATTCTATGGGACAAAATTGCAGACGGAAAGGATTCGATAGAGTTTTGGATGAGTCACTACAGAAAACACAGATGGGAAAATCAAGAGTACTACCCCGAAGTATTTATAGAAAAGAAAGCATTGCAGGGTGTTTTCGGTTCTGTCTGCGAGAATAACGATGTAACTCTAGGAGCTTGCAAAGGTTATCCGTCCCTTACATTTCTGAACGATGCAACCAACCGATTTATGGAAGCCGAACGAAACGGAAAGAAACCGATCATTCTTTACTTTGGCGATTACGATCCATCCGGTGAGGACATACCCCGAAGCATAGAAGAAAACATTAAACGCTTAGGGTGCGAAAGTATCGAAGTGAAACGATACGCATTAATGGAACATCAGGTTATAGAATGGAACTTACCACACGCCCCGGTAAAAGATGGCGATAGTCGCACAGCCAATTGGGGCGGTTTAGGACAGGTCGAATTAGATGCAATTGAACCCCGTAAACTACAAAGTATGTGTCAACAGGCTATCGACGAGTTTTTCGACCATGACCTATATTCTGAATTGAAAGAAATTGAAGATACGGAACGGGTAGAGTATAGACAAAGCCTTAAGCAATTTGTAAACGACTTAGCAGACTGATTATGAACCTACAAATCAAACTCAATCTAACAAGGCTACACGGATCGTTTGTACATAGTTTGCGCGGTGGTAGTGGTGTAGTAAAGAAATGCTTAGTAATACCTTTAGAGGGTAGCGGGCTAGTAATTGAAAGCGGAAACGTGTACATAAAAGCGTCTGCATTCGAAATGAAAAACCCGAAGCATCAAACGCACATTTGTAAGCTATCCATTGACATAGAGCAATACACAGCCCTCACCGAAGCCGAACGAAACGATTTACCCATTATTGGTGGTATTCACGAATTTGGAACTAAGAAAGAAAAGTAACTAACAATTAAACAATTATACATCATGAAACTATCAGCCGTTATTAAAATGGAGATTGCAAACTGTAATCTAACTAATCCTAGTAAAATAAGAAAGTATTTAATCGACAAAATTGGAACTGAAGTTCCGATAGGTGAAATTGAAAACATATTGGAACTAAGAAAGAAAAGTAACTAATGATAATTAGATGTTTGCCTATTCGCGTTATTTTTGATTATTGTATGGAGTGTCATAAAATAACCCCATACGATCAAGGTTATTGCTTTTACTGCCATAGTGCTGCACCTTTGGGCGACCCATGCGATACAAACATTAGTTCTTAGGAGTGGGATAACGAATTTATAAAACATAGCATATTAGTTGGCAATGTTTCTGATCTTGACAAAAACACACTATCTTTTTTAAGTAATAAATAATTCATATATTTGCACAGCTAATATTTAAACATACACCATGATTAAGATTATTGTAAATTTTCAAATCACTCGTTTTTCTGTCGATAAATATGTAGATAAATCACTTTCTATTATACTGACATTTAACAACAAAGAGGAAGTTACTAATGAATACATCAATGAGGTTTTAAAAAATAATCACCCCAATGGAATGATTATCATTACAAACATGCAGTTGATACCATAATAACTCCACCCATCAACAAAAGCCCCGACGTACATCAACGCCGGGGCTTTTTCATTTCCGTTACAAACTACCGACCCCTTTCGCCCCTTTTACGATACACCGCGAGCGGATCGCGCCGGGGGTCATGGTTTTTTGGTTCGCTTTTTCCACTTCCCCCTTTCCCCTTTAATTATGCAATAAAATTTTTGTAACTTGTAACTTAATAAGGAAAATAAGAAATACTAACTTAGTAATTAAGAAGTTACACAGTTACAAAAAAAGTTACAAAAACAGTTACAAACAATTACAAAAATAAAATGACTTTGTAACCAAATTGCACACTTCATGTACCTTTGTGCATTGCTCCACACATTACAACTCCTTACAAAGTTTGTAACCTCTTTTGTAAAATTTTTGTAACACATATAACTATTTATAAATCAATAAGATAAATTCTTAAAATTACAAAATTACAAAATTACAAAATTTTGATTGCATTTCTCTTTACTCTCAGGAAAGTAAGAAAAAGGAAAACGGATATTTTATGTCACTATTTTATTTGATCCCGGTGCGTTTTTTATGTCTATTTTCTTTCTTTTTCCTTACCTCTTACCCCTTACTCCTTACCCCTTTTATACTACACGAAATTGCACCGATAAATACACGATCCATGCAACGAAAAAAACATTCATTAATTTTCACTTAAACCATTGCTATTTATAACATTATATATATCTTTGTCAAATATACTTGACTTACACACAAAATGAATTTGACATGAATGGCACGAATGTTGTATTTGTAGAATTAGTAACGATTAAAAAAGTTCAATCATTAGTTCCGGAATGGAGTAAATCCACAGCGCAAAGAAAAATAGATCTAGCCTTTGACGCACTGGGTAAGAAAAAACATCAAGTGTTATCCATACATGAATTTAAGGAATTCTTTGGTTTATGTTAAACTTTACTAACAAGCGTACAACCTATTGTTTTTTCATCTATGTTTGTAGCGCCAAATTTCATTAAATATGCAACACTCAGATGTTGCCCTTTTTACAGAGGGTTTTTTTGTACCCTCCCGTCAATAAAGATCGACGGCTGTATTATTTTCCGTGAATCTTTTGTGCGTTGCATAGATGATGAGATTTGGCGATCTACGGGAAGTATGCAGCCGTTTTTCTGTACACACAAACGCCAAATCTCATCAACATTATGTCTAACAAAAAATTATTGCCAGCCAAAGGGAAAACAAAGAACCCTTCCGTATTTACTTCTCTATCTGTAAAAAACGATGTAACCGACTGGGGTTGTATAGCCCATGGAATTGATTTATTAATGGTTTATGCCTTGCAAGGCATGGCCGATGACGGTGCACTCTCCGACCCTACTAATCTTATGTTTGTTCAATCAGTATTATTTTTCAAAAATGATATTGACAAGCTAGTTAGCAAAACATTATCTGAAATTTCAGAATAATTATTATCTTTGTAGAATAATCATTTAAACACATTATTCATTATGAAAAAAATTATTTTCGGCCTACTCTTAGGCGTTTCTTTTACTGCTTTGATTGGTGCTGGTGTAGAAGCCTACACGGTTAGTAAATCAACCGCTAACGTGGAAACATTGCAGGGTGTTCGTGTTTTTACAGATAGTAAGCCTGTTATGGAATATGAATATTTAGGAACTGTAAAAATGACAATTGCATTATCAGGTAAATATTCTGAGGTTCGTGATTTTTTAATTAAGACAGCAATGAAAAAATATCCAGAGTGTGACGCGATTATAATTGATCGTGGTAGAGCTGATGTTATAAAATTCAAATAATAGAATATGAGAAAAATATTATTATCGTTTGCTATACTCGTTACGAGTATAACCTTTGCTCAACAAAAAGTAGCCGTTTATGTTACGGGCGGAACGGATGCCGGAATTAATAAAGTTCTAGGTGATAAGCTAGTAGAAGCTTTTGTTAAAAGCGGAAATTATACAGCTGCAGAGCGGACTAGTAGCTTCCTTGATGAATTGAGTAAAGAAAAGACACAGGAAAATACGAGTAATATTAAAGATAGTGAGCTATCTCGTTTAGGTCGTAAGTTTGGGGCTCAATTAGTTTGCGTAGCTGAGGTTAGTGAAGTATTAGGAGATAAATATGTTTCTGCAAGATTGATTGACGTAGAAACTATAGAAGTGCTTACAACTTCTAATTCTGGTAATGCTTCAATTAAAACGATGTCAGATTTGATCACACTTTCAGAAAAGCTTTCTAGGGAGCTTTCTGGGAAAACTGGGAAAGAACAATTTGCTGATGAACAGCAACGTATTTTACAGACAGAAGAAAATAATAAAATTGAAGATGCAAATCGAAAAAAACAACAACAATTAGATGAACTAGATAGCTCTATTTCTGAATTAGCTAACGGCGTAGCAACATTGCTTGGTGGAACTATTGTGTTCAAGAATACAGATAAAGATCCATTTTATGTATATGTGAATAATAAGTTATTAGGAGTTATTCCGGGCTATTCTACACAGACGCAAAAGGTTAAACAGGGTTACTACACTATAAAAGTTGTGGAAAAATCAGGTTATATTTTTACTCAACAAATTGAAGTTTTTGATATTAAAATAGGAAAAGGAGATACCCAAATTTGCAAATGGGATTAAATCATTTATAATTATAACTTTTTCATCTAGCCTTACAGATTATTCTGTAAGGCTTTTTTTATGTTCAAAATTCCCATTTTTCCCAAAAGTGGTCAAAATTCCCAACCATTTTTTATTCCTCACATATATTTGCAACGCTTAAGATAATAACGTTTGCTGATGAAACCCATAACTAAAATATTACTTCTCGCTGGTGCTGCTTTGGGCGTTTGGTATGGTCCTACTATTTGGGCTGTTTTGAACTTAGAAATGACTATCCGGTCGTTTATCCCGGTCAATATCCGCGAAAGTAAAATAGATGCTATTGTAGGTGTAAAGCTAAAAAACCATAGTAGCACACGTGTATTTATGCAGTGGATCAAAGCTGATATTTTACTGAACGGTGAAAAAATAGCGGAGTTCTACCAAACACGTAGTTTTTTGCTGATGGGTAACGCTGAGCAAAATTTTAATGTGAATGTGACTATTGATGCAAGCGTAGTAGGTGCTGAACTTTGGCAACAATTAATATCAGCCAATTTATTAAACGCCAACGTGCAAGTTACAGGTACATTAAGTGCTAATAATAAAACGCTTCCTTTCGACATGGTTTGGACGGTACGTGATTTTGCAAATGGCTTATAATGGTAGCAGACGGACAAAACAAGATTGTAAAACGAAACGGAACTACCAGCGATATTGCATCGCTGGTGGTCGACGAATATAACCGTAGCTTTTCGCAAGTGGACGAACTTGCACACAAGCTACAACAGGACACCCGGATGGCAACATGCAAAAATATATTTGATTATATCGTTTCGCATGTTTCCTACAAACAAGACCCTCCGGGGGTGCAATGGGTAAAGACCCCGGCACGACTTGTACATGATCGTTTTGGAGATTGTAAAAGTATGGCAATTTTCGCAGCATCTTGTTTGCGCTGTTTGGACATAGAGCACTGTTTTCGTTTCGTAGGCTTTACCCATTCCAAAGATGTAACACATGTTTATGTGGCTGTACCCGATGGCAATGGTGGTGAAATAACCATAGACCCTGTAACCGGGTACGATGGCAATCGCAAACAGTTTAATGACGAAGTTACGTATACTACAAAAATTGATATGAAAGGAACTACCAACATATATCGCTTATCCGGCATTGGTCAAGTGGAGCATACCACGGGCACCGTTGTAGATTCAAATCGCTACAAGGTATGGATTGGCGACGAAAACGAGGCTAGTATTAGCCGTGGTAAACATTACCTGTATGGCTTAATGGATTTCAACATAGAAATGTTGAATATTTCCACTACTGCCAAAGATCGCGCTTTCTATCTTAATGAATTGGACATTGTAGCTTCATTGCTTCATGCCTACAATCATGTAGATGGCAATACAGATGCATTTAAGCAAATGGCTTTTATTATCTGCTGTATGGTTGCCGAGGGTCGTTTTAGTGCTACCACTACCGACGTGGATGCGCGCTACGCTAATCTATCGGACTTGTTTATGATTATTGAGGAACATTATCACAATGGATATGCGTATAAAGCCTACGATCAAAAACGATTTGCCGACATTAACGCGAATGTGATAAATTATAATGTAGCTATAGCTTCTATAGGTTTGGATTATTCCGAGTCTCAGTTTATTGCCAAAATGAAAGAAAGTGGTATCTACTTTATTTACATGTTCATTACCGACGCTGAGATTAACGCTATGCCTACTATCGTACGCGATAAGCTATTGAAACAAAAAGCGACTTATGCATGGATGCGTGATATCAATAAGTATCAGAACCATGAAACCATGATGTTGAGCATTCGTAGTGGCATTGTGGCTCGAACTGGTATGACTCCTGAGAAATTTATTAAAGCTCTAAAAGAAGGTAGGGTTACTATTACGGGAATAGGTGATCCTGTTACATTTGCTACTGTTCTAGCAGTAATAAGTATCATAACTGCATTAGTGGGATTGTTCAAGGCTATTTTTGGTAGTGGTGCTGCAAAACCATCTGATTCTAATATTACGGCTGGTTCATATGATCCTGCAACTGATTTTGGAACTAATAAGATAACTTCTGGTGGTTCTGGTGGTTCTGGATCATTAGGTTCTACGCTTAGTTCTTTAGCGTTGCCACTTGCTTTAGTTGGTGGTTATTTATTAACTCTTCGAAGCGAAAAAAAGAAAGGGGCTGCAAAATGAAAAATGTACACATAGGTAGCTATGATATGTCGCTTACCGATCAGAATAAAATATTTGATTCGTCTGCTGTATTTATTTATTGGTTCGCGCTTTACCCTGCTGAGGAAATTGCACGGCGGTTTGAATTTGTAGAGGCACTTTTAGAAAAGCGTGGTCACGCAACTTGGTCGCTAGAAAGATGTGCAGCTAGATCGGGATATACAGTACCCTATTTTATTGCACGGGTAAAGACTACTATTTTGAAATTGTGCTCTTCCAGAGATAAAACACTTGATAGTATGGACGCTATTGTAAAACGTGTTGAATCGGGAAAATTTACAACATTTTCAAATAGTGAAATTTTAAAGGCGGTAAGAGATACTGGCTTAGCAAATGAGCATACATATAATTTTGATGTTGTCGATAAATTTATACCTGAATGGGGAGTTGATTTTTATGGGTTAATTATCGATCACACTGATGCATTTGATGAAACATTAGATGTAGTTATAACGGAATCAGCAGAGGAAAAAGCAGCTAGGGAAAAACTAGAAAATGAAAAATTAATAGCTGATCAGCTATTAGCTGATGAAGCTGCTAAAAAAAAGGATGAGTCCTCGTTTGGTAAATATGCATTACCGCTTTTAGGGGTGGGTTTATTATTCGCATTATTAAGTAAAAAGAAAAAATAAGATGGCATTCGAAACTGATTTTAAAAAAGGGGCAAATAATTACCTGTACATATTTATCAGCCCAACGGCTAAAATGGACAAGGCTATCATGACCCGTCGTGCTAATCAAATAGCACGTCTCCGACAAATAGCTTCTATTCCGTTGCTTCCGAGTTTTAATAAACTTATAACGCTTGCACGTGATGGCATAAGGGAACAATACGGTGCCGAACCTGAGGCGGTTCTTAGTCACATTTATAGTACGGCTTATCATTTAAAATATGGTAGTGCTATCGGTGCAACGTTCGACGCTAACGGAAATTATCTACCAACTCCAACCGGAACAATTTCGGCTACTGCTAACTATAACCCAATGACGGGTAAAGCTTACACAAGTATCAACGAAGTGGCTTTTAATAAGCTGGATGCTGGTGGTAAGGTTGTAAAAGCCGATCGTACATTTTGGCAGGATGTCGGGGGTGTTGTAGAATGGATTGTAAAGATATTCAATTCATTAGGTATTACTTCGGGACCAAAAGACAGCGTAACCATACCGAGTGGTACGGGTTGGGCGGAGTCAGTGAATTACGATACCGGTTCGAGTGCTGGAATGGGTTCTACTCTTACCTACGTTGCTGCTGGTGGAATTTTACTTTTCCTGATGACTAAAACAAAAAAATAAACTCTTTTCATTTAAATAATTAACTCTAATTAAAAACAACATGGCAACAAAGTTGAAAAAACACCCTAAAGCTCCAAAGGCTACTGCAAGTTTGGAAGTGTGGGAAAACTACAAAAAACGCTGTGAGCAGGTAAACAAGGACAATGCTCCGATTATTGCAGCTCGCAAAAAGAAAGTAACTGTTATTGCAGCGGTGAAAAAGATTAAGGAAAAGAAAATCAAGTAACCAGTAAAAGACAAAGAAAATGGCAAAGAAAAAATTCAACGCGAAAGGCGTTGTGAAAAATCTCTTAATGACTGGTGGTACTGCTGTAGCCGTACAAGTACTGGCGACCATGATCGAGGGTGATGTAGACACTGTTACTAAAGTGGCTAAAAACTCCGAAATGGTGAATTATGGCTTAGTTGCTGCTGGGTTAGTATTACCGGAAGTAATTAAAAGCGACGTAGTAGCAACGGCTTCTAGCTCTCTATTAGCTATCGGCGCGTATCGTTTGGCTCAGCAATTCGATGTAGCTGGAATGCTAAGTATTAACGGCATTGGTTCTGCAACTGACTATCGCGCTGTTGTAGGTGCCGATTGGAGTCCAGCAAGCGCAATGCGTACAGAAAAAGAAACAAGTTCAAATAACAGTCAGGTTGTTTCGTAACAAATCCTGAAAAAATAAAATATTAGATATGAAACAAATAACTAAGGATTTAGCCGTTCGTTCGGCTCGTTTCAATAAAGCGTTGTCATACTATGAACGACATAGTATTACTCCACAACGTGCGAAATTACGCTGTGTCGCTGAGTTGAAAACTGGTGGTGACAAATTGAATTTCTTGTTCACAAAAGATGAAAGTTTGGCTCACCCGCTTGAAATGCTATTGGCCAAAGGCGATTTATTCCTCACGTCTGCTATCGGTGCAGCTCTTATGATTGAAAAAGATGGTGAAGCTGGTATTTCTCCATTGATGTCTTATCCTATCATAGATGGTGTTCATTTACCATTAGGATTGAAAGGTTTTACCAACCTGAATGTATTAGCTGTTTATAATGGCAAAATGTCAATGAAAACAGGTGGTACTGTAAATTTCAGCCGTTTGCCTATGGATGAATTTTTATTTATTCCTGAAACACAGCCATCTGAAACTTATTTGCATTCTTTCAACATTGAAAACGTAATGGTTCAAACTGAGGAAAGCTATGTATTTACCGGTTCAAAGAAACAACCTATCGAAATTGATTTTCCAATCAAACAAGGTATGGACTTTGGCGTACCTGTAGGTTACAAGGCGTATGTAGTTTTGATCTTCGACGGTCTATTGTTGGAAACCGGAGCTACTGAAGATATGAAACTTCCAAAAGACGGTATTAAAAATCCGTATGCTCCAATGTTGTAAGATATTCCAATTCTGCTCGTGATGCGAAAACGGCTCACGAAACAATATTGAATAGATATTGAAAAATGAGTGAGCCGTTTTTTATTACTCTCTACTACCCTACCAATACACATATTATGCAAATTATACAAAATAGTGCATGTCTAGTATTAACATGCAATGCTGCCGAAAGGACAGTTTATTTTAATTCCGAAATTGTACGTGGAAAGAAAATTTCCTCTATGTACCTTTTTGCTTCCAACGCGGTGGAATACTCCACACCCTCTACGGCCGAACCCTTGGCTACTCTCTTAGATGTTGGTGCTCTCTCTATCTCAATGAATGCTAAAGATATTGAGGGCAATGTTATTGTAAAAGAATACAATAGCAATAATTTCATTCTAGGTTCTGAACCTACCGACACACACACCGAATGGGATATAGATCGCGTAATTGATTGGAACAATACCAGCTTTAATTTTAAGGCGTTGAACTCCGACGCGGTGTTTAAAATCGTGCTTATCGTCTTTTTTCAAACTGAACCGCTCTCAGCATTCAATGACGAAATAACCGGCACTATCTCTCTACCAATTGCCACAGATGGCGAAAATGACATTAAGCTTGTCGATTTGCTTGGTGATACCCTTAAAAATAAGTGTATCAAAAAAATCGTTGCATCCCCCGAAGCATACGGCTATTTGCATTTAGTTACCGATAAGGGACTAATTGAGAACATTCCTACGCGCTTTTTGCAGTGCCTGGGCTTAAAATCATTCTGTTTCGATAACATTAAAATCGACGCTGAAAAATCATTTTTCCGTAATCGCGGACTTTCCGAAAACGTAAACATCACATTTCAATTTTAAAAGTATGAACAAACATGTATCGGGTTGCATTGGCGTACAAGTTCCAATTACCGGAAATAGTAAAAAAATTAAATTCCCTTTCATTGATATTTTAGAGGGCAAAAGAATTAAGCACATCGATTTTTGCGTAAACGAAAATTTGACTTTGTGCCCGGATGGATCAGCCAACATTGCTGCCAATGTTGAAAAATCTATTTTCCTGACGTTCGTCGAAAAAAACACGCAAACGGAATTGATACAACAATTGCCCGCTACGGCTCTCACTACCTACGACGACCGTTTGTTCATAAATAAAATTATCGACCTACAACGGTCAACTGTTGACGTGTCGGCATGTGCTCCGGGTGATGTGGCTGGTAAATCATTGTATTTTGTTTTTTGGTTCGATAATGAAAAAACTTGGGGCATTGTTCCGCAAAAGAACAATCGCACCGAAATGAATTTTTTCGAATTGAAGCTAACTAAGTCACGTACCTATTTTGCTGAAAATATCGACTTGTACAAAAAAAGATTCCAAAACATTTTATTGTCGTTCCCTGCTATCACTCCAAACGGTAACGCCGGGATAAGTGAAGCCTACGCACGTAACAAGTTTATAACACTTCGTTCCGGGTCTGAAGAATTTTTTAGACAAGTGCCTTTGTTCCTGTTCAATCAATCCAAAACGGTAAACCGCTTACGGTTGCAGAATATCACTTTTGATTTTCAAACCTCGTATATCGACACCGTAGGCGTTACTGCCAACGATTTGAAAACAGTTTTCTTTAACTGTGTAATTGACGCTAACCGCTAAAATTTAGAGCATTATGATACAGAATGTTGATGACGTAATTAAATGGTTGGACTTCAACCAAAACGAATGGTTTACCGTCTCCACCACTAACGATGATAATAAAAAGGTTTTCGACTCAATAGAGGATGAAACCTACGAAGCCCGTAAACGTCGTTTTCGTGAGGTTATGCAATTGTGTACAGGTGGTCGCTTCGTAATCAAAGCCAAAAGCAATAAAACGGCTGGTCGTGGAATGTTCACAGAGGAATTTGCAAACAACACCGCTAGCGGATCAGCTCCCGCGGTTGCAGGGGTTCAACCTGTAGTTAGTGGTATTACACCCGACGAAGTGGAGCGACGTATAACTGACGCGTTGGATCGTGATCGTAAAGCCCGAGAGGTGGAAACTTTAAGAGCCGAACTCAAAGAAGCCCGCGCAGAACTAAAAGAGAATGATAGTACGATAAACAGAATACTTAATCGTGCCGAACCGCTTATCGGTATGCTGATGAGTAAAATGATTCCGGGAACTGCACAAATGGGTATTGCTGGTACTACTCAAACTATTCCGGTTGATGGTATTGTAGAAGATCAGCACGAAGTCACTGAGGAAGAAATAGACGAAATGTCTACACGTATAGAGTTGGCAATTGCTAAGTGGGGCGGTGCTGATCCTCAATTTTTAGAAGTCTTGGAATTTATTGC
>Ga0302292_1001876_pt1 | contig 13036 bp, 7 predicted proteins | sample III_Fen_N2_1_FD_194553 | JGI IMG/M metagenome (GOLD analysis project Ga0302292, IMG submission 194553) | Peat permafrost microbial communities from Stordalen Mire near Abisko, Sweden - III_Fen_N2_1 | ecosystem: Environmental > Terrestrial > Soil > Wetlands > Permafrost | place: Sweden: Abisko...
TCCTTTAACTTGTTTTTTTCATAAAGGGTATTATAATACATGGCAAAACCCGTCCTTGTATTCAAAAGTTTCCAGAAAGGGTCACGAATGGTATAATGAACACTCATACTATTTGAGATATAATTATTGTTGTTAAGGAAACCCATATCGTTTGGGTCGTACTTTTTGTCGGCTTGATCGCGGGTGATCTGCCATGTGAACTTGCCTCCAGGCTTTGAGATGTAGGTTAAAAGATTATGCCCAACGCTATGTTTTTCACCATCATCTGACTTATTGCTTACATTAAGCCTGCCGAAAAATGCGAATGTATTTTTCTTGTTGTTTAGTTTTGTCTCAGCGCCTGTAACATTGGCCATATAATGATCCTTTGGACTATTGTAGTTGGTATTGATAAGGCTTACATAGGAATTATGCTTCAGGTTCTGATCCAGTACAAGCACGTTATAATTCGTGAAAGGCTGAGTAAGTATTTTGCGTTTTTCGCCTGTTACTGTATCCTGAAATTCTGACCATGTATTGGTTGTAATGGCATTAAAAAATCCAACGCCCAATCCCTTTGCGTTTCTTCCAGACAGTTTTGTTGCATTGATGATCCTTGTTTCATCCGGATTCTTTATCACCTTTTCATTCGGGGATAATCCGTTATTGGCGAGAAAATAATTTCTGGGAGTACTCCCTATTCTTCTTGTATAAAAGATTTCGCATTTATCAAAAAGTTCAGTTCCTTCGGTAAAGAACTGTCGTTTTTCATCGTAACGGATTTCGAATGGCGACAGGTTCAACACCCGGTCGTCGTTCTGAACCTGGCCAAAGTCGGGTATAAGCATCATGTCGAGCGTATAACTCTCGTTTAGTCCCCAGCGGGCATCCATTCCACCACGGGCATAGGAAGAAAACTTGTCGATTTCCGGATTTTTCTCAACATAACCGGCAACATAAGGTGTAAGCGACAGACGCAACGGAGGTTTAATATTATCAATCCCTTTAATTTCGCCATAATACTTGAAGATGTCATCCATTTTGTTGTCGACAAAGCACCATGTTGACCATTCATGCATCCGGTAAAGACTTCTCCAGAAATTAATACCCCATACCTGTTTGTCTACTTTTGGAAAACGAAGGGCAGAATAAGGAAATTTTACTTCTACTATCCAGGCTGAATCAGTGATCTTAGCAGCGGATTCCCACACTGCGTCCCAATTGACATCCTGCCCGATGGCAGAGTATTTGCAATCGTTCTGCAAGCCTTCGGGAGTAACCTTAAATTCATACATATTCAACCCATCGTTGTAAGGTAGTATATCGAAGGAAATATAATCTGTTGTGAGTTGGTCAACCTGATCGCGCCGGCCTAATTCCCTGAAAATACTGTCGGGATGCGGATCGTACATAATTGCAAGTGCATAAAGGGCAACGTCATCATAAACGAAACGGACTTCGGTAGCATATGGCGCTTTTATCCCATTGCGGGGAGTATATTCCACAAAATCCGTGGCGGCAGGAGCCGTTTTCCAGAAGGGTTCATCGGGAATTCCATCTATTTTAGGAGGAGAGGTAATCCTGACTGCTTTCATTGTTTTGCGCTGAAGTTTTGAAGAATCCAGAATACCGGTGAGTGTCTGTCCGGATAATTTCCCGGAAGTAAGGAAGAAAAAAATTAATGCAACTGGGAAAATCATATATTTTTTCGCATGCATATTGCCCGTATTAAATTATTGTGTAATGATAAATCAGGCAATGAGTATTCACAATAATATTCGGTAAAAGACGGAATTTAGTCGGTTAATTCCACAGAGAATCTGATACGGCTATATAATGGAGGATTATTGCAATTATACAAGATGGAATAAGGCATTAAGAGCTTATGGCAAATATGAACTTCCGTATTCTACGGTTTGGAAAACAGAATATATGCAGAAGGATTGATTTGAATATATTTTTAGGGCTATTTCTTTTTCACCAAATCCATTCCACATTTTGGACAGGCACCAGGTTTGTCTGAAATTACCTCGGGATGCATAGGACATGCCCAACCTGTGGGTCCCCCAGCTAAAGCAGATAAATGCCTGCGGGCGAAGAATTTATAAGAAACGCCCACGGTAATCTGATGTTGGGAACCAACCTGGGTTTTGGTCAGATATTGATAAACAGGGATATCACTAAGGGCATATATGGTAAAATTTTCTTTAGTGAAGCTGATCTGGGGAGTGAAGAACACCTTTTTATAACCTGTCGCTTCAGGGTTATAATTTGGATAAGCGTTGAGCAGGATAATCTTATTTAGGTTCATCTTCTTAACCCATTCGGCGCGTACCTGAATTGTTGCCCCGAAATAATTGAGGAAACTCTTGCCGGCAAAAACAGCAATACTTGAGTAGTCGCCAAGCTTTTCGCCGATAGGGTTCCAGCCTTTTTTGATGTACATTGCAGTGGCAAAAACCCGGAACCTTTGAAGGGGATAGCCCCGGTAAAAAAAAGAATAGAAAATAATATCGTGTGCTCCTGACGAAAGCTGGACGGCCTGGGGCTTGGTTTTGTAATACATTGTGTCCAGGAAAGGCTCAATCCACCCTGATGAATCGTTATAACTTCCAAGTGGAATCTTAAATCCCATCCCAACTGTCAATTCAAGAGGGTTCGGGCCGGGGCTTCGGTTAATAATATCATAGCGGGGAAACAAAATAAGATCGCTGATCCCATGGGATGAATATGTATTAGCTTCATTCTTGTTTAAACCAATTTCTTTCTTCTCAAAATAGTTGCCGGTTTCAACTGACATGGTCAGGTTTCGGCTCAGGCCATAAGCCAGACGAAAATACTGGTATGTGCTGCTGAAACTATCGAAATATTTTGCCCCATCAGGGACCGATCCGCTAAAAAACTTATTTGTCCGTATAAACTGGAGGTTGGTGTTAAGTTCAACCTGCTTTTCAGCAAGAACACCCTGCGATGTTCCTCCCGCAACCGGGCTGCCACTACCACCAGAACAACATTGTGCGTAAGCACCACTGGTTAAGAACATTGTCACGAATAGCAGTACTGTGTATCGAAGTATTTTATTCTTCATTATTCAAACGGAGTTTGTTGAAAACAGAAACAAGGCAGAAACATTTCTGAATATTTATTAAAAAGAGACCTGTTAATGTTTAATGATCAACTTAATGGTGCTGGTTTTTTCAGTATCGCTTACGCGGATAAAATATACTCCGGGAGGGAATTGCGAAAGGTCAAAACTGAGGTGATTTTTGCCATGTGAAGGTGTGCCTTCGCATATGGTTCCCAAATTCAAACCCTGAATGTTGAATAGTTCGGCCTTTACAGGGATTGCCCTCTCAGAATTAATTATCATCATCGAGTGATCTGTAGCCGGGTTTGGAAAGAGCTTAAGCCATGAGGATTCTTTTGAATCATCTGGAATTCCTGCTGTGATTAATGCAGCATTAATTGCATTTTGAAGATCGGCAACTTCGAGTACAGCATCGGCAACCATGAAAACATGATGATCACCCCCGCCCAATACTGCCACTTTGGGCATGGACTGGGTGCCGTAGTCGAGCATATTGATAGCAGAATCGGAAAATGCAGCAAGAGGAGTTATATGATTTCCTTTTGCCCAACTCAGAAGGGAGGCGCAACTGGTATTCGCCAGATCGTCCACAAGGTAGAAGCGGACGGTTTTAGGATTCGTTGCCTGGTAGCTCTGAACCACATTGAACGTGGTTAGCGAAGTTGGCACACAAGCACCACAGGGCATGACCCAGCAAAGAACAACAACTTTGCCTGAATCGAGTTCCGAATATAAGTCGTGCATATTGCCGGCACAATCCTTAACATTAAAATTGGTTGCGGTTTGAGTATGACCGAAGGTAGCAATAAGTAAGAGAGTGAACGAGAGTATACGAATTTTCATATAAGCTGAGTTTAGTGGGGGTAAAAGTAATATATAAATTTGTCAATATGATATTTGTGAATACAAGCCAGCTAAAATTGATTTAGTCTGGATAAATTGAAATGAAATAGACATTTAAATTAAAGTGTTGAAAATGAAATTATTTGAAAATTAAGTCTGGATATTAGGATTTGTTTGTAATTTTCGGATGATTTGACCGGAGGATACAGGGAAGTAATTTTTGCATTTGGTAAAGTTATTGATGGGTTGTAGGCCGTGCTGAGAGTAGAAGAATTGTGTATTTAAAATTATCCTTTAATAATTGAATGATGAAAAAATTAAAATTGGTTTTTACACTTTTATTATCCATGTTAATAGGAGGGTTCTCTCATGCCCAGGACTGGGCAAACACTGGCCGCTTTAAAGATGAAAATGCGAAACTTGGATATCCTTCTTCAGGCGAAAAACGGATTGTTTTTATGGGTAACTCAATTACTGAAGGTTGGATTAAGTCCTGTCCTGATTTTTTTTCAGGGAAACCTTATATAAACAGGGGGATTAGTGGGCAAACAACTCCTCAGATGCTGGTCAGATTCCGACCCGATGTAATAAATCTTAAACCGGCAATTGTAATTATTTTAGCAGGCACAAATGATATTGCCGGTAATACAGGGCCATCCACGCTGGAAATGATCATGGATAATATAATTTCCATGGCTGAACTGGCAAAGGCAAACAACATAAAAGTTGTACTTTGTTCAGTTTTACCTGCTTTTGATTATCCCTGGAAGCCAGGACTTAATCCAGCTGAAAAAATAGCTGCCCTGAATGTGATGATAAAAGAGTATGCTAATAAAAATGGGATAGTATATCTTGATTATTATTCATCAATGGTAGACGAACGAAAAGGACTTAAAGATGAATACACCGCCGATGGGGTTCACCCGAATGAAGCAGGTTACAGGATGATGGCACCTCTTGCTGAAGAAGCGATAAAAAAAGTTTTGATTCAGAAATAAGTATGGCAGTTTAATGATATTTTTCAATTTGGATTAAAATTTGAAAAAAGATTAAAATAATTGAAAAATAAAAAGCATGAATTAAAACAAATGGTCAGGCCTGCGACCGTTCTGTCAGGATTTTGAACAGGAAAAATCCGCCAGCAAATTTTTACTTCGTTAATTATAATCTGTAGGGAGATCCGATATATTTGCGAAAAAATAACCAAATACATGAACATGGCATTCCATTTAGAAAGGTTAAATTAATGGCAAGTTTCAAAAGCAGGATGTTTAACTTTTTATTAAGAAACAGGCATCTGTTGCAAGGTAAATTTAAAAAAGAAGTTTATAGTTTTGATACTTCAATCGTTGGTTTTAGGGAACTATGTGAGAAAGGGGCAAACAGATATTCTAAGATTCCCGCCGGAATTGAAATTAGATCCCAGATAATTGAAGGGATTAAATCCGAGTGGTTGATTCCTCAAGGTGCTGATCCGGATAGAGTGATTCTATATGTTCATGGAGGTGGATATGTCTCAGGTTCATGCAACGACCATAGGGGGTTTGTGTCAAAAGTTGCAAAAAATGCAGGAGTAACAAATCTCGTCTATGAATACAGGTTAGCGCCGGATAACCCGTTTCCAGCAGCATTGGACGATTCGTTAAAAATATATCAATGGTTACTTTTTTCAGGATTTAAACCGGAAAATATTCTTATTGCCGGCGAATCGGCAGGCGGTGGATTGTGCCTGGCTTTGCTTCTTGCCCTAAAGGAGCGAAATATTTCCCTGCCATCTGCGGCTGTGGCAATCTCCCCATGGACGGATCTGACCTGCTCAAGTGATGCTTATAAAACCAAAAACAAAGTTTCGCTGGCACCACTGAATTCATGGACAGTCTTCAGCAAACATTATGTTGGTGATAACAATGCTGAACTGCCATTTATATCGCCTCTGTTTGGTGATTTAAAAGGTCTTTCCCCTATTCTTATTAATGCAGGTGCCGATGATGAGTTGTACGAAGATGGGGAAAAGTTCTATTTGAAAGCTAAAGATGCAGGCATTGACGTAATTTTCAGGTCAGGGATTGGAATGGTCCATTGTTATCCCTTATTAGCTCCGATGTTTAAGGAAGCCACAGAAGCGATGGATGAAATTGTTGGTTTTATTAAAAAACATTTAAAGATTATTTAAAATAGCTTTCCCCCAATGCTTGCCCAAGCAGGGTTCTGCGTTTCGCAATTGTCAGGAAAATCTGCAAACTTCAGCCAGGGTGAAATATTTATTTGGAACGTAAATATGGTCGTTCCGGTTTTAATGTTTTTACCTTTATCATTACGATATTAGCAATAATAGCTGAAATTATGAGCATAAGGTCCTGGTAAACGCCTAAATTAATAACAGCGCTCAAACCAACGATTGCCCATAATGACGGTATAATTAATAAGAGTTTTGGAAATTTGGAGTTAGCCAACATGAAAAATCCAAATGTTAAAATAGTTGTCGGGCAGGGTAATCCGGCAGCTATTGTTTTTCCGAATGAATTTCCGACAAAATAACTGATTGCGGGATAGATTACCAATCCGAACAGGATAAGAAAAATTCCTGAGTAGCCCCTTGTGTTGCGCGTTGTTGCGAAATTAAGCTTGTCGTTTATCAGGGTATGTATCAAAATGAGAAATCCCTGAACGATGAAAAGAATCCCGAAGAGATAGGCTGCTTTGTTAATTTCGGTAAAGAAAACGATATGGTAAACAAATCCTGTCCATATCCATAATAATCCAAGGTAAGTGCCGATCAGGACATTTTTATATGTATTGTCCGAACCAACCAATAATAAAGCATATAAGCCCAATGCTATGATTAAAAACTGAGAAGGGAACATTATCATATTATACTTCTCAAAAACATTAAAAAACTGTTCTGCGGTGAATGGTGTTTTCATATTTCAGATTTTTAAGGATTATTAATAATGTCCATTCCAGCATTATTACGCTTTTAGTGCCATAATATCTATTTTTAAATTTGCAGACAAGGCTACTTCTTCCACTAAAATCAATCCTTTCAAGTCAGTCAAAAGTCTAACTGTTGTCAGGAAATTTAATCTTTCCATTGATAATATTCTGGCCAACCTCTATGACATTTGATTTTTGTGATTCAGATAAATCCTACTTTGATAGATGAACAATTTTTCGATTGACATCTTTTATAGATTTAGTGTTACCCAAAGAAGTTAGTATTAATTTTGAAAAAAATGTAATATCCGATTTTTCAAATTACTGATAATTGTGCTATACTTCGGAAATTTACAAATAATTCTTCATATTTCCAATTTTGCAGGAAAATATAATACTCTTTTTCCGTATTTGACTAATATAATGAACAAAAATGGACTTGGTTTCTGCGATGATGCGTCAGGAGAGAAATTTGAGTGATTAAAGGAATCACGGCAGACATAGATTTATCGCGAACTGCAGTCTATGTAAACATATTGATGAAGGCCTGTTTGCAGAATATTTTAATTGTTGCCTGATTTATCCTTAATTATAGGCAATGAGAAGTAAAACGCAGCTCCTTTATCAACCACGCCTTCGGCCCAGACTTCACCGCCATGGCGGTGGATAATGCGTTTAACTATAGCCAGTCCAACGCCTGTCCCTTCGAAACCCTTGGTTCCGTGCAGCCGCTGGAACACACCGAACAATTTATCAACGTACTCCATGTTAAACCCAATGCCGTTATCTCTTATACAGTATATGTATTTCATGTCTTCGGTTTCACAGGTTACAGAAATTTGCGTTCTCTCTCTCTTTGAACTGTATTTTATCGCATTCGAAAGCAGGTTAGACCAAACCCGCCGCATCATATTTGGTTCAGCCACTGCATCGCAAATACAATCAACAGTTAAATCAATTCCCTCACGTGTATGCGCATCAGTTACTTCATAATAAACTGAATTAATAAGATCTTTCATATTGATCGTACTCGTTCGGAGTTCAAGTCTGCTTATACGGGAGAATTCCAATATGTCATCGATCAGGTGGCCCATTTTTAAAGAATTCTCTTTAATGATGGAACAAAACCGTTTACCTTCGACATCAAGTTTTTCGGAGTAATCATCCAGAAGTATTTGTGTAAACCCATGGATAGCTCTCAGGGGCGCGCGCAGATCATGTGATACAGAATATGAGAAAGCTTCAAGCTCTTTGTTTGCAGCCTCAAGCTGGCTTGTGCGCTTGGCAACGCGCTGTTCAAGTTCCTGGTTAAGCTGGCGGATTGATTCTTCTGCCAGTTTGCGTCCTGAAATATCCCGGATAATCATGCTCGTGTGTATATTGTCATTGCTATCCTGGAATAAAGCGCTTGTAATTTCGATCGGAAAAAGAGTGCCATCCTTGCGCAACCCGGTCAATTCCCCTTTAAATTGACCTGTTCGCATACGTTCTTCCAATGCCGGTGCCAACCGCGGATCATTTTCATCTATTATACTATTTCGACCATGTTGTTTTAAGTCTTCTTCCGTTTTTCCAAACATTTCACAGGCAGCAGGATTAGCCTGAAGGATAGCCCCGTCAGGTGTGGTCAGAAGGACAGCATCCATGCTGTAATCAAAAAATAAACGATAACGCTCTTCGCTTTCGTTCAAAGCATTATCCGAAAGTTTCCTTGCTTCCGCCATATGGTTTGCTGCATCGGCCAAATGTGCGAATTCGCTGTAACTTACCTTAGTTTTGTCAATCAAAATATTTTCATTCGACGCTTTCTCAAAAAAGAGAGTGAATAATTTAATATTATTTCCCAATCGTTTGGATAATAGCATAACAAGAAAATAACATATTACCGACGAGACCAATAAATAGATGACTATATTGAGTAAGTTTTTCCGCATATCCTGGAACAGCGCTTTTCGTCTTATTTCAATGGTTGTATTTATATCATCCTTATAAAAACCGGTACCGATTATCCATTTCCATTCAGGTATATAACTGAAGAAAGAGGTTTTAGAAGATATGCTTGTGTCCGATAATTTTTGCCAGACATAGGAATAAAAAACTCCATTAGGGTTAACAGCAGAAGATCGCTGGATCTTAAAAATGTCAATCCAGGCTTTGTTGCCGGAATTATAGATATCTATTGGCGACTTGTTATAGATGCCATTCGTTATAAGCCCTTTTCCATCGAATGAATTAATAAAAATATATTCATTTACCGAATAACGCATCCTGCTAACGGAATCAAGAATATGAACCTGAAGGATATCCCTGAAATTTTCTGCGTCAACGAATGATACAACTTTGAATCCGGGCAAAATTTCATTGTTGTAATATCCAACAGCTTTTAAAACAGAATCGTTTGGCTCAATTACGCTGTAATACTTAAGAATGCCTTTATTTAATGCATTTCTTTTTTTTGCCTGATTTAGGAATAATGTTAATTCTGCATTATGTAAATCGTACTCAGCATTACTAAAAGGATTGTATGAATAAAAACATTTACCTTGTTCATCCACAATATAAACGGGGACCCTGGAATTACCAACAGAATCCTTGAACGCATTAAGTAATGTTTCAGGTAGGTTCCCTGAAGATGCGCCGTTTTTTATAGAAGGCAGCTTTAATTGGCATATTTGTGTGGCTAAGGTCTGGGATAACGGAGCCAGTGGCATTTCCTGGATCCATTGGATATAATCTTTTACCTGAAGTATTTTATTTTTTATTTCGAGTTTTTTGGTTTCCGCGAATGTTTTTTTTAAAAGATTTACATCCTTGTTATAACCCGACAAAGTACTTTCTATCCAGAAAGAACCAAGAGTAATCACAGAAATAAATGCCACTCCGATCAGATATAAGAATATCCTTCTGCTTAAACTGATCCTGCTGTAATGCTTTTTCATCCGGTAGGTAATAAATGTTTAAGAGGCCTGATATTCATTTCAGGTAATATATATCAAAGATAAGTAAGAATTTGCCTTTTGTTCCATTTAGAAAACTAAATAGTAGTTTTAATTATAGGCAGAAGCAGGATAATTCAGATAGTGAGAATTACCTTTATAAAAGCCGGGCAGTTGTTATTCGATAGTCTGTAGGTTAAACGGAGAAGAATTTATCTTAATCCCGATATATTAAAATCGGATAAAATTCCGTACTTTAACGCTTTTAATTGAAGATTCTTTTACCATCTTGCTGAACTTTTATTATGATTTTTTATTTACAATATTTTCTGTTTCAAAGCATCCTGATTACTTATTGTTACATTGATCAATGAAACTTCGGCACAATAAATATTTGACAGGTCAAAGGCAGTTGAGCCTTGCGATCCTATTGTTAGTGCTTATAATAATTACTGGGGGAACAATCTATTTAAGGAACGAAGAAAACAGGATACGAAGCGAAAAGTATGATGAACTGAAGGCGATCGCCGATCTGAAGATTGAGCAGATCGAACAATGGAAACTGGGAAAGATTCATGATGCGAGTGTTTCGGAGAGCGTGTTTTTTGGAGATGCGATCGCGGATTTTGCTGATGGGAATAAGAGCCCTGAACTGAAAAAAAAGCTTCTTGGCAGGCTGTCGCAGTTTGAAAAAATCTCGGAATACAAAAATGCATTCATTACACTACCCGATGGAGCTATCCTGCTTACTGTTGATTCAGCGCTGGCGGATGCAGATAAGTCCACAATTGCCAATATTGAAACTGCAATGAATAAAAGGGAGATCCATTTTTCGGAAATATATTATGATGAAAGCCGGAAAGAATTATTAATTGATATTGTAGCTCCTGTCATCCGGAATGGCGTAATCAAAGCCCTCCTGGTTTTGCAAACTAATCCGGCAACTTATCTTTATCCCCTAATCCAGAGATGGCCTACCCCAAGTAAAACGGCAGAAACGGTGTTGGTGAAGAAGGTCGGGAAAGATCTGTTATTCATCAACGAACTTCGCCAAAAACAAAATGTTGCATTGACGTTGAAAATTCCACTGAGCGATACCAATGTTGCCGGGGTACAGGCTGTCATGGGTAGGCGGGGGATTTACGAGGGTATTGATTACCGGGGCGTTAAAGTAATTGCAGACCTGCGGCAGGTGAAGGGAACATCCTGGTTTATGGTGACCAAGATGGATCGGAGCGAAATGTTTGCAGAATTGAATTACAGAAGCGTATTGATAGGTGTGATTGTGCTTGGCATTATACTGCTTGTGGCGGCAGGCTTTTCATTGCTCTATAACAACCGGCAGAAGAACATATACAGGGAACTTTTTAATACGGAGATAAGCCTGAAGACGACGGAAGAAGAGTATCGCACCCTTTTCGAAAGTATGCTGAACGGGTTTGCGTATTGCCATATGTTATACGACGGGGATGACCCGGTGGACTTCTTGTACCTTAAAGTGAATGCGGCCTTTGAAACACTGACTGGTCTTAAAAATGTTACCGGAAAAAATGTATCTGACGTAATTCCCGGAATACGGCAGGCAGATCCCGGCTTGTTCGAAATATACAGCAGGGTGGCATTAACAGGTCAACATGAAAAATTTGAGACATATGTTAATTCACTCAAGGACTGGTACCTGATAACAGTTTATAGCCCGAAAAAAGAATATTTTGTCACAATTTTTGATGTGATCACTGAACAAAAGAGAGCTGAGCAGGAATTGCAAAAGATATCCACAGACTTGCAGCTTATATTTAAAAACATGATCAATGCCTTTGTGTTATGGGAGTCGGTGTTTGATGAAAACGGCAGGTATGTGAGCATGCGCTTCGGAGAGTTTAACAATGCCTATGCTAAAATTGCACAATTGAAATATGAAGATGTTCAGGGAAAAGATGTATTTGAAGTGTGGCCTGAAACTGAGCAAAGCTGGGTGGATGTTTATGGAAAAGTAGCAATAACAGGCATACCCTGCACATTTGACATGTACCATGAACCGACCAAAGGATGGTATCATTGCAATGCCTACAGGCCGTCTGAATCGAAGGAGCAGGTCTGCGTCATCTTCGAGGATATCACTATGCGCAGAGAGGCGGAAGAGGCATTGAAAGAAAACGAACAAAAATTTCGCAATCTGTTCGAAAATTCACCTGTTGGGAAATCCATGACCGGGATAGATGGAACCATAAATGTGAACAGAGCGTTTTGCAGCATTGTGGGGTATTCGGAGAAGGAACTCCAGGAAATAAAGTGGATGGATGTCACCCATCCCGACGATATTTCCCTGACCAAAGATGCCATGCAATTATTACTTGATGGTAAGCAAATGGTTGCCAGGTTTGAAAAAAGGTTTATTCATAAAGATGGAAAAGTAGTATGGACAGATATGTCATCCTATCTTCAGAGGGATAAAGATGGATTGCCGCAATACTTTATTACAACAATTATTGATATTTCAGAACGTAAAAAGGTTGAAGAAGAGGTTGAAAAATTACACGAAGAACTTGAGCAACGTGTTGTTTTAAGGACTGCGCAACTTGAAGAAGCTAATAAGGAACTGGAGGCATTTTCCTATTCGGTGTCGCATGACCTGCGTGCACCATTGAGGCATATAAGCGGTTTTTCAGAAATACTTGCCTCGGATTATAAAAACGGGTTGCCTGAGAAAGCCATCCACTACATTGATACAATCAACAAAGCTGCCAAGACCATGGGTACGCTTATAGATGACCTGTTGCAGTTTTCAAGAACAGGCAGGGCGGAAATGAAGCAAAGTATATTTGAAATGGACGAATTGTTCGCAGAAGCAAAACAACAGATTTCATCTGTTTTACCTCAAAATGAAATTCAATGGAATATTGCCCCGATGCCGGTTTTAAAGGGCGATTACAATCTTCTGCGACAGGTATGGGTCAACCTTCTTTCGAATGCTTTGAAATATTCCAGGGGAAAATCTCCGCAAATTATCAAAATCGGATATACAGAAGAACAAACAGAATTCGTTTTCAATGTAAATGATAACGGAATAGGTTTCGATATGGAATATGCCCATAAACTTTTTGGAGTATTCCAACGCTTACATTCAAGTTCTCAGTTTGAAGGCACCGGAATTGGGCTGGCAAATGTCCGTCGCATTATATCCCGTCATGGAGGGCGAACCTGGGCTGAAGCAATTCCCAACCAGGGGGCAACATTCTATTTTACAATACCAAAG
>Ga0302292_1001881_pt1 | contig 13010 bp, 2 predicted proteins | sample III_Fen_N2_1_FD_194553 | JGI IMG/M metagenome (GOLD analysis project Ga0302292, IMG submission 194553) | Peat permafrost microbial communities from Stordalen Mire near Abisko, Sweden - III_Fen_N2_1 | ecosystem: Environmental > Terrestrial > Soil > Wetlands > Permafrost | place: Sweden: Abisko...
AAACAGTCTATTAATTTTGGCTGCTTGTTTATCAGTTTCATCAGTGTCATCATTAGCTTCCAGTTGTATTTCTATACGAGGAGCTAATTTAGAATCTTCAAATTCAGTAGTAACAGCATCTCTGATAATTTCTTTCATTGTCTCCCTTGCCTGATCTCTTACAAGTTTCTGATTATCTTCCTGCTCTTTACCTGTACCTACATTTACAAAAACATTACCATTTTTATCTTCAAGAATTGGAACATCATTAGTTTTTGCAACACTCTTCATATAGATGTTCTCAATAGCTTTTACATCTTTTCCTGGATAGATAGTAATCTTACCTGTCTTGTCCATTGTAAAGTCCATTAGTCTACCACCTGGAGTTTTATGTTCATTCATTGTAGTTCCATCAAATACATAGTCTCCTGGTTTGTGTGCTTCTGTACTAACAGAAGGTTTGTTGACAGGAGGTTTGCTAACTGGAGATTTACCAGCTTTTAATGATACTGTTGGTTTTTCTGGTTTTTGCTCAGTAGGATATTTCATTTCACCCTCATTGTCATCTGTATAGAAATAAATACCTGTTCTGTTTATTTTCTGTTTAGATGTAGGAGCTAATACTGTTGTAAGAGGAATCTCAGGTCTTGCAGTTTTAGCCTGACGAGTATCGAAAGGTATAAACTTATCAGCAAGTAAGAATGCCTGGTAATTTAGCCAGATTCTTTCTGTTATCTTTCCATCAGGAGCTATAGATTGAATCTCTCTGTATGATTGATTTATATCTTTAATTTTTGAGTTGTTGATATTAATGAATATCTTTTCCAATGATGCAACAATAACATCCTTATTTAATTCCAGATCTGTAGGATTGTATTTATATCTTACACCTTTTCCAGATATGGTAAGCATGAAACCATCTTTATTATCAACTGTCCAGAATACACTATTGTAAGCATCTTCTTTTGCTACACCTTCTTTAGTTTCAGGAGGGCCCCAGTATACAACTGATGCCAGCCAATCATTCAAGTCTCTTGATGATTGTCCATCAAGTCCTATTTCAGGGTCCATCATATTCTTTGCAAGACGTAACAGAGCCTGATAAATAGTCTCTGCTTCCTGGGCAGATTGTCTTCTGTTCTGAAGAGGAAGAAGTCCATTACCAAGTTCAAGGAAAGGTCTTCCAAGACTATCATCATAGGAAGTAGTTCCTTTCTCACCCATTTCTGTTGTAGTAGGAATAGTGATTAAAGTTCTTTTATGAAAGTCATCTTCAGTGATAAGTCCTGTTTCTGTTGCAGGAGTTCTAGTTTCATAATCAAGAACAGGTTTGGTTTTATCCTCATCCTTCCACATTAATTCACCCTTCTCATCTACTTTCTGTACATATTTAGGAATACCAAAGGATGCACCAACTGTATGAATATTATTTTTTAATTCCTGATCAGCATTTGCTTTAATTTCAGCTCTCATTTCGCTATACTGTTCTCTAACAGTATCTTCAGCATCTACATCTTTCTTTCTAAACATGGTTTCTCCACCATATTCTTCACTCCATTTTAAATCATCAAGAGGCATTACCTGATAGATAGCATGATTGAGGGCATCTGCAAGTTGTTCTTCTGTAAGAGGTTTACCTTCCTCATTAATAAGATTACCATCAGTATCAATCATTACCATGGCAATTGTATTTGCCTGATCAACTGTTGGATTAACTGTTCCAGTATTGTCAGTAGCCAGATGAGTCATTAATCCATCCAGGCCAATTGCTTTCTCATTTTCAGAGGTAATGAATATACTACGAATGTCATTCCTATTTTCAAATTTTTCAATATTGAATCCAAAGGTATTAGCTCTTTCCTGATGAGGAAGTCCTCTACGCACACCCATGCTAGATCTCCAGATAAATTCTACAGCTTTCTTTTTAGCAGCTTCATACCATTCTGTTGAGTTTTTAGTAAGGATGTTTTTTATATCAGCTGTACCTATTGCCTTATCCATTAAAGCTTTATCTTTTATGAAGATTGCTTCTTCTTTTTCTCTTTGAGTTTGCTCATCTGCAAAGGTCTTAAGCTTGTCATAAATGACAGACATTGCTTTCTGTTCATCTGTGATATCCTGTATTTCTTTTTCCAAAGAGATCATTTGCTCCTTCAGATCAGCTAATTTCTGTTCGTTGGGTGTTATCTCGAAGTCTTCAATCTGAGCAATCAAGTCATTAAGAGCCAATGAATCCTCATTGAACTGTGTAGTGATATCTCCCCTACGTTCTTCTGAAGCATATTTAAAGAAGTTTGGATTATTAATTACATCCAGGTATGTTTGAGCCATAGATACAAATGGTCCCTCTGAATATTTATCCTGAAACTTCTGTATGAAATCATGTACAGCTCCTATAGTGGCATCAATAGTTTTATTAATAGAATTGATTACCTTATGAATACCATCAATTTGTTTCTGGGTTTCTTTACCTAACGTATCAAGGGTATCAATATGATCCTTCAACTCACTAATGAACTGCTTGCTATCTATAGGAAGATCTTCAACATCATCGATCAGACTCATTAAATAACTACCAGTGTTATCAACTTCATCACTCATACCAGTAAGAGCTGATAATTCTTTCTCAAGCTGATCCCTGGTCTTTGATAAAGTTCTGGCAGTCTTTAATAACTGATTACCATACTTTGTAAACTGGATAGTTTTAAATCGTTTGTCAACTTTACTTGGCTCATTTAATTGTGTGGTGATATCTTCAAGTTGTTTATTAACTGCAGCTATGTCATCCTTCTTATCCTGAAGTAACTTAGCTATTCGTGTCTGCTCTGTAGCAACAGTATCATAAATGTCACTGAGAGCCTTTAATTGATTCTCTCTTGCTAATTCTGTACGTGGATCTTTTGATTCTGCAAATGCTTTTGTAGAAGCTTCTTTAGCAGCTGTTAAAGGCGTTAAAGGATTAATCATTGGATGAACAAATCCTTTCTTGGCTACAAACAGTTTATTGGAAACTTCTTTCACCTGACGAACTCCCTTTGCATCAGTATACACAAAATTTAATATGCCTGCTTTAGGAGAGTATTCAATACGTCCCACTGCAGGTTTACCATTAATTTTTATTCCATAGTGTTCATAAGGAGTATTCCAGTTGTCATAGTAGAACTTGACTTTCTTATCATTGAGAATAGCAGCATTAGATTTAACCACACCATAATCTTCCAGATCTTTAGGATCTATAGTTCTAAGATGACCATTGCTAGTCCTGATATTAATCAATCCATCTTCCTGTTGACCTAAAACTGTAAAGGTAGGAGCACTATATACATCCTGGTTATCTGCAGTCTTGTTGATAACTCTTCCCATCATATACTCACTACCAACCTCAAGATCTACTTTCTTATCTCCTTTTGTAGTAACAGTAATAGTCTGACCAATTTTATCTCCAGTACCTTCTTTGATTTGTTTAACTTTCTCTGTAACAGCAACTAAATTTGCTTTCTCAGCTTTCCATGTATTATTAATTAATTCTCTATTAGTAACATTCTTATACCCATCTTTACTTTTCTGTAATAGATCAGTTAGCACAGTATTTTCAGCTTGAAGTTGTGCTCTTCTTTCATCTCCTATAGATGTAGAATCTATCCCTGCTTCTTCCAGTTGATTTTTTTGAAGTTTATTATTCAAATAGATCTGATCAGCAGCATAGTCATATTCAAGTCCTTTATATTTTTCAGTGAAATGAGAAGCAAGTTTAGCTTCCTCTTTATTTGTATAATCAACATCAAGATTTAAAAATCCAGCATGTCGTTGATCTATAGCATTATAAGCTTTATATAAAGAATCTACATGAGCTAAAGACTCAGTTAAGATTGTATGAGGAGTAATTTCTACACCATTCTGAACATCATTAAGTCTATCTACATTCTTTGATTGTTCATTGGCCTGAAATCTTAATACGTTAGTTAGATATTCTTTACCATTAGCATCTTTAAAAAAGTTATAAGCCAGATTTGATAATGAATCATAGTTCATTTTATCAAGAGCTAACCTATCATTTGATTTATAAGCATCAAGTTTTGCCTGAACTTTAGTCATATGGTCTATCTGACTTGCACCTAACTGTACAAGTTTATTCTGATCCCATACCACTTTATTATCTGCAGTAAATTTTATATTTCCCTTCTCATCTTTTTCAGCAAGATCTACTATACCATTAAAATATGTTCTTGCTGAATTACTTTTATTTAATTCTTCGATGAATCCTTTACTAGTTTTATCCTGATTAGCATAGGTTCCTTTAAGAAGATTAACTCCTGTTCCAAATATAGTTGTTAAAAGTCCCTGTATAGTACCAAGAGCAATGTTATTCTGACCATTGGGATCTGAAAAGTTATCAATCATTCCTTTGATAGCTCCTGGAAGAAGTTCATCTGTATTTTTCTCAATCTTACCATCTTTAATCCTTCCAGCAATAGTATCTTCTATATATCTGCCAATAGCTACCTGAGAACTTTCTAACTGACCATGTTCAAAACCTGTAAATAAAGCTTTACCAATAGTAGGAAGAAGTTTAGGAACTGAAGATTCTGCAACTGCTACTCCTGTAGCAATAGCTTCTATTCCTTGTTTTTCTGCTACATCTTTTACTACATTCATACCTCCTCGCATGGATGCGAATATCTGTGGAAGTTCAAAGATAGAAGAGGCTAATGTAAGAGGAAGATTATAACCAAATCCCTGTATTGCTCCTCTTGCTCCAATCTTGTCTATTTCATCATTTGTATAATTATTAAATCCTTGTTCACGTTGATCACGTAAAGACTTTGTAATTGATACTTGTGTTTCTCTGGCATTTAAAGCATTTTGACCAACTGTATTGAATGTTACAAGTTCTGCATATTGAGCTCCTCTTACAACATTCTTAAAATTCATTGCTGCATTCTGTGCTAATGTTTCAGCACCTAAATCTGCAACTCCTTCAGCACCAGCTTTATATATATTATTTGCAAGATATTTTCCTAACTTTCCATACATAGAAGGATTATCAGCCATTGCGAGAACAGCTTTTGCTGCCATACCCTTTCCTACAATTCCTCCTTCTTTCATTGCAATACCAAATAGACCAAGACCTTTAGCTTCTAAGAATCCTGGAGCTAATGTAGCTGCTGTAAGAGCAAGACGATCTGTAAAATCATCTAACCACCAATCAGAGGTTCCTAACTTTTTCCAGATATTTCCCTGTGTATATGTATCAGATTTATAAATAGGACTTCTTTCCTGAACATTTTCTTTCCATGCATCAGCTAACTTTACCATGAAGTTATCTGTCATTAAAGATATTGCATGACCATCAGCAATATTTCCTTCACCTTTTCCTAATTCACTTATCAAATTTGCTGTACCACCTACTGCTGCAGGAACTAATCCTCCTAAAAATCCAAGAGTTTGTACACCATAGGATAAAGTTTTTTCTATGAAATTATCACCAGCATTTTTTAATCTTTCGCCAGTAGTCTGTCCATATCTTGCCTCATTCTCCATATCAGGTATAAGAGGATTGTACATCTTATATCTTTTATTTGCATCAAGTTCTGCACCAGATATAACATGATGTACAGATGATTCCTCATCAGGTTTAGTTGCATAAAATTGTTCTAAACTCTGTTCAGGAGTAGCATCTAATTTTGAAGGAGACTGTGTTGGTACACTTGTCTCTGGTGATGCAGGATTATATGGGTTAGGAAGATCAGAAAGATTCTGATTAACCATTGGTGAACTTAAATTGTTAAAATCTGGCATAAGTTATTTAGTTAAGATTTGATCTGTTTTAGAAATTATTCCAGCTTTTCTAAATATTTCTTCAACATAGGCATCATTTAGTCGTCCATCCTGAAGATATTCCAATCCATTATTAAGAGTCATTCCTTCTTTGGAAGTCCATTCTTTCCAACCATTAGTAGTAGGTATTTGTAAACGTGGATATACTGTGTTAGGATCACCTACTGCTGATTCTAAATCACCTACTACATGACTATTCTTTACTCCACCTACATTCTGAAATCTTGCTCCTTTAGGACTACCATTCATAGTGTTAGTTGTACCACCATTTGCAAGCATATCTTGCTGTATAGTAACAGAGATTGGCATTGTTATTCCAATCTGTCTGGCTTCAGAATCATCTATTCTTACTTTTTGAAATCCTGTACCATCTGTTATAGTAATAAAATAGCCACTTGCATCTCTACGAAAACCATAAGATAATCTAGATGATATTTTTGAATCAGCAAACCATTTATTTAACGTGTTATCATATTCTGGGTTCTTAGCACTCTGCTCAACATTTCCTGCTATTTTATTCTTTACTAAATTTTCATAGAAGTCACGATTTTTTGTAACATCAGGTTTATCAATATTATCAAACATACCTTGCTCAGGAACAAGTTCTGGACTAAGTTTAGCTATCTGAGTATTGTATTCTTTATTCTTTTGATCTTGTATTGCTTCAGATTTACTAATTATTTTATCATACTCTCCTCTAAGTTTGGTATTATATGAAGATGTAAATAAAATTCTTTCTGCAGGTGTAAAACCATTTAATATTCTTTCATGTTCCTGTGCTTGTAATTGAGGAGGTAATGAGGATAGATTTGTCATAGCACTCATTGCTTGTCTAGCTTTAACAGCAAAATTAAATTGTTCTTCTGGAGTAATAGTATATGATTTTCCTGTATTATCTGCAACTGTTATATTAGAACGATTTGCAAGGTCTTTTTGTAAATCTTTATAATCTTCACTACTAAGCATCTTGCTATTTGCCATCTTATCAGCAAATACCAGTTTATTTTGATACTGTTGTTTCTGAGTAAACTGATCATGATATTTTTCAATGATAGGCTGAAACTTTGCACTAAACTTTGCTTTAAAAGCTGGATCAGTTGAATAGATATTATCCAGAAGATGATCTATTGCATGTTCATCCTTCAGATCTATATTAGAATTAAAGAGAGCTTTATATGTTGAGCTGTTTGGATCAATATTCTGTCTGATTAATTCTCCTCTGAGAGCTTCTAACACTTCTCCTTTTATTCCTGCTAATTGTTGATCTATTGCATCTATCTTTGTAGCTGTTTCAGTTTCATAGTTTAAATTCTTATCTGCTAATCCTTGAGCCTGAATAGTAAAATGTGATTTACCAAGAGCAGCCTGTTTATCTTTTTTAAGCTGAAAATCTTCTTGTTTTATCTTTAAGTCTTCCATTTTATATTGCTCATCAAAAGCTTCTTTCTTTTGCTCAAGTCCAAATCTACTTTGATTAAGAGCAAACTCTCTATTAGAATTTAATTGAGCTCTAATAGGATTAGCTATCACCTTAACAGCAGCGTCATCCCAGGCATGACCTATAGCCAGTTGATTAATAAATTCATTCTTATAAAGACTAGCCTTTACCTGTTCAGGATTATTTCTGGCCTGTTGTATATCAGAGTTTAATTGAGAAGCATATTGCCCATCAGGAGCTATTGAATTTTCTAATTGTTGAATTACACCAAGAGTCTGATTATAAATTACAGGATCACCTTGTTTAGTAGTAGCAAACACTTTAAGTTTATCAATATTATCCTGAACTTTGGATATATCCTGATTAGTCTTTTGTATAGCATATTGTACTAAATTATCTGGTGTAGTATCTTTAAAGTGATATTGTCCTGATATATCTAATTGTCTTATATCATTCTCATCAAGAGAAGCTCTAATAGCATTAGCTATCTGGGGAGATGTAATACCTTTATGAATTTTTTCAATCATTGCATCAGCAGTCTGTCCCATGATAGGTTGACCATTTGCATCTATTACCCAGGGTATATCTTCATCAGATCCTTGTTCATGTAATGTTTTAATTACATCAATCATCTTCTTAGTTACATCTGTAAAAGGTATATATCCTCCAGAAAAAGATGCTTTCTGATCTGTATTATTTAAATAACTATTTACACTTTTATCAAGCCACCAATCATTTTCTACTGCTCCTTTTCCTGTTTTATTAGCAGTATCTCTTTCTGATAAAGCTTTTCTAACTTTTACTGTAGAGTAAACAGCATTTTGAATAGTATCATCTTTACCAATCTGATTAACCATTCCTCCTACAGTATTAACTAATTGATAGTTAGAGAAATCTCCAGCAGCAACAGTTTTTAAATTGTTACCTAATTGATTCATTTTAGATGTTAGATACTGTTTATCTACATCACGCATAACATCAAGACCTGCAACATTATCAATCTGTGTCTGGATCTTTTGAATTCCCTGATCATATTTAGCTTGTTTCTCCATTCCTACCTTAGACATTTCTTCAACTATAGGAAGTTGAGAAATGTAGGGATTGAAAGTTGTAGGTTGACTATTATAGCTGGCCATTGGTTATATGTTTTAATATTATTTAATATTCTTAAGAGCTTTTACTATTGCTCCATTTCTGGCACTAAGCTTTTTACCATTTTTTAATTGTTGTTCTTTTGGTATTGCTTTTGTACCAATTCTTCTTCCATATAAATCATAGTAATCTTCAAGTCCTGGTGCTAATTCTCCATGTGTACTGGAAGGTGTAGACATATTTCCTGCCATATTCCATTGAGCAAGTGGATTCATATTGATAGGTCTTCCATTATTATCAAATCTGTAATTATATCTATTCTGTTCCAGATTAGATATCATTTGTTCTTCTTTGTACTTAGCCATTTTATCTGAAATAGATTTAGCTATATTAATAGCTTCCTCTTTAGTTTTACTCTTGGCTGCATCTTGTCTTTGATACTGTTGATCTAGTATTTGTAGATTCTGTAATTGAGACTGATTAAGGAGATTTCTATTCTCACCATACACTTTATCCTTCTCTGCCTGATTAGCTCTAAACTGCTCTCCTAATACCTGTTGATTGGCTCCGTATTTCTGAGAAGCTAACTGAGAAAGAAAAGCAGGATTATTCTGAGACATTCTTGACATAGCTCTGAAATCTCCCTGATTTTTATTAAGTATGTCCTGATATGATATATCGTAAGGACTAGAGAGTTGAGGTTGAACAGTTCTAGCCTGAACAGGTTCCTGATTATTGAATCCCATAGCCATCATTTCAGGAGATAGATCTGGTCTGTCAAGCTGATAATTTGGTCTTGCGTAAGGAATCATAGAATTGATAGCAGTCATCCATGGAAACTTTTGTTTCTGTTTAATAGCATCATCTGTAATAGGTGCAAATTGTGCATCAATTGGTTGATCTTCTATATTAAAAAGTGGAGGATTAGCCATCCCAGGGTTGTTAGTAGGAGACAATATTTCTGAAAGAAGTTGATGATATGGACCAATCTTTTGATCTGTTCCTAATCGTTTAGCAATTGCTATCTTTTCAGTAAGATTATTGCCTTTAGCTAAAGCAGTTTTAACATCTGCATTATCCTGACCACTATAATTTTCTATTTGAGAAATAATTGACTTAGCTTGTTCAGGATTAGCAAAAGCAGATTCTACTTTTGGTATCCAATTCTTTTTATAATTTTCTGCTGAATTCCAATAGTCCTTATTATAGTCTGGAGCTATAGGATTGTAATCAATTGATCCAGGATTTACACCTAGAGTTTTAAACTTGTTACCATCCTGAGCTGTAAACTTACCACCAAATTTAGCTTTCTTAATCTCTCCTTTAGCCAGGTTATCTGCTACCCAACCATTTTCTTCTGCTGTATCATTAATAGCCTGTTGTAATAGTCCTGCATTCTTTTTCTTTTCTGCTAGTTCCTTCAGATGCATGTTAGCACCCAGGATGTTTGCTTGATAGGAGTTAAGTTCTAACTTACTTATTGATGTTCCTACAGATAGATCATTTACTTTCTCTGTAGAAGTATTAAGAATTTTATTCATCTTCTCTTCTTTCTTAGAGAGATCATTGACATAGTTTTTAAACTTCTTACCTTTTGCATCTTCATCTCCTAATAATGGAATCATAGATTTATGAATAGGAAGGTTTCCAAATACTACTAAAGGACTGTTTCCTGCAGATCCACTATCTTGAAGTTTAACTGCAGGTTCTCCACCTTCTACTTCTACACCTTCTTTACCAAACTGAATAGGCATTCCACCATCAGCATGTGAAGGACCTCTAAACATTACTGTCTCTCCTCCTTCAGGAAGATATTTATTCTGAGATATAGGTTCAGCTTCTCCTTTATATACTTGAAGTTCTCCTCCCATTGCAAATTCATCCTGAGGATATATATAGTTCTGACGAATATGTCCACCTGTTCTTAGTGTATCCATTCCCTCATGAGCTATATTATGAAGATCTGTTACATCAATATCACCAAATTTAGTAATTAATTGAGGATTGTAATCAGGATTCATCCATCCTCCTTCTTTCATATAGGAATTACTTCTATCCATTTGAGCCTGATTTGCCATAAAGATATTCTGATCAGTCTGCCTATTATAATTTTTAATCTTTCGACCACTTGAGTCAATTAACCCACCAATCAGTTGCCCACCAATCTTACCTACTTCTGCACCAAGAGGACCACCAATAAGCATTCCTGCTGCTGAACCTACTCCACCACCTATTTCAGAACCTGCATTAGGACCCTGTCCATCATTTACAATTCTATTACTAAGATTGCCCAATAGATTCTGGCCAGAAGTACTAGTCATAGCACTCATGAAACCACCATCCTGATATCTCTTAACTATATTGGAATCATTCAATGGTTCATATCCTCCATCATCATATAGAGTATTGGGGGCATAAGTATTTTGAATTTCTCCTCCAATTTGTAAACCATTTTTACCCTGAAGAACATTTGTACCAACACCATAAGTAGGAAACAATTGATTAGGTTGAATTTGCATATCTTCAGGACGAACTTGCAACTGTCTATTCATTCTGTTAGCATCAATATCTCTTGTTCTGGCAGCATCTAATTGTACCTGGGAAACTTTACTACTCTGTTTTGCCTGATTTACTTTATTCTTTTCACCTTTAAGCATACTCAATCCTTGTACAATATCAGTACCTGCCTGTAAATATGGCATTGATCCTCCAAGATTACCTAATCCACTACCAGTTCCTCCTGAAGGAGTTCCCTGTATGGATTGCATAGGCATAAGATTATTTTGATCTATTGGTTGATTATAAAGATTAGGTGATTCTATTCTTGGTAGCATCTTCATTCCTCCATCAGCTTGTGGAAGTGTTTTACTCCATTGAGCTGATAGGTCATAACTATTAACAGTTCCAGTATTTATAGGATTTGTGGCTCTCCATTGATTAGATATATTATATCCTCCCTGAGCCTTTTTAATAGTCTCTCCTAATTGTAATTTTTTGAAAGCTTTGCCATGTACCTTCATGAAAGCTGATTCAGAAGGGTATTTGCGATAGAAAGATGCCTCATCTTTACATTTCGATAATTTTAAAATTTCTGCTTTCATGATTATTGATATTTTTCCAGCCAATTCTTTTTAGATTGACCAAAGTTATTAAAATTTTGCAGTTGATCCAAAAGTTTTAACTGTTTACCATTCTCTGCAATTGGATATTCTGTTACTTTCTTTCCACGAAATTTATAATTCTTATTAGGTTGCATCATCTTTGTATCTCCTTTATCAGAAACTCCAAGAACATTATATGGAACTCCTTGCATAGTAATATTATTACTATTTATTTCTGTTATTTGACCAGGAAAATCCCACTGACCTCTATCATCTTTAATTACCCCTCCTTCTTCTTTCTTAGGAAGATTGTGAAGTAAATCTAAATATACATTGTTACCTTCTATTTTATTAACTTTATATTTAGAAGGAGGAAGTAGTACTTCCTTCTCTGCTAACATATATGATCCAGGCATTCCTTTTGCATCTAAAAACATTCCTTTAGATTTATCTCCTGTATTGATATGAAATTTATATTTACCTCCTAGTGATATGACATTATTACTTGCAGCAGCATCATAATTTCCATAAGATGTAGATAATGGTCTATTTAATTCAAATTCCTGTCCAGGAGTTAAATCACTTACATTAAGATTATCTGATAGAGTATTTCCAGTTAAATGTTGTACATCTACATTTTGTAATTTATTTTTAGAAATACCATTTACTATTCGTTTATTTATTTGATCTAATTCTTTTTGTTTTAATCCTCCTTCTATAAGTGTTTTTTGTTCATGATTTAATAAACCTGAAAACTCATGTGTATATTTCTGCATTAATAAAGCTTCTCTTTTTGTAGGAGGAATTGTACTATATTGATTTGCAGTATTAAAATATTCTGAATATTCTGGAGGAAGATAAGAGAGAGGATAACCCTCATCCTGATAGCTTTTAGGTTTTGAATATAAATATGGATATCTATTATTACCAATTAATTCATTTAAATTGTTATACTTAGTAGGAGAACTAGGATGTAAAAAATATGCTGCAGCAGGTATGTTAGGATTAGCATCAATAGTATTTATAATACCAAACTTATTCATTCTGTCTTTTATATAACCAGGAGTATTCCATGCACCAACATCTGCAGGTTTTGCTAATGCCAATACATTATTTATTTTTTCACCTGCAGTTTTAGTAGCATCCAGAATTCCTTGTACTCCTTTACTTTGCTGAAGTAATTTATCAGGATCAGTCACTTCTCCATATCCCCAGATAGGATCTAATTTTAAAATTCTACTATTATTCTCTCCTAAAGTAGGATATTCTCCTCTAATAACAGATTGTCTTGGAATTCCCCAATCACCACTTTGTAACGGATCGTTACTTAACTTAAAAGGAAATCCTGCTGTCTTACTTCCAGGTTTTTTATAAGCTCCTTTTACTAACTGATTAGGATCTGTTTCTAGGACATATTGATTAGAAATACCAAACTGACTATAGTCAGGAACATCTCCCACTTTAAATTTCATATCAGGAGAAGATGTTCCTGAATAAGGTACAGTAGGTTGTTTAGAAAATATAGGAGTGTTAGTTTTTCTATCTACTGGTAATAACTTACC
>Ga0302292_1001882_pt1 | contig 13004 bp, 11 predicted proteins | sample III_Fen_N2_1_FD_194553 | JGI IMG/M metagenome (GOLD analysis project Ga0302292, IMG submission 194553) | Peat permafrost microbial communities from Stordalen Mire near Abisko, Sweden - III_Fen_N2_1 | ecosystem: Environmental > Terrestrial > Soil > Wetlands > Permafrost | place: Sweden: Abisko...
CATTAAAACAGTATAAAAAAATTGAGACGGCTTCAACAAGCCGCCTCAAAGCCATGAAAACAATTAAACAATGTTCAGAAAACAGAAAACTAGAAACAATTATATCGTTAAAATCTCGACAGTTTTTTCATCGAGCATTTTGTCTACTTTTTTGCTGAAGTCATTAACCATACCTTGAACTGTATCTTCAGCATCATTTTCAAGATCTTCAGAAAGCCCATCCTTTAATAATTTTTTTAAATTATCGTTGGCATCTTTCCGGGCACTACGCAAACTAACTTTTGCAACTTCACCTTCATGGTTCACTGTTTTGACCATGTCTTTACGACGTTGTTCAGTCGGTGCAGGTACATTTATGCGAATAAATTCACCATTGTTGTCAGGATTAAATCCCAGATTTGAATTAATAATTGCTTTCTCAATGGGACGAATCATTGTTTTTTCCCAAGGTTGAATTGCAATTGTTCTGGCATCAGGAGTATTGATATTAGATACCTGTGCAATTGGCACCATACTTCCATAATACTCAACCATAACTGAATCCAGCATTCGCGGAGAAGCTTTTCCTGCGCGAATATGAACCAATTCTTTGTCAAGATGGCTAATCGCGTGTTCCATTCTTTCCCTGCAAATATCCAAAATCATTTGAACCTCTTCCTGCATATGAACTAACTCTTTTCGTTTATTAAAAGTGCTGGCAACAAATATAGAAAAAATAAAATTACTTAAAAATTTTATCCTAATCTTAATAAAAATAAATTTATTTCTTTATCTATAAACGTATGTACCAATACTTTGACCTTCCAAAACTTTTTTCAAATTTCCTTTAATATCCATGTTGAAAACAATAATGGGTAGATTATTTTCTTTACACATGGCAGTTGCGGTAAGATCCATCACCTTTAAATCGCGTTGATGTACTTCGTCAAAAGATATTTTTTCAAAACGAGTAGCCGATAAATCTTTCTCCGGATCTGCAGTATATATCCCATCTACTCGAGTTCCTTTTAGCATAACATCGGCTTCGATTTCAATCCCACGGAGAGAAGAACCAGTATCAGTTGTAAAGTAAGGATTTCCGGTTCCAGCAGAAAAAATCGCGACTTCGCCTTTTTCTAATAACTCAATAGCTCTATCCTTGGAATAAAACTCGCCAATAGGTTCCATGCGAATTGCTGTCAGAACTCTTGACTTACAGCCAACACTCTGAAGAGCTGAATTAAGAGCCAGACTATTGATCACGGTTGCGAGCATTCCCATCTGGTCGCCCTTTACACGATCAAATCCTTTTGTAGCTCCACTCAATCCGCGAAAGATATTACCCCCGCCGATTACGATGCCAATTTGAACTCCAAGATCTGCAATTTCTCTAATTTGCTCAGCATAATCAGCTAACCTTTGATGATCAATTCCATATTGTTGTTCACCCATGAGCGATTCGCCGCTCAGCTTTAATAGAATCCGCTTAAATTTTAGCATAGCATCAATTTTTAACAAAAGTAAATTAAAAGTTTTAATAGTGCAGAAAATTCAAATTCGGAAAATGAAAAAAGTCAATCAAAAAAATGATTGACTTTCCTTATGTGGTCATAAAATCAGTTAGTTGAAATCAGTTAAAAACATTCAACATTAGTTCTTTTGTTTACAATTTCCAATGTATCATTGACAACTGATAATTTAGTAATCTCTTGATCTTCAAGATGAATTTTGAATAGTCCTTCAAGATAAAATACAAATAGTGCCCAATCTAACTGATCAAAATTTAAATCATCAGTAAAAGAAGCATCAAGTTTTATACGATCACGGCGTACTCCTGTTTTCCTAAGCACCTTGTACAAGGTTCTTTGATTTGTTTTGTTTTCCATAGTCTTCTGCATTTACTCAAAATCATTCATTTACAAAAACGATTTAGATTGAACCGCGCAAAAGTAAGAAATAAAACATTCGACCAAATGACAAATTAAGTCAAAAATAACAACTTTGTGCTTTTTACAATATATGGAATCTAATAGTTGCGATAATAATCAATTATACAGTTAGTTGAGCGAATGTAAAAAGATGTTAATCTTCATTAATAAAGTTTCAATAACTAAAAATTAAGGGTGTGACAATTAAAATAAGGTTTTAACCCATTCCTTTTTAAGCAAACTGAAAACTTCCAAATCAATATAGGTAAGGTTGTGGCGCTCTCCATCACGCTCAATTCCTTCAAGGGAAAAACCAAGCCTGCGAGGTATTGCAGCACTTTTATCATTTCCAATTCCACAGCGAATCACTACACGATTCATATTCATATTTCTGAAAGCAAGGTTTACCATTTTACGTGCTGCTGCTGTGGCGATGCCTTTACGAGTCATCTTTTCAATTAGCCAATAACCTATTTCAATTTTATCGTTTATTCGATCAATATCTTTAAATCCAATCAAGCCGGCAAATTCATGTTTATACCAAATTACATAAACCTCGTCACGATTAGACGAAACCTTTTCAATAATCGACCTCACAAAACGTTCAGTATCACTCTTTTTTTGAGTGAAGTCAACAAATGGTAGCCACTTTCGCAGAAATTTCCGATTCTGATCAATAGCATTGAATATGGCTTCCACATGCGAAAAGTTTAACCTTTCCAGAAACGAATAATCATCAATAGTTAGTTTTTCCATGTCTGGTAATAAAAATATTACTACAAGCCAAAATACAATAAAAACACGGATTTTTTCATTCCTATTAATTTTCGTTCAGAGCTACAAAAAAAAAGAATTTTTCAATTTGTACTATTAATTATCTTTGCTTCCTAAGTGATTTAAGGAAAGTATTTAAAACTCGGAATATAAAAAGTAATTACATGAAGAAAATATCTTTAATCATGGTGTTTGCAGGTTTATTTGTAAACCTGTCGTGCGGAGTTTCTCAAAAAAGCAAAGAAACTATTGTCCAAATTGCGACTGAATTCGGAAACATCAAAATCAAACTTTATGATGAGACACCTCTTCATCGCGATAACTTCATTAAATTGATTAAAGATGGCACTTATACTGATCTTCTTTTTCATCGCGTCATTCAGGGTTTTATGATTCAAGGCGGTGATCCCGATTCGAAAAATGCAGAACCGGGTAAAATGTTGGGAAGCGGAGATTTGGGTTACACTATTCCCGCTGAAATTAATCCCAAATTTTTTCATCGGAGAGGTGTATTAGCTGCCGCGAGGCAGGGAGATGATATAAATCCGGAAAAAAGATCTTCAGCATCGCAGTTTTACATCGTTCAGGGAAGAATATTTACGCCAGAAGAACTGAATGCTTTGGAAGTGAAAATGGAAGACTCACGAAAGATGAGTATGTTGCAGGCAAAAATTAAACCTGTTGAACCTGAATTGAATAAACTTGGTGCAGAAGGAAAACAAGATGAATTAATGGCTCGATACAATGCCTTAAAAGTGGAAGTAATAGCAGAAGCATCTCAATTGCCATCCCTCAAGTTTTCTGAAGAACAACAAAAAGCATATACTACAGTTGGTGGCTATCCACCTTTGGATAACAACTATACTGTTTTTGGTGAAGTAGTTGAAGGGATGGACGTTGTTGATAATATTGCCAAACAACCAACAGATCGAAATGATCGTCCGCAAAAGGACGTTAAATTCAAAATTACTATTTTATAAAGATTATACTTCACGTCAAAGGCTTTCCTAAAAATCAGTATTCCGGAAGTTTTGGTTCACATTAATTGTTGAATCATTATCTTTGCCGATCAATTTATTAGCATGAACGAAATGTTAGAAAAAATAAAAGCGCTAAAAGCTGAAATTGAGCAAGTTTCTGTTTCGGCCAAAGAAGAGGTTGAAGAACTACGGATAAAATATATCAGTAAAAAGGGATTGGTTGGCCAACTTTTTAATGAGTTCAAGGATGTACCTGCTGAAATTAAAAAAGAAGTGGGACAAGCAATTAACGAACTGAAGGAGTTTGCTACCAGCAAAATAAACGAACTCAAAGATAATTTTGAAGCCGCAGATCAAGCAGAATCAGGTGTTGATCTGACAATGCCCGGAGAACCACTCAAACTTGGAAGCCGTCACCCGCTTTCGATCGTAAAAAACGAAATGATTGACATCTTCACTCGCTTAGGGTTTACAATTGCTGAAGGTCCTGAAATTGAAGATGACTGGCATGTTTTTTCGGCCCTGAACTTTCCGCCCGAGCACCCCGCCCGCGATATGCAGGATACCTTTTTCATCGAAAAAGATCCCGATGTTTTACTCCGTACACACACTTCGAGTGTACAAATCCGCGTGATGGAAAAAACTCAGCCGCCAATTCGTGCTATTTTCCCTGGACGAGTTTTCCGGAATGAAGCAATCTCTGCCCGTTCGCACTGCATTTTTCACCAGATAGAAGGTCTGTATGTTGACGAAAACGTATCATTTGCTGACCTGAAACAGACATTGCTGTATTTTGCTCGCGAACTTTTTGGTGAAAAATCACAGATTCGATTACGCCCTTCGTATTTCCCATTCACCGAGCCTTCGGCCGAAATGGATGTGAGCTGCTCGATTTGTGGAGGCGAAGGTTGCAACGTTTGCAAATATACAGGCTGGCTCGAAATTCTGGGCTGCGGAATGGTTGATCCCAACGTTTTAGAAGCTTGTAACATCGACAGCAAAAAATACACTGGCTTTGCCTTCGGAATGGGAATCGAACGCATTACTATGCTGAAATACGGAATTAAAGACATCCGCCATTTCTTCGAAAATGATGTCCGTTTCCTGAAACAGTTTGAATCGGCTAACTAGAAGAAAATACTATTACAAATACGAATCCCGGCTCAGTCAGAGTCGGGATTTTTTTATGGAATGTTTCAAAAGATTTCCGGCTATGCAGGAACATGGGATGACTGAAATGTGAAAAATGAAATGAAACAAGGCATTAACACGTCTTTTCACACACAAGAATGGCTATTAGCGAGTTTCATGCCAGTTGATTACGCGCGAAAATATCGCAATTAAAAACCAAATTAAAAATAGTTTAAAGAAACTGAAATGTTAAAAAAATATAAAAAGACACTATAGTCTTAAATAGATCAAACTAACTAAAAACTAGATTGTTTGCTAATAAAAAGGAGTACTAACAATTAATCTTTTAAGTTATGAAAGCAATTTATCTTATTCGCATGTTTTTGTTTGCATCATTTATTGCAGTTATTTCTAACTCATGTTCAAAGGACGATACCCCAATCGCTGCTGGTGGCGATCCACCAACTCAGGAAATTAGTGGCTCTATAGTCGATGTCGGCTTGCTCAACTCAGATGTTCGCCAAATGAATGTTTCTATGTCAAAAACATCTTTTCAAGTGCTAAGTCCGGCCAAAGAAACGGTTTTGTTAGTTGGAAATTTGAATGTGGCATTTCATTCTGTAGAGGATTTTCGAATCCCGACGGGCGATTATCTATTTTCAAATGTAGCTGATGGTGCACCATTCACATTTCATTCGGCTGACATTCAGTTAATTGAAGATGGAAGTCAGTATAATTCTCCTATAGAAATCATTGATGGAAAAGTAACGGTTACCCAGAATGACCCAGTGTATGTATTCGAGTATACTTTCTTATTATCAAACGGCGATAATATTCAGGGTATGTTCTCCGGAGCAATGAGTTATATTGATGATCACACAATGTAGATATTTTCTGATTTCTGTTTCTGCAGTCCAGGTAAATGCTAAAGCGCAACTCCATACACTTCTTCGCTTTTGGAATTAGTATAGTGTGCATGACCATACTGAAATGCGGATTAAAGGCATCCACTATTTTTTCGAAAAACGATGTCCGTTTCCTGAAACAGTTTGAATCGGCAAATTAGAGAAGATATAATTACACAATACGAATCCCGACTTTGAAAAGAGCCGGGATTTTTATTCCCCCAAACATTTAAACTTCGTACCTTTATGTAGTTTTTAGAAACCCATCATTTAATCTGAAACCTATGGACCCCATTGTATTAACCGACCCAAACGTTCAACCAACTGAAGAACTGATTTTTTCAATTATTGGTGAAAATAGTGTTTACTGGGAGCAACTTATTGAATACGTCTACAAGAATCATTTTGATGTTAGCGAACAATGGAGATTTTACAACGATGGTAAAAGTTGGCTGTACCGCGTTCTTCTGAAGAAGAAGACGCTTTATTGGCTGGGAATTATTAAAGATACTTACCGGATAAGTTTTTGGTTTGGTGATAAAGCCGAGCCAATAGTTGAAGCCAGTACTCTTCCTGAAAGCATCAAGGAACAGTTTCGGAATGCAAAGAGATATGCACACAGCCGGGCGGTCTCCATTGAAGTACGTTCACCAGAAGATTTCGAAAATGTAGTTAAGTTAATTGAGTTAAAGTCGAAAATAAAGTAGCAGTTTATCCACCAATGCTAACCTCAATTCCGTATTTTTCAAAAATGGCAATGGCTTGCTGTTGGGCTTCTTTGGTCGGTTCTTCCATAAGCTGAAAATCTTCGGGTCGTCCGAGTTTCTGATATTTCGTTTGGGCAATTTTGTGGTAAAGCAACAAGTTCACTTCCTTTTTTTCTCCTGAAAGTTCAGAAACAAATTGGGCTGTGGCATCCATGTTTTCGGCATCGTCGTTTACACCGCCAATCAGCGGAATACGAATGATGATTTTTACTCCAGTCGCAGCTACTGCCTTCAGGTTTTCCAGTATTTTTTCGTTTGGAACGCCTACCCATTTCCGATGCCGCTCTGAGTCCATCATTTTCAGGTCGTACAGAAAAAGATCGGCTCGTTTAGCCACATCCAGAATGATTTCGGTATTGGCTAATCCTGCCGTATCAATAGCCGTTTGAATTCCCCGGTTGCCACATTCATCAAGCAGTTCGATCAGAAGTCGGGATTGCTGCAAAGGTTCGCCACCCGAAAAAGTAACTCCGCCACCCGACTGATCGAAGAAAACCCGCTCTTTTTCAATCTCGTTCATGATTTCGGCAACCGACATTGGATGACCAGAAATTTCAATCGCTTTGGTCGGACAAACTTCAGCACATTTACCGCACATTTTGCAAAGTTCGGCATCCGTTATAATTCCTTCCGAATTTAAAGCGATGGCCTTTTCTGGACAAGCCATCACGCATGTTCCGCATTTGATGCACTTCGCAGGAGCATACATCCGTTCGGTTTCAGTAGAGATACTTTCGGGATTGTGGCACCATGCGCAGTTGAGGTTACAACCTTTCAGGAAAATGACAATCCGGATGCCTGGACCGTCGTTGATGGCGTAACGCTTGATATCGAAGATAAAAGGAGTTTGCATGAAGGGTGAAATATTTCAATTGCGATCCATAAAATTTGTTTATATCCATTCCGTCCGAAAGAAGGACTCTGCTTTAATCAACCTTTGACCGCGGACGGTTTTCCTTTTCATTCTTGTACCCCGGGTTGAAACCCGGGGCTACCAACATTCCGCTCCTACGGAGCAAAAAAATACCTATATCCTGTCTCCAAACCTTCCCCCTCCGGGGCAATTAGAAGGGGGCTAGGCTTCTAAAACCCATCATTTTCGGTGCGTTCGATTACTTCCTGTTGAAGGTCGGCATTCATGTCGTTGAAATAGTCGCTGTAACCGGCCATGCGCACCATCAGGTCTTTGTAATCCGATGGGCAAGCTTGAGCTGCCAGCAAAGTAGCCGTGTCAACAATATTGAACTGAATGTGATGTCCTCCTAACGTGAAATAACTCCGGATAAGGTGTCCAAGCTTTTTGACATCGTCTTCTTTCCGCAACAAACTTGGTAGAAAACGCTGGTTTAGCAAGGTTCCGCCCGATTTGATGTGATCGAATTTAGTCAACGATTTGATAACCGCCGAAGGCCCGTGAGTGTCGGCTCCATGCGATGGTGAAGTTCCATCGGAAATGGATTTGCCGGCCATCCGTCCGTTTGGCGTAGCGCCCATTACTTTTCCGAAGTATACATGGCAGGTAGTCGAAAGCATGTTCAGGTGATATTTCCCACCGGCTTTGATGTTTGGCTTGCCGTCGATGGATGCAACCAAATCGTCGTACACTTTTACTGCAATCGAATCGGCGTAATCATCGTCGTTTCCGAAGAACGGCGTGCGGTTCATGAGGATTTGACGCAAAACTTCTTCGCCTTTAAAATCGTTTAGTACCGCTTTTAAAACCCGATCCATGCTGAAGGTTTGGTCTTCGAACACGTGTTTTTTGAGGGCAGCCAAACTGTCGGTCACTGTTCCTAATCCACAACACTGAATGTAGCTGGTGTTGTAGCGTGGGCCGCCATCGTAATAATCTTTTCCGCGGCTCACGCAATCTTCGGTGACAATCGAAAGGAACGGTGCCGGTGCATATTTGGCAAACATGCGGTCGATGTAATTGCTCACGCGCATTTTCAGATCGACCACATAATTAAGTTGTTTCAGGAATGCTTCGTACAGCTCGTCGTAGTTTTTAAAAGTTCTTGGATCGCCGGTTTCTGGACCAACCCGAATTCCGGTCACCGGATTGATGCCGTTATTTAAAGTGACTTCGATGATTTTCGGAACGTTGAGGTAGCCGGTAAGCAGGTAAGCTTCTTTACCAAAAGCACCTACTTCGATACAGCCGCTGCATCCGCCTTCCCGGGCGTCGGTCAGCGATTTGCCCTGGCGCATCAATTCCTGAACATACACATCGGGATTAAAAACCGATGGATAACCATGTCCCTGTCGAATGACGCGCGTTGCAGCGTGCAGGAATTTATCGGGAGTTTTGGCACTGATGTGCACCGAACTTCCGGGCTGAAGAATGTGCAATTCCTCAACCACTTCGAGCATGATGTACGAAACTTCGCTGGTCCCGTCGCTGCCATCCCTTTTGATACCGCCAATGTTGATGTTGGTGAAATCGTTGTAGGTTCCGCTTTCGCGGGCAGTGATTCCCACTTTAGGTGGTGCCGGATGGTTGTTCACCTTAATCCAGAAGCAGCAAATCAACTCTTTGGCCTGTTCGCGGGTGAGTGTTCCATCGGCCAATCCTTTGTTGTAAAACGGAGTCAGGTGCTGATCGAAATGACCTGGATTCATGGCGTCCCAGCCGTTTAGTTCGGTAATGGTTCCGAGGTGAACGAACCAGTACATCTGAATGGCTTCCCACAGATTGCGCGGCGCATTGGCCGGAACCCAGCGACACACTTCAGCAATTTTCAGGAGTTCGGCTTTTCGGGTTGAGTCGGTTTCGGAAGCTGTCATTTCTTCAGCTAAAGCAGCATGGCGATCAGCAAAAAGGATGACGGCATCGCACGAAATTTCCATGGCTTTCCATTCTTCCGATTTGTCGGTAGCTTCCTGATCGTTCAGGTAATCGAGCGAAGCCAGGTTGGCAGCAATCTCGCGTTTGTAATCCAACATGCCTTTGGTATAGATTTTCCCATCAAGTGCGGTATGGCCTGGTGCACGCTGTTCCATAAATTCGGTGAACATTCCGGCTTCGTAAGCGAGTCGCCACTCCTGAGGAACATGGCCGAAGATGCGTTCACGCTGGGTTTTTCCGGCCCAGTATGGAATTACTTCGCGCTCGTAAGTATCAATGTCTTCCTGACTGATAGTATAGCGCTGCAATTCGCGGGTATTGAGCACGTTCAGGTCTTCCACACTGTGGCAGGTCAGTTCAGGAAAAGTAGGTACACATTTGGGTTTTGGGCCACGTTCGCCCACAATGAGTTCACCTTCGCCAAGGTAGATGGATTTCTTTTGGCAATAATCCAGAAAGTTAGCTGCCCGTAACACTGGAACAGAAAGTTTTCCGAAGTTTTCTTTATAAAAAGCAGTTTCGCACAAGGCTCGCTCAATGGTTAAAGAAGGTGCTGCCTCAACGCTCAGATTCCGGAGTTTCTGAATGCGTTCGTTCATTCCCGGACCAATCGGATTTGTTTTGGGTTCGTAGAAATTGCCTTCGCTGGCAGCCGGGCGCAAAGGAGTTTCGGTATGTATAGTTATTTTTTCAAACATGGTGTGAGTTTTTTGACACAATTGAAAATAGTCATTAGTAATTGGGAAAAGTAAGGATATTGGTATGCTGGAATCAGCCCTAATGACAAATGACTTTTTCCTTTTTACTTGTGTTTAATTGTAGAACATCAGACAATTGAATAATCGCCGGTAGGTTTTAACAAGAGTAGTGATGTAAAGAAGTTCTATCATATCGCACGAAATGAAATCGTTGACTTTTGTACATCAAAAATAGTGATTTATAGATGTTTTGTGCCCGTGAATGAATATTTTTTATACTCTTTTTTTCGATCATTTTATTTGTAAATTAGAACTTTCTGGGGAGAAGAATCTACAAGTGACTTTGCTTTAATGTGACCATAACTATGACCAATTCGATTGGATCAAATCTGAGCTTTTTTCAGACGAAAATCAATGTGGATATTTCGGCTTATGACGAGGCTTTTCTTCGGAATATTGTCGACAGCAGGAAGATCGAATTGGCTATAGTAACCAATAAGGAATACTTGAATTATCTAGGAAGCTGTGAGGAGGAAGCCATCGTTTTTAGGAGTAGATTAACCAATTCATACAGCGAATTTTTCAGGAATCCACTGACGTTTGCGTATCTCGAACAGATTATTTTACCGCAGCTCATCGAAAAAAAGAGAATCAAAAAAGAGAATCAAATTCGTATTTGGTCGGCAGCTTGTGCATCGGGGCAGGAAGCCTACAGCATGGCAATTCTATGCGACGAGTTGATTGAATCAAAAAAGTCGGATATTAACTACCTAATTTTTGCGACCGATGTTGATATAGAAGAAGTATCGAAAGCTAAAAAAGGTGTTTACAATGCGGCAACTTTGGGCAAGGTAACTCTGAAACGTATTCAAACGTATTTTACTCCGACCGGCGATGATTTTATCATTGCTCCACAACTTAGAAATCGAATCGATTTTTCGGTTTTCAACCTCCTTTCTGATCAGGGATCTTGTCCACCAGCGAGCATCTATGGCAATTTCGATTTGGTTTTTTGCAGTAACCTGTTATTCTATTATGAACCTGTATCCCGGATACGCATTCTGGAAAGGATAGGAAATAGTTTGGCCAAAGATGGATATTTAATCACAGGAGAAACGGAAAGAGAAATTCTAAAGGGGAATAACTACCGCGAAGTTTCTGCCAATTCAGCCATATTTCAAAAAAAATGAAACCAAAAGAAGGAACTATATAATGAAACTAACTGACCTTAAAATCGGAACTCAATTAAAGATTGGGTTTGGAATTATTATTACACTTATAATTTTCCTTGGGGTAATTTCCTGGCGACAAACGGATAAAATAGCGTTTCAGGCGAATGAAATTTACGATCATCCGCTCACAGTTAGTAGGGCAATAGGTGAACTGAAAACTGATATTATGGCGATGCGGTTGGAATTCAGGAATTTCCTCCTTGCCAAATCCGATATGGAAAGACAAGAGGCGATATTGAATTCTGATGATTCAGAAGCTGATGCTGAGCTACAATTTCAGGCATTAAGTGAAAGATATCTTGGTCCGATGTCAGATGTTGAAAATGCTCATATCGCATTTTTAAATTGGAAAAAGGCACGGATGGATATAATGCAAATTGGAAAATCCGAAAATATTTCAGATGCGCTTGTGCGACTTGAGAAGACTGGAGACATTGGAATTGAAAGAGAACAACTACTCAGTTGGGTAAAGAGAATTGATGATTTTGCCAGATCAAAGGCTAGCGATCTTCGTTTGAATGCAACCAATCTGGACAAACTGCTGAATCGTCAACTTGCGTTATTAGTTATTGGAATATTGGGATTATCAATTCTTATCATCTACTTATTGAACCGGAATATTCGCAGACCCGTTGTGGAACTGGCTCGTGTTACGAATCTTTTTAGAGAAGGTAATTTGCATTCGCGAAGCAAATACCGATCTTCAAATGAGTTTGGGCAGCTTTCTAATTCGTTTAACCATTTGGCAGATACTATCGAAACGGAAATGACCCAAAACAACCAGGCTGCCAAACTTGCCAAAGTAATGCTTAGCGAAGACGATGCGCATAAATTCAGTCATTCCCTATTGAACAGTTTACTTGAGCAAACGAATTCTCAAATGGGAGCTGTTTATTTTCTGAATGAAGAAAAAACTGAATTTGAACGTTTCGAATGCCTTGGAATGGATGAAGATGGATGCAAACCTTTTTCAGCAGTAAATTTTGAAGGGGAGTTTGGTCTTGCATTATCTACCCAAAAGATTCAGCACATTGCTAATATTCCCGAAGATACCCACTTTTCTTTTCGCACTGTTGCAGGAAAGTTTGCCCCCCGAGAAATTGTTACCATCCCAATTGTTTCCGGAAACGAAACAGTAGCAGTTATTTCATTGGCAACGATAAAAAACTTCAGTAATAGCAACATCCGTTTGCTTAATACGATTCTGAGCACACTTAGTGCGCGTATGGGAGGAATCCTGACCTATCGGAAAATGATCGATTTTTCACTCCAACTTGAGCACCAGAACACTAAATTGGAGAATCAAAGGGAAGAACTGCATGTATTGAACAAAGAATTGACTCGCCGTTCGGAAATAGTATCGGCAGCCAACAGCGAATTGGAAGCACAAAAAAGAGAACTCTCGGCTCAGGCCAGTGAATTGACTGAACAAAACATTGAACTGGAAATGCAGAAAAAACAATTGGACGAATCGAACCGGTTAAAGACAAGTTTTTTGTCGAATATGAGTCATGAGTTGCGTACTCCGCTTAATTCGGTCATTGCCCTTTCAGGCGTACTCAACCGCCGTCTCTCAGGTAAATTGCCAGATGAGGAATATAGTTATCTGAATGTGATTGAGCGCAATGGGAAACAATTGTTGTTGCTTATCAACGACATTCTCGACCTTTCGCGTATTGAGGCGGGACGTGAAGATGTCGAAATCAATCGGTTTAGTATTCGGGAACTGGTCAATGAAGTTGTTGAAATGATCGAACCTCAG
>Ga0302292_1001886_pt1 | contig 12987 bp, 7 predicted proteins | sample III_Fen_N2_1_FD_194553 | JGI IMG/M metagenome (GOLD analysis project Ga0302292, IMG submission 194553) | Peat permafrost microbial communities from Stordalen Mire near Abisko, Sweden - III_Fen_N2_1 | ecosystem: Environmental > Terrestrial > Soil > Wetlands > Permafrost | place: Sweden: Abisko...
AAAATAAATATTATGTTCGACTTAATTATTCTTGGAAGTGGTCCGGCAGGTTATGTGGCCGCAGAACGTGCTGGTCATAAGGGACTTTCGGTATTACTATTCGAAAAGAAAAATCTAGGAGGCGTTTGTTTGAACGAAGGATGTATTCCAACTAAAACGATGCTTTACAGTGCTAAAACATACGAAAACGCTCTTCATGGTGATAAATATGGAGTGTATGGCGATAATATACGTATCGATTACGGCAAAATTGTGGCTCGTAAAAATAAAATTGTGCGTAAGCTTGTGGCAGGTGTTGATAGTAAAATGAAATTGAACCATGTCACGGTTGTAAAGGGTGAAGCCATGATTCAGCAACGCAATCAGGATGGTTTTGTAGTGAATTGTGGCGAAGAATCATACCTAGGAACTAATTTGCTGATTTGCACCGGCTCGGAAGCTTTTGTACCTCCTATTCCGGGTTTAGCCGAAGCTGGTGATATAATCCTGACCAATCGTGAAATCCTGGAATTGAAAGAACAACCCCAATCGCTGGTTATAATTGGTGGTGGAGTTATCGGGATGGAATTTGCTAGTTTGTACAAGAGTCTCGGTTCCAAAGTTACCGTAGTTGAAATGTTGCCAGAAATTCTGGGGAACAATGATCTTGAAATTTCGGCTATGTTGCGTGAAATTTACACTAAAAAGGGAATTGAATTCCACCTGAATGCCAAAGTGGTGAAAATTGATGGTAACAAAGTGATTTTCGAGAAAGATGGCGAAATTTCAACGGTTGAAGGAGATAAAATTCTGGTAAGTGTGGGTCGGCGTGTAGTTACGTCGGGGTTCGGATTGGAAAATCTGAACGTTGAATTGTTGAAAGGCGGAATCAAGGTGAATGAGAAAATGCAAACGAACGTGCAGGGTGTATTTGCTGCGGGTGATGTTACTGGGTTCTCCTTATTAGCACATACTGCATACCGTGAAGCTGAAGTGGTTGTGAATAATCTTACCGGCTTAGATGATAAAATGAAATATAATGCCATTCCGGGTGTTGTTTACACTAATCCTGAAGTGGCCGGTGTGGGCGAAACTGAAGAGTCTGCTCAAGCCAAAGGAATAGCATTCAATGTTGCAAAGCTTTCTATGGCTTATGCAGGACGCTTTGTAGCCGAAAACGAAGGCGGAACAGGACTTTGTAAAGTACTGATTGGTGAAGAATTCGGTGAAATAATTGGTGTGCACATGCTTGGAAATCCGAGTAGTGAGCTAATTTATGGAGCTTGTATGGCCATCGAACAAGAAATGACATTAAATGAAATGAAAAAAGTTGTATTTCCACATCCGACTGTAGGTGAAATATTTAAAGAAACTATTTTTAATTTTTGAGCCATCACCATCTAGGTATTTTTGTGATTTTACCCTGTCAATAAAAAACCACTTCGAATTTGAAGTGGTTTTTTTATTATAAGAGCTTAAATTAAAACGGAAGATCATCTTCTGCATGAGGCGGTGGTTGTATAGCATCTGCTTGAGGCGCTGAGACCGTACTTAAAGGTTCAGTATTTTCTGGTTTTTTGCCTAAAAGTTGAATTGTGTCGGCAAAAATTTCTGTTGTGTAGCGTTTAACGCCGTCTTTTTCCCAAGCTCTTGTTTGAATTTTTCCTTCAATATACAATTGGCTTCCTTTACGAATATATTTTTCAGAAAGTTCAGCCAAAGATCTCCAGGCTACAATGTTGTGCCATTCTGTACGTTCCGGAACCTGTGTTCCACTTTGAGTTGTATAAGCCCTGTCTGTGGTAGCAAGTGTGAAATTTGCAACAGCAACATTTTTGTCCAAATATCGAACTTCAGGATCTTTGCCAACATTTCCAACTAAAATAACTTTATTTACTGCCATAATTTAAAAGATAATGAGGTTAATTATTGATGTTAATTGGATGCAAAAATAATTAAATTTTTTATATTGACAATAAAAAGAAACAAAAAAATATAATTCAATTTTTTAAAAATGATTTTAAACATGCTCGTTAAAACATATATTACTTAAAATCAAAATATTAATAATTTGTTATTTAGAATGAAAATAAATAAAATTATCAATATTCATAATCTACTGCTGCCCGGTTAGTTCTCACTTTTCCTATGTATGCGGCAACACGCTTGTGTTCAGGGTGTTCCTGATAAATGTCGAGTGCTTCGAAGCTATCAAATTCTGAGTACAATGCTATATCGAAATCTGTTTTTGGTGCATTTGGACAATTAATGCCTACTTCTATTTTTTTAATTTGCGGAATAAAATTGATTAGATTTTCCAATTCAGATTTAATTAATTCTGCATTTTCAACTTTAGATTTACCTTCAGCATTTTCTGCTAAAGTAAAAAAGACAATGTGTTTAATCATAATTTACGTTTATTTGAGAGTGATGATTATATATGAGTGGTTTAAGTGAAAACCGTCTATTTACAGATTACTTTATAACTTTTGTTGTTGATTCTTAAAAAATATATGCCTTTTCGTGTTTGAATTAGAAATTTTCCTTGAGTTAAGTCACCATCAAAAAGAAGTTGACCTGTAAGGGCAAATAATTTAATTTTATTCGTTCCATTTATAATGGAAAAGTAAATTCCATCCGAAGAACCGTAAAAGCTAACATTCTCGTTTCCGTTAATTGTTTGATTATTTCCAGAGAGGTTGTCATTGTCATTTTTAACCCAGCCATTTTGGGCTGAACCTTCAATTTTAATAACTGAAGTTTGATTGGTATTGCGCGAATCGTTTTTTATCGTACTTTGAGCAATATTGTATTCGATGGATAGACACAGAATCAGAAATGTGAAAATCCATCGCATTTGATTGTATATTATAGGTTTAGTACGTTTCATCTTTAATATATTCTAAGCTACAAAGTTACAGTATTACTCTGAAAAAGAATCCAAAATTTGAATTGTTTATAAAAATCAAACTCAAAATTTTATTGTTCATTACGCATTCTTTCAGGATAATCAATTGTATAGTGCAATCCTCTGCTTTCTTTTCTATTTAAGGCTTGTTTGATAATAAGATAGGCTATACTAATTACATTCCGAAGTTCACAAATTTCCCTTGACACAACTGATTTTTCAAATAAATGTTCAGTTTCACGATATAGTATTTCCAATCGGTTCATTGCTCTTACTAATCGCAGATTGGAACGAACAATACCAACATAAGTACTCATAATCTGTTCAACTTCTCTAAAACTTTGAGTAATTAATACCATTTCTTCAGGCAGTGAAGTTCCTTCATCATCCCAATCTGGAATTAATTCGTTGAATGAAATCGAATTAATTGATTTTGCAGCATCTTTAACCGCAGCATCTGCATATACAATAGCTTCAATTAATGAATTAGATGCTAAACGGTTAGCTCCGTGCAATCCGGTGCAAGAACATTCTCCTGCTGCATAAAGTCGGTTTATTGATGAACGTCCATTCAAATCAACTTTTATACCACCACACAGATAATGCTGAGTAGGCGATACGGGAATATAATCTTTGGTAATATCAATGCCATACTCTAAGCACTTTTTATAAATTGTTGGGAAATGTAACATGGTTTCACTCGCATCTTTTTGAGTAACATCAAGATAAACAAAGTCATGTCCACGCATTTTCATTTCATTGTCAATGGCTCGAGCTACAATATCGCGAGGAGCTAACGAACCCCGTTCATCATATTTATGCATGAATTGCTTTCCATTTTGAGTTTTTAAAACGGCACCATATCCTCTAATGGCTTCAGTAATTAAGAATGTAGGGCGCTCTCCTGGATGATAAAGGGCAGTAGGGTGGAATTGAACAAATTCCATGTCTTTGATAATTCCACGCGCACGGTGAACCATTGCAATTCCATCGCCGGTTGCAATATCAGGATTGGTAGTTGTAGAATAAACACCACCAATTCCACCTGTTGCAAGCAATGTTACTTTTGACAAAAAAGTATGAATGTTATTCGTTTGTTGATTTAAAACATAAGCGCCGTAGCATTCAATATTGGGTGTGTGGTGAGTTACAATTTCACCTAAATGGTGTTGTGTAAGTATCTCTATAGCAAAATAATGTTCGTAAACTTCAATTTCGGGATGTGCTTTAACTTGTCGAATCAAACTTTCCTGAATTTCATAACCGGAATTGTCTTTGTGATGCAAGATGCGATGTTCGGAATGTCCGCCTTCGCGATGTAAATCAAACAATCCATTCTCATCACGGTCGAAATCAACTCCCCAACGTAACAATTCTTCAATTTGTGAGGGTGCTTCGTAAACCACTTTCTTCACAGCTTCTATGTCACAATGTCCATCGCCCGAAATCAGTGTATCTTCAATGTGTTTATCGAAACTATCCGGTTCATACATTACTGCAGCAATTCCGCCCTGAGCATAGGAAGTGTTGGATTCACTTAATGTGGTTTTGCAAAGTAAAGCAACTTTACCATAACTCGCAGCTTTCAAAGCAAAACTGATGCCCGCAATACCACTGCCAATTACCAGAAAATCGAATTTACGTGTCATTTTTTTATATTTTAAAACCAAAACAAAAGAATCAAGAAAAAGATAAATGGCTAAATAAAAGACTGTTGAAATTTACTAACAAATTATCAATAGAATATGTTGAAAAAAGTTGAGCAGTAGTTTTAATTACTGCTCAACTTTTTCAAATCGTCTATATGTTTTTGATATATACTCTTCTCTTTTTGTGGTTAACATGCTCAAAACTACCCCATTGGGATGACATTTTAGTGTTTGTTTCCAATTCAGGATTAGATTCGGCAAATTTATATCCATTTTTGGCACTGTTTGGCATTATGTCGGCAAACATAATTGAATTCACCCCTTTGTTTTGATAGTCGGGATGAACAGCCATTAAATAAAGGTCAACCACATCGTTTTTCTTTAACGCTCTTAACATATAATACCACCCAAATGGGAATAAATTTCCTTTGGCTTTTTGAAGTGCTTTGGTAAAGCTTGGCATGGCAATTCCGAGAGCTACTACGTTGTCGTTCTCGTCAACAACAATTGAAACGGTATCCAAACGAAAAAAACTGAAATACAATTTAATATAGTACGAAATTTGTTTTTCATTCAGTTTGGAAAATCCGTATAAATCCTGATAACACAGATTTAGCAAATCAAAAATCTTCGTTGCATACTGATTGATTATTTCTTTTCTTGTTTTGAAATATTTTGACTTCAGATTGTATTTTTGTTTTACTATTTCAGCAATCCTGAAGTATTTTTCTGGAAAAACTTCAGGAACAGTAATCAGATATTCCTTGTAATCAACGTCTTTTACAAACCCGTATTGCTCAATGTGTTTCGGATAATAAGGGTAGTTGTAAATGGTAGCAAGCGTTGCAATTTTATCATAACCTTCAATTAAAGTACCTTCATGATCAAAATCAGTAAATCCAAGCGGACCGTGGATGGCAGTCATACCTTTAGTTTTTGCCCATGCAATGGTAGTATCAAAGAGCGTTTTGGAGACTTCCATATCGTCAATAAAATCTACCCAACCAAATCGAACGTATTTTTGATTCCATGTTTCGTTTGAAACAGGGTTAATCATTGCGGCAATTCTTCCAACAATTTTATCGTTTTTATAAGCTATAAAATAAGCAGCATCACAAAAATCCAACGCAGGGTTTTTACCTTTGCTAAGATTGAGCAAATCGTCCATCAATAATGGCGGTGCTGCAAATTCGCAATCTTTGTAAAGATTAATTCCAAACCAGATAAATTTCTTTAAATCTTTCTTCGTGGTTACCTCGCGGATTGTTACTGACATGTTTTAAATATTAAAATTATTTTAAAAGATTGTGTAAAATAACGCAAAATAATCCTATTTGCCAACGTTTTTAAGACGCTTTTAGTCTTTTTAGAATATATGTATTTGATTTTCAAATCAATTTTTCAATCAACTGCAAATTCATATTTTTCATTGGCAGATCACATTACCACGCTTACTATTTCTACTCTTTCACATTACCGGTTCTTTTAATAACTCCCCAACTAACTAATTCGCCCTTTAATGCTTTTATATAAGCTTTGAAAAGCACATAGAATAAGAGTTGTCGATACACAAATCGCTGCACAAACAGATACATTGCCTTTTTTAAATCAAATTTCTGATTGTCGTAATGGTAAGCAAGTGAAGCAATTATACAATCTATAAAGAAATACAGCAAATAAAAGAAAAGGTATTGATCGGCATCGTGCGTAAATAGACCTAAGATAAATAGTATATCAACCAACGGCGAGAATAATGGTATCAAGAAATTGAATATTAATAAGTTTGGAAGTGCCACTAATCCAATATTCGGTTTTTTGAAACTGAATAATAAATCACGGTGTTTCCAAAAACTTTGCATCATCCCGAAAGTCCAACGTGACCGTTGTTTTAAGAAACTATTTAATGTTTCCGGTGCTTCTGTCAGTGCTAAAGCATCGTTGCAAGTACGAATAACAAAACCTGCTCTGAGCAGACGCAATGTCAAATCGCAATCTTCGGCTAAGGTATCAGTTGTAAAACCATCTATCTTTTCCATTGCCAATTTACGGAAAGCACCAATTGCCCCCGGAACCACCAGGATTGCATTTACAGCATCATATGCTCTGCGATCGAAATTCTGACTGGTAGTATATTCTATAGATTGCCAATGCGTTAGCATATTAACCGTGTTTCCAACTCTTACATTTCCAGCTACAGCTCCAACTTTTTCATCAGCAAAATAAGGTATCATTTTAGCAACTGCATCAGCAGGTAAAATGGTATCAGCATCGATACAAACCAGAATTTCGCCTGAAGCTTTCTCTATACCAAAATTTAATGCAGCCGCTTTTCCTCCATTAAGTTTAGTTAATACTTTTACTTTAGGGTTATCCTTAAACGCTGTGCTTACCTTTCCAAATGTATTGTCTTTTGATCCATCATCCACAAAAATTATTTCGATGTCAGCATAGGTTGAGTTCAACAGATATTCAACTGTTCTGACGGCATTCACTTCCTCGTTAAACGCAGGAACGATTATGCTTACTTTTGGCTGATAAACTGACGAGTTGATTTTTTGTTTTTTCTCTTTGTATTTCTGGAAAATTGCCAAAAACCCAATTGCAAGTAATCTGCCTATAATCAGAAATATAGCTACAATAAAGAATCCATCCAGAAAATGTTCCCAAACAAAAGTCAATGTAAAGAAAATCAAATCCAATGTATCGGTCATTTTGAATTTAGATTGTACCGGTGGCATAACCTGATCACGCGTTTTGCCCATTAAAGAAGATACAGTAACAAACTCATATCCTAGTTTTCGTAATGAATCTATTAAGATTGGGAGTGCTTTGACAGTTTCAGACCGATCACCTCCGGCATCATGCATAAGGATAATATTTCCTTTGTACTTTTGGTTAATTGCTCTTGATACAATGGAGTCTGCACTTACATCTTCTTCCCAGTCATTCGTATCAATAAAAGCAGTAACACTTATAAATCCTTCGTCATGCGCAACAGCGAGTGATCTGATCTGAGATAGATTTGTTGGCTCAGCATCCGTAATATAAGGAGGACGAAATAAAAGAGTAGAATAATTCAAGATGCTTTCTAACAATAGTCGGGTTGAACGGAGTTCAATACGTTCCCTGTTATCTGTTGTTACCTCAAGGTTTGGATGCGTAAATGTATGATCACCAATTTCGTGACCTTCTTTATATTCTCTACGAATGAGTGGAATATTATTCTGAATATTTGCCCCTGTAACAAAGAAGGTTGCAGGAACTTTTTTGGCCTTTAAAACATCCAGTATTTTTGGTGTATAATCTCCGTTTGGTCCATCATCAAAGGTAAGCGCAAGATGCTTTTTATTGCTTGCCCCAAAACGTTTCAACAGATACGAACTTGGCAGGTCGTCATATTCTTCCTTGGATATTAACTGGTCAGATTTATTGTACTCGATTTTTACATGTCCATGATCGGGGATGTTAATCATTTCGAGTATTTCGCCTGCGCCATCGTAATTTACTGACAATATTGAATTTATAAATTCTAATTGTTTGTAATTGTATGGAGCCATTTTCAAGAATTTATCATCCAAATTCTGGGAATAGTAATTCCATATACGATCATCTTCCGATCCTAAGTACCACAACGAAACACCAGCAGCCTGATAGTCTTGTGCTGTACGAATTATATTAAATATCCCTGCAGCATCATTACAATGTGCTTCGTGCATTACTCCGTTATCGTCGAAGTAATTGAGCGTTAAATCGGATTGAGCGAAATTGAAAAACACAGGTCGATTCAATTCCTTTGCTTTTGATATCAAACCCTGATAAGTTATTCTTGTTCCGGGTTTTCCGGTTTCCCAATCAAAGCCATATGAACCAACGCATAACACAATTTTTTTTGAAGACACCTCTTTCATTGCTGCATCGATAGCTTCTTCTACAAAGCTTAATGAGGATATGCTTCCGGGAGGATCGTCCGGTGAATGTTCGTTATATGCCATCAGGAAGACATAATCGTAATATTGCGCAATATCTTTGTAGGTAACTCCCTCGTCTGTTGGGTTTATATCAATAGTTGTAAGATAACCTTCGGCGTGAAGTACGGTTGAGAGCTCTTTTGAAAATTGAAGCATATAAGGATGTGCTTCGCGTGACATACTTTCAAGGTCGATATTAATCCCTTGAAAATCATTTTTTTCCAGTAGATTCTTTATTCTTGAAATTAATAGTTTACGAGCTTTAGGATTTTTCATCAGTACCAATGTACTGTCACCGTTCCAGCGTTTATTGAAAAAGTTACTTAACATAGGAACTACAGCCACCTTATGGTTTTGTATATAATCCAGCGTTTCAGTTTCAATTTGCACATCAATATTTCCCCGGGCATCTTTTTGAAAGAGCCATTCAGGTAAAATCATATTCAAATGACTAATATTTTTATGTAAGGATATATTGGAGTATTTATCCCAATTTACATAAAAAGCTGCTCGTACAGGTAAATACTTTTCTGCTTCAGGATTCGATAAATGCTTAATGTGCACTCTTTCCTTAAGCATTTTAAGATGTTTTTTCCGATAGCGGTCCAAGTGTTTTACAAAAGCATCTTGTTCTTTTGGAGATACAAATGCTTTGGATTTGTCGTAATTTAAATCAGGTAATTTTTTGGCATTATAGGTGAGAACTTTCAAGTCATAATCTCGTTTATTTAACAAAGATATGGCTACTGAGGCAATGATTACAATCAGAAAAACGACTAAGATCCGAACAAACCATATAAAACTTTTCCAACGAGTGGACGAATTAGTTTGAAATACCTGTCTTTGCATAAGTTTTAAATTTTTATTTTCAATTCAACTTATTGATTAATAATTAAGACTCAAAATGGAATTTAGCAGTTACTTTAATTCCAGTAAAACAACATTTTCAACATGATGTGTATGAGGGAACATATCAACCGGTTGAATAGCAGTCACTTTGTACTTCACATCAAGGAGTGACAAATCTCGTGCCTGCGTTGCAGGATTGCAACTGACATATACAATTCGTTTAGGTTCGGCAAAGAGTATAGCTTTAATCACATCCTCGTGCATTCCGGCTCGGGGCGGATCTGTGATAATTACATCGGGTTTTCCATGTGTTTCAATAAACGAGGCGTTTAAAATATCTTTCATGTCACCTGCATAGAACAAAGTATTGTTAATATTGTTCAATTTGGAGTTCACAAAAGCATCTTCAATGGCTTCGGGCACATATTCAATGCCTATAACCTGACGAGCCTGATGAGCTACAAAGTTTGCAATGGTTCCGGTACCGGTGTATAAGTCATAAACGAGTTCATTTCCGGTAAGCTGCGCGAAGTTTCTGGTGATTTTATATAACTCGTAGGCTTGATCGGAATTGGTTTGATAAAATGATTTGGGTCCGATTTTGAATTTCAATCCTTCCATTTCTTCATAAATACATTCGTTTCCTTTGAAAACAAGCACCTCCTGGTCGGTAATGGTGTCGTTGGCTTTAGAGTTAACAACGTAAAGGAGCGAAGTAATTTGTGGAAATTTATCCGCAATGTGTTGCAAAAGTGCATTTTGTATGTCCTTATCTTCGTAGAAAAAGACCATTATAACCATCAATTCGTTTGTGGAAGTGGTGCGAACCATCATGGTGCGTAAAAAGCCTTCCTGTGAGCGAAGGTCGAAAAATGTCAATTCTTTTTCCAGTGCGTAGTGTCTGATTTCATTGCGAATTTCATTTGAATCTTCGGTTTGCAACCAGCATTTATCTATGTCCAGCACTTTATCAAATTGTCCCGGAATATGAAACCCTACCGCATTCATTGTTTCAAACACTTTTCCTTCTGCTATTTCTTCGTTGGTACGCCAGCGTTTATTGGAGAAAGTAAATTCGAGTTTGTTACGGTAAAATTCTGTTTTTGCAGAACCTTTAATGGGAGATATTTCGGGCAACTCTATTTTTCCTATACGGGTTAAATTGTCTATAACTTGCTTTTGTTTGTAGCAAATTTGTTCGGAATAGGGGAGGATTTGCCATTTGCAACCGCCACAAATACCATAATGTTCACACACAGCTTCTATTCGTTTTTCGGAATAGCTGTGGAAATGGATAGGACGTGCTTCCATAAAGCTACTCTTCTTTCGAGTCACTTGCAAATCGACCACATCGCCGGGCACCACAAATGGCACAAAAACCACAATTTCATTTACTTTGGCAATGGCTTTTCCTTCGGCAGCAATATCGGTAATGGTAATATTCTCAAGAATTGGATGCGGTTTTTTATTTTTAGCCATGTTTTATAGTTAACAGATATCAGTCATCAGTCCCGATAAATAGAGATGTCACAAGCCCCATTATTGGTTAGTTTCAGAGTGCAAAAATACAACAAAATATTGGGAAAATGAAAAAAGCAAATACTGAAGACTCTTTGCCTTTTTTATAGATTCAATGATTTATATTTTTCAATTGAATGAATTAAGGTTGCACCCTATCAATGTAATGGCTGTTTGAATTTGCTCTCCCATGGTGAGTGGTATAATAAATCTAACAATGAATGCTTTAACTCATCTATACGGATGTCAAGTTATTATCTATGCTTCAAATGAGCCTTGCTTCATTGATGTCAATATTGAAAAAGCAGTCAGATAAACGTCATCGTAGCTAATATAATTGATTAAATCAGTACTTGAAAAAAGTCAGGAAATAGTATATACATATTTACTTGTTGTGATTTATTGTGATTTCATCGATTTTTAATTCAAAAAAGTGTAATTTTGAAACGTCAAATTCATTCTCGTTTAATCAGAAGAGAATCAGTGATCTTTAGAATAACTAATCACAAATAATATCATTATGAAAAAAACAGTTTATTTTTTTATTGCCTTATTATTAATCCTTGGAAATGAGTCGTTTGCTCAATCGAAAGCACTTAACAGCATTTCCATAACAAAAGCCGACCTACTTAAAGCAGGTACGGTTATTCCTCCTACATCAATTGGTGAACCTGTCGGTTCGGTAAAACTTTATGAACCAAGGTGGATAGAAGCGACCGATGCCACACCGGCATATGGTGTGGTGGAAGGATCGATCTTCCCTGTTGATCCGAAAGGTTGGCCTATCAATTTCAGGGTGCTCTTGCCTGCTAATTGGACGCAACGTTCCATGCAAGCCGGAGGTGGAGGAATGAATGGAACCATTACTGTGAGAGAAGGTCGCAATCCATTAGTCAACAAAGGTTATGCACTTTATGGAAGTGATTCAGGTCATCAGGCCGGCGGCATGGGATTTGGCGGCGGACAAAGCAAGCCACTAGCATCGGGTCCTACTCCAGGCGATGAATGGGCTACCAACGATGAAGCTATCAAAAACATGGGCTATATGCAACTAAAGAAAACGCATGATGCCGCGATAGTGATTATGGAAAGAGTGTATGGTAAACGCCCTGTATATAACTATTATGTTGGCACCTCGCACGGAGGACGCGAAGCTCTTACCGTAGCTCAGCGTTATCCGAAAGACTATAATGGAATTATAGCCAATGTTCCGATTGTCAATTTTTCAAGCTTAATGTTAGGCCCTGAGTTAATTCGCATTCAGGAAAAACCATTGAAAAACTGGGTGACACCTGCTAAAGTAAATGCAGTCAGAGCCGAATTTCTTCGCCAATGCGATAAACTCGATGGACTTGCCGACGGTATTGTGAACAATTATGTTGCAGCACGCGCTATCTTTAATGTAAATGATGGAATTGGACCCAAAGACCCCTGGGCTGCTTTACGCGCTCCGAATAACATAGACCCTGATCCGAACGATAAATCGGAATCGGCCAAACTAACCAATGAGCAGATTAAAACCATGGAGTTTGCTTACAGTACTTATAAATTTGCGACACCTCTGGCAAATGGCGTAAAGGGTTTTGGTATGTGGCTTCCTACAACTGAACCTGATGGTTTTGGAATGATTGCCGGACAACGATTTAAAGGACAAGAAGGATCTGCTGAAAATGCGTCTATTCACGGTTCACTTGGATCATTGGGTGTAACAGGATTTTTAATGCAGGACATTAAAGCCAATCCACTCGATTATGTTGAAGGTGGAAAATGGAACAAACGTCGTGAACAATTATCCGGCTGGTTGGACTCTACCGATCCTGATCTTACCGCTTTTTATAAAAATGGTGGAAAAATGATTGTTACCATTGGTACGATGGATAATATCGCATCGCCGGGTGCACAACTCGACTATTATCAGTCGTTGCTCGACAAGTTGGGACGCAGCACTATCGATAAGTTTGCACGCCTATACGTTGTTCCACAGGCCGGTCATGGATTATCGGGAAGAGCGTATAAAGTAAATGGTGAAGGAAAACCGGTTGAGGCAAAAAACATTCCGTCACCTAATGGCGATGATAATATGGAAATGTTAGTTAATTGGGTAGAAAACAATCGG
>Ga0302292_1001903_pt1 | contig 12890 bp, 9 predicted proteins | sample III_Fen_N2_1_FD_194553 | JGI IMG/M metagenome (GOLD analysis project Ga0302292, IMG submission 194553) | Peat permafrost microbial communities from Stordalen Mire near Abisko, Sweden - III_Fen_N2_1 | ecosystem: Environmental > Terrestrial > Soil > Wetlands > Permafrost | place: Sweden: Abisko...
CACGTATGCCAAAAATCATATCCTTCTCAGGACGTTGTTTGTTTTTGTAGTTTATCATTTTAATGTCTTAAGTCAAAAGTCAAAGGTCAAAAAACTTAACCAAGAACTTTAGATTATTTAAATTGCATCAAACCGACTAATCACTTAGCTGCTGCTTGAGTTCTGCAATTATCATTTCCCGTTCAAACGAAAACGTTTTATCCTTTTCGCTCAAAAGGCAGTACAAAAGTAGTGCTTTTTCGCTGAATATCCGCATTTTTAGTGATTCGCCGGTTTCGGCATAACACAGAGCGGTTTCGTGCATCAGTTTGGCCAAAGCTTCAATATAAGTTGAAGTATATCCAAGTTTTCTGATAAGCACTTCAAAATCATCTATGGACAAACTGGAAAGCGCATCCATATCGAGTGTCAGCAATTCCTTGTACGTTTCATCAGCCAAACGAATGGCATCTTCCACGTTTCCCTTTTCGCGCAACCCAAGCATGGCCGCTACAACCCGACCTAATTTTTCGAGGAATTTGAGCAAATAATCTTCTTTAGGCATCTTGTTCTATTTTTTTATAAAACAAAGGTAGGTCAAAATTGCCAAAAAAACAGGATAATTCAAAAAAACAAGACGGTTATCATTTCTTAAACCGTCTTGTTTTCTTATTTCTTTTTTACTTTTAAATTTTCAAGTCTTATAAACAAATCATTGCCTCTCAGATTCGTGGTGATAATTTTACCATCAGGTCCTATTAAGAAAGATGTTGGAAATGATGAAATATTGTAGCCTTTTGTTTTGGTGCTAGATGCGCTTTTAATAATGGTGGGCCATATAACTTCCTGATCTTTCAGAAAAGCTTTGATTTTTCCATTACGATCATCTTCGCAGACACCCAAAATAACGAACTGATCGCTGCTGAAGGTGTCATACACTTTCCGTATATTCGGAAACTCAGCAACACAGGGTCCACACCAGGTTGCCCAGAAATCAAGAAATACATATTTACCCCGCAGAGCATTTAAAGACAGAGTCTTACCTTCGAGTATGTTGATTCCGGAAATATCCGGGGCTATCATTCCTACCCGCTCTGAAACAACGGGTATTGAAGGCAATTTAGCGTCTTGCATGGCAATTGGCGTTTTATTATCCGTTTCGCTAAATCCACTGGTTAGTTTTATCTTGTACAGGTTTTGAGAGTCCGGTTCGTATTTGAAATAGGTTTTTCCGAAAGCTACAACCTGATTGGGCTTAATTTCCATATCAGCGGATAACGACCTGAAATAAGGTTGTGCTTTACAAATATAAATGGATTTTCCCGGCATGTTATGATTGGTACTAACATTATACACTTCACCGCCATAGGATATACTTGTATATCTGAATTGGGGGAATGAGACACCTGCTTCTATTTGTGTTTGCGGCTCATTTGAGGTTAATTTAATCAGACATCTGACATTATCGCGAATAATATTTTTACCATCAAATGATTCAACAGAGATATCGATTGCCGAAGCAGCTTCATCAGTGAAAAGAGCTTTTTTCGATTCCATAAGTTTTTCATCCGCAAAATCATTATCTCCATTCGTATCAACGACATAAACCATTTTCTTGTTCCTGTCGAAGCCCACAGCATAAGAAAAGTAACATTTCACTTTTTGGGGTATAAGATATAGGGTGTCACGAAGCTCATATTTTTGTTTTTTAAAGTAATCAACAAAGAATTTTTTGGTATAAATTCCATTCCGATAATTCTGATAGTAAAATTGTTTGTGATCAAAAATATAAGTATATGTTTCCATGTGCTTCAGAGAATCCGGCAGGTTCTTCAATGTTGGGTAACCTTTTAAAGTAATACTGTCATATAAATCGTTGGATCCAAACTTGATGGATACATGACCTCTTGGACCAAAAGCATCCACTTTCTTATCTAGAAAAATCTCCGTACTTCCGGTTTTATTCAGTTTCTGAACAGATTGGCTAAAAACGGTAAGGAAAGTGATAGAGACTAATATAATAGGGAGTAATATCTTTTTCATAACAAATAGAAATAGTAGTTATTTAATATTCAAATACATATAATGAGCTTGGCACTTAATTGAGAAACAGCTTACTATCAATTGGTAACCGCAGGACGAGGGATAGTTGTAGGTAGTATCGGCTTTTCATTTTGAGTCTTCATATCCGATTCACTAAACCCGGCTGTTAATCTTATCATATTTTGATTTAGGTTGACTGTTTCATATTTGAAATATGAATTTCCTATTTTTACAATTTGATTGGGTTTTGTAATGTATTTATCAGGAACTTTACCAAATAAAGGTTCTTCAGGGAAAATAAATACAGATTGATAATATAAGTTCATATCTGTACAAACATAATAGTTCCGACCTTCATACGAAATGATGGTATACTTGTATTGCGGAATTGAGATAGTAACTGCATAGTCCTTATATTGTGTATTTTGGACATCTGACATATTTAGCAAAAATGGAATTTGTTCAATGCAGACATTTTTACCATCGTAATATTCAATCGCAACTTGAAGAGTATTTAGCAAATTCAATTCCGAATTTAACGTAAAAATTCTTGCGGTAAATGTACGAAGTTCATCATCGCCAAAATCATTATTGCCATTTACATCTATTACAAATTTAGGTTTGTTGGCTCGGTCATAGCCCACGGCAAACGAAAAATAACACTTCACCATACGATTCGTCAGTTTCAGAGTATCTTCCCGTAACCATTTGTAATTTTTGTATTTATTCAGAAAAAACTGCTTTGAATAAACCCTATTCCTGTAATTTTGGTAATCAAACTGCAACTGATTTTTTATTACCGTATAAATTTTTAAATCTGACAATGAATCCGGTAAGTTTTTAAGTTTGGGATATCCAGTCAAAGCAATGCTGTCTACTTTATCATTCGATCGAAGACCGGATGAAGAATTGCCACCAGGCCCAATATCATTTACCTTTATATTCAGAGATATATCCGTGCTACCCGTTTTGTTTAGTGATTGAACTGTTTGAGCAAATGCGCCCATAACAATAAAAAGGGTGAATAAAAATAATGTTGTAACTTTCTTCATAGTATATTTATTTAAGAATTAAATGATTTTCAGGTCAAATTATAAGAGATTTACATCCAAAACATCCAAAATTATAAAATATCAGGTTTATGCCTCACTAACATTTATTGGATATGTAAAAAATAATTTTCACAAAAAGAAACAATAACTATGCCAAATTAAATTACCTAATTGAGTGAAAGTATTTCCAACAAGATTATTTTATTATTCATCACATTAACAATAAATTACACATCTGTTTATCATTCTTTTTTATTGTAACATTGTATTTTCTTTCATTTTCACTACAAATCTCGAATTAATTGAAATATCTTTGCATCGTTTTCCAATTAAATTTAAACAAAAATAATGACTGTTTTTCAATCACATATTGGCGAGTTTGCAGCGTTGGGCGTATCGGTATGCTGGACGATGAGTGCGCTATTTTTCGAAAAAGCAGGGTACAAAATCGGATCTTTATCCGTAAATTTTATCCGACTACTTCTTGCCATCGTATTTTTAGGAATCACATCACTGGTAAGCCGTGGTTTATTTCTCCCTGTCGATGCCACCGGCTATCAATGGTTTTGGCTGGGAATTTCGGGCTTTGTCGGTTTCTTTCTGGGCGATATGTTGTTGTTCAAATCGTATATGGTTATTGGCTCTCGAACTGCCACCTTGATAATGAGTTTATCCCCCATGTTAACGGCAGTAATTGGCTGGTTTTTCCTTGATGAAATTCTATCGACTAAGAATATACTGGCTATGACGATTAGTATCGGTGGAATTATCATTGCTATTTCCAATCGAAAAATGAAACTGAGTTATCCGACCAAAGGAATTTTACTGGCTTTTGGCGGAGCAATGGGGCAAGCCGTAGGACTCATACTCAGCAAAAAAGGAATGGGACATTATGATCCGGTGGCAGCAACCCAAATTCGGGCTATTTTCGGGTTATTTAGTTTTGGAATATTGATAACGGCAATTGGAAGATGGAGCAAAATAGGCAGAGACATGAGACACTCAGATGCCATGAAATCCGTAACTGTTGGAGCCATTTTCGGACCATTTGTGGGTGTTGCCCTGGGACTTTTTGCCATTCAGCAAACCAAAACCGGAATTGCTTCTTCGCTAATGTCATTGGTTCCGATTTTCATTATCCTGCCTTCGTCCATCATGTTTAAAGAAAAAATAAAACCGCAACAAATAATTGGTGCGGTAGTTAGTATTGCAGGAGCAGTTCTGTTCTTTCTTTAAAATTTAATCGATCATTTTCTGAAGCCAATCCAATGCTTTCTTCATTTTATCTGCCATCGGGAGGTTGTCGTCGGTATATATCACATAATCAGCTAATGGAATTTTTACATCATCGGGGTATTGCTTTGACATTCGCGCTTTAACCTGCTCTTCAGTAATCCCATCACGTTTGATAACCCGTTCGATTCGAAGCTGTTCGGAGGCAGTTACCAAAATGGTTTTATTCACCAGTTTGCTGAATCCGCTCTCAAACATAATGGCCGATTCCACGAAAACAAACTTACGGTCAGAAAGTTGTTTCACCCAGTTTTCAAAATCGAGTCGTATAACAGGATGAACAATAGCATTCAATTGTAAAAGCAGGCTTTGGTCGGCAAAAACAATTTCAGCCAGTCTGGGACGATCAAGCCCCTGAGAAGTATAAATTTCTGAGCCGAATAACTCTTTCAATCCTTTCACAATTTCGGAATTCTCATTCTGTAGCCTCCGAGCCTCTAAATCGGAATCATAAACCTCATACCCGGCCTCGCGCAACGATTTGGAAAGCGTGGTTTTTCCACTGCCAATTCCGCCGGTAATGCCGATTATTAAAGGTTTATTCATTGGTTGTAGCAGTTAAAAAAACTAAAAACCAAAACTGAACCCAACGGTGATGGTTGTATTCTTCCCTTGCAGGTATTTAGGAGTGAATAAATCCAAGTAACCCTGCGCACTCTTTCTTACTTCGCCCGGAATAGCCGTTGAAGTAAGATTGTACCCTTTGATATCGCTACTCGAAATATTTACAATGGCATAGGCATTGTTTACAATCTCATATTGAGCATTGAATGCCAACGTGGTATTGCTCCAGGTTATATCGCCAAGCGAAGGCTGACTAATGATTCTTTTAATTGCATCCAATCCCTGAGCATCTCGTCTAAGGTAACTATATTCATTTCCATGCTTGGCATCCATGTACGAAAGGCTTAAATCCAGACCTCGTAATGGTTTATATCGTGCTGCAAGATAAATTTCAGTTGAATTATCGCCCAGGTAACTACCCAGATTGTAACTATTGGAAGTCCAAGTCAATGCCGGAATGGAATGTTTATAATTGATTATGTTCGTATTGGTATATTCTACAATTAACGACAAATTATCCAATGGGAAATTAGTCAGATTTGCTCCGATTTTATACGAAATAGGATTCTTGTCGTTGCTCAACGGGGAAAACCGGTTCATCATCACTTCATCAGCATACACCGAGGTATAAAGATGTAAATGCTTAATATTCCTAGAACTAATATTCAGGAAAATCTGCGAATTTTGATTTTCAAGCCCCAATCCCTTAGTCATAGTGTGGTCTTCTGATTTATAAAACGCAATGGGAATGAGGTAAGCAGCCTGAATATTTTGTTCGGCATAGATAATGGAATTACCAATAGATATCTTCAAATTTTTAACTGGAGTGAATGCAAACAAATTTGCCGCAATAAATTTATTAGCCATGCGAAGCTGCTTTTCACCCACATTATCAATATAATAGCGAGTCGAATCAAGCACATTGGACACCAACCAACCGTGAATATACTGCATTTCGAACCATTTGGCAGGTTGCAAGTGTAGAGCAACCATCGGAAAAGAAGGCGCGCGACCGGATAAAATATTGGAGCCGTGGTAATTGTCGCCCCAAACGACATTATCCTTAACTAATCCCACCGAACCCCATTTCCATGAATAAACAATTCCACCACGCGAATCGCTAAAATCGCCACCCGAGGATGATTCCTTGTACTCGTAGCCCGGAAAATCATTCAGATATGTTGGACGAGCCAACAATCCTGCCGAAGCCGGAAGGTTCTTCAAATGAGTGGCATTTACAGAAATATCACGCAGACTTCCGTAAACACTCAGGTTTTTGCCAATCATAGTTTGAATATCAGCCCCATACCATCGCTTAACAATCGTTCCATTGGCATTGGTAGTTATTTCCATACCCAAAATGGGCGAAATCCTTGCTCTAAAAGCACTATCGCGATAATGAAAAGCAGGCTGAAGAAAAGCCAGTGTCGCATTTTTAGTATTTAACACGCCCAACATGGTAGCGGGCAATTTATCCTGTTCCAGCGCAAATTCATTCAAAAAGAATTGTAATTCCTTTTGTTGGCGGCTGTTCAGCAGTTGACTCTGCTTTTGAGCTTCGAGCAATTTAGTGGCAATAAATGTTCTTGAATAAGGTTTAACAGCCGAGTTCAATTCAAAAATTCCGATATTGGCCAGTTCGTCGAGGTAATCGTAAATTCGGGTATAAGATACATGTTCAGGAATGTTCTGAGCCGAAACGATGAAAACTAAAAAAGTAAGAATAATGGAAAGAACTGTCTTTTTCATGCGAACTGTATAACTTAATTGTCGAAAATTTACTTCATAAATAAAATACTTGCCGACGAAGCAGCAACCGTGAAGTAGCTATAATTTATCTCTTTAATTCCAGATTCATTTATCTGCCCGTCGTGGCAAACCAACGTCCATTCACCTTGTGGAATCTGAACGTTAACCGCTTTACGATTTCCATTATAAATCACCAGAACATCCTTCCAAACTTCGCCATTAACATGACCCGAAAGTTTAAAAGCTACTACATTGGGCGTTTTCATGTCGATAAATCTCAAATGTTGCTGAACCATTTCCTCTGTGGGAAGTCTAAAAGCGGCATGGTTCTTTCGCAATGCAATCAAGGATTTATAGTAATTAAAAACATCTAAGTGACTGTTTTTTGAATCCCAGTCAATTCTGTTTATCGAATCAGGCGATTGATATGTATTCTGAATTCCCTTTTTGGTGCGATAAATTTCTTCACCGGCATACATAAACGGAATTCCCTGCGAAGTAAACACCACGGTTTGCGCCAGTTTATTGAATCGAATCAATTCCTCATCGGATGCATTAGCCGGCTTAGATTCTTTCAATTTGTCAACCAAACACATATCGTCATGACAGGAAACATAGTTAATGACTTGGCCGGGATTATTGGCATAAGGTGCTTTGGAGTAAATCAATTTGGAATAATCCAAACTATCGTGTTGAGTGGCACCAACAACACCAAATTTTACACTTTCTTCCAAACTATCCACGCCTGAAACAAATCCCGGAATTTGTTGGTGCATCAAACTTCCCTTCAATGCATCGCGGATATCGTCACTGAAAACAGCTATGCCCTGCAATTGTTTCGCATTTTTCTTTACCGCTCTTTTTTCTTCGGCCAATGGCGAAGAAGAAGCCGTCCAACCCTCGCCATACATGAAAATCGTCGGATCAATTTTATCGAGTTCAGCACGAATGGCGTTCATTGTTTCGATGTCATGAATGCCCATTAAATCAAATCGAAACCCATCAATGTGGTATTCTGTGGCCCAGTAAACCACCGACTCAACCATAAACTTACGCATCATAGCCCGTTCGGAAGCTGTTTCGTTACCACATCCCGAGGCATTCGACCAAGTACTATCGGCATTTTGCCGATAAAAATAGCCCGGTGCCAACAAATCCAGATGCGAGCCCTTTCCGGTGGATGTATGATTGTAAACTACATCCATAATCACCCGAATGCCCGATTTGTGGAGCGATTGAACCATTTGTTTGAATTCAAGAATTCGAGTGACAGGATTTTTCGGATTGGTTGAATAACTGCCTTCGGGAACATTATAATTCAAAGGGTCGTAACCCCAGTTATATTTGTTTTCGTTGAGCCGAGTTTCGTCAATGGAAGCGAAATCGAAAACGGGCATTAAATCTACATGAGTAACTCCCAGTTCTTTCAAATGGTCAATTCCCGTAGATTCCCCAAAACTATTTTTAGTACCGTGTTCTGTAAAAGCCAGGAATTTTCCTTTGTTTTTCATTCCTGAATTGGGCGACATGGAAAAATCACGAACATGAAGTTCATAAATACTAATGTCGTTAATGCTGTTTAGAGCCGGACGACGATCATTTTCCCAGCCCGAGGGATTCGTTTCTGAAAAATCAATGATAGCGGCACGACGACCGTTTACTCCAGTAGCTTTCACCCACATTCCGGGCGTTTCATCCAACCATTTTTCACCAATTCGGATTTGAAAAGTGTAAAATTTACCCTTCAAATCTTCCTGAATTTTCAGTGTCCAGGTTCCTTGTTCGGCACGTTTCATATCCAACGTTTTGTATGCGCCGCCTTCGCTCCCATTATCGTATAAAAGTATCTTTACCTGGGTGGCCGTTGGTGCCCAAACTCGGAAACTGGTTGATTGCGACGAATATACTAACTCTAAATCGTTCCCTTCGTAAACCGGGTAATCATCGAAAGAAGTGTATTTTGCTTTTGAATTGCAAGCACATAACATTCCTGCCAAAAATAAAATAATTAATTGATTCTTTTTCATTTAGAATTTTAAATTGAATATTGTCTAGCAAAAGTAATGACAGCTAAGAAATCAGCATCAGATTTAGTTTTATTTCACAAAATCAAGACCTGCAATCGTTTGCGGTAAAGTCTTTCGGACAATTTATTTAACCCCGTTTCTTTTTAGTAAAGCATCGATTGTCGGCTCTTGTCCCCGGAAACGTTTATAAAGCGTCATTGGGTGCTCTGTACCACCTTTTTCTAAAATATTTTTTCGGAATGACTCGGCAGTTTTCTTATCAAAAATTCCATTTTTGGCAAAAACGGAGAATGCATCTGCATCCAAAACTTCAGCCCATTTGTAACTGTAATATCCTGCAGCATAACCTCCTGAAAATATATGACTAAACGTCGGACTCATGCTTGTATTAGCCACCACAGGCAAAACCTGGGTGGAAGTCATAGCTTGTTTTTCATTAGCGATAACGTCACCTGTGAATGGCTTTTCGATGGTATGCCATGCCATATCCAGGTAGCAAAAACTCAACTGACGAATGCAAGCGTAAGCCACATTAAAATTCTCAGAATCTTTGATTTTCTGAATTAATTCTGCAGGAATTTTCTCCCCTGTTTTATAATGAACGGCAAAACCATCCAAAAATTCTTTTTCACTAGCCCAGTTTTCCATGAGTTGCGATGGAAGTTCCACAAAATCACGATAAACTGCTGTGCCCGAAAGCGATTGATACGTGCATCTGGTTAACATTCCGTGAAGTGAGTGACCAAATTCATGAAGAAAAGTTTTCACTTCATCGTAAGTAAGCAAAGCGGGTTTGGTGCTGGTTGGGCGGGTAAAGTTCATCACGATAGTAATTTGAGGACGACTATCAGTTTTTCCATCCAACCACTGTGGTTTGAAGTCGTTCATCCAGGCTCCGGCGCGTTTTCCATCGCGCGGATGAAAGTCGGTGTAAAGCACTGCCAGAAAGTTTCCTTTTTCATCGGTCACATCGTAAGCATCTACTTCGGAATTGTAAACTGGGATGTTGGAATTCTTTGTGAATTTAATTCCATAAAGACGGGAAGCAAGTCCGAAAACTCCTTTTTTTACATGTTCCAGTTCAAAATAAGGTTTCAGCATTTCATCGTTGATGGCAAATTTCTCATCTTTTAGCTTTTCAGAATAATACGACCAATCCCAAGGCTGAACAGCAAAGTAGGCTCCTTTTTTATTGGCATAAGCCTGCACGTCGGCATATTCTTTTTCGGCAACAGGTTTATAGGCTGCCAGTAATTTATTTAAAAGATCGTAAACCTTAGTTTTATTTTCAGCCATACGATCAACTAATTCATAATCGGCATACGATTTATAACCCAGTAAATTTGCAATCTTCAAACGAAGGTTAGCAATCTTCCTTACGTTTTCGGTGTTATCAAATTCGCCGCCCAACATACATTTGGTATTATATGCCATGTAGAGTTCACGACGTAAATCGCGGTTATCGGCATATTTCATAAACGGACCATAACAGGTGGCTTTCAAATCGAGCACCCAACCTGTTTTGCCTGCTTTTTTTGCATTTGTGGCCAACAAGTCTAAAAAATCGACTGGCAAACCGCTTAACAAAGTTTTATCGGTTATCAATAAGCTATATTTATTGGTTTCCTTCAATACATTTTGTCCATACTGCAAGGTCAGCAGATTAATTTCTTTTGAAAGTTCACGGTAAATGGCTTTGTCTGCTTCCGAAAGATTGGCACCGTTGCGGTCAAAACCATCGTACGTGTCTTTCAGCAACATTTGTTGTTCGGGCGTTAGTTTCAGCTTCTCTTTCTGATCGTTCACAGCTTTAATACGAGCAAATAGTTTCTCATTCAAACTTATTGAATTGGAATGCTCAGTGGTAAGCGGTGATATTTTTTCAGCAATTTCTTGTAAATTGTCGTTCGACTCTGAGCTCAATAAATTATACAACGGAGAACCTACTTTGGTCAATAAAGCACCCGATTTATCAAGTGCCACGATGGTATTTTCAAAAGTAGGTGCTTGCGGATTATTAACTATGGCATCTATCTCAGCACTATGTTGTTTCATTGCTTCCTCAAAAGCAGGAAGATAGTGCTCAATTTTTATTTCGTTAAACGGAATAGTCTGATGTGGAGTTTTATATGTTTCAAAAAAAGGGTTTCCGGCTGAAACCGTCGTCGTTAGCGTAACTGCTGACATAAGCATAAATAATTTTAAAGTTTTCATTTTTGACATTGTGGAGATATTTTTTTATTTCACTCAAACCCAATGGGTTAATTTAGCACGATAGTACTTTAGTAATCCGGCTAAAATTATACAAAATTACAATTAATAATTTAATGTTCCAAACTGAAAGTTGAGTGTCTTTTATTGATTCAATTAAAATCAGTCTCAATTTTCGGAATTTCGGTTATAGCCAAACAGTTTTTCGTTTTTTATATGATTAAATATTGGTGTAGGCACAAAATCAGCAAAACTATCGTCGCCATTTTCAATAAGTTGAGAGATATATTCCGAGCTTATTTCCAGACTTTTAGACGAAACGCTTTGGAGAGTTATTATCTTTTTACTAGCATGCAAGTACTGCCAAAGTAATTTTGTGGTGCCCGAAAAATGCGAATCATCAGGGAAAACCACTGAACCCGATTGAGTATCGATATAAGGATACAAATACATTTTTACATTTTCCTGAAACAACGCTCCGGTAGCTTCGAGTAAACCGCCACGCAAGTCGGTATAATTGGAAGCATCCATAATTTTATCGAAAGTGTGCAGCCCAACTACAATGCGAAGCTTAATTAATCGAAACTGCGCGAAAAATTTTACTAACTGAAAATAACGATAAAATTTGGAAACCATTACACTCTGTCCGGTCAAATTTAGCAAATCAACACGGTGCAAAAAGTCCATTTCGTCAAGCTTTTCGCCCTGCATTAGGTATTTAAGCGATATTTCGCAAAAGGCAATGGTGTTTTCGGGCGTATAGTTTTCGTCCCGTTTGAAAATTGACAAACTGTCCTCAATAAATTCCAACCCCAAATTGCTGATAGGTCTGAAATAACCACGCATCAGCACCACATTTTTTTGATAAAGCATGTCGCTGGGTTGCTGCACTTTGCCCGATTTATCGAACATTATGGCCGGAGTCATATCGTTACTTACCAGCATTAAGTTCAAAAGTCGATTATCAACCAGCTCCATATCTGGACCTTCCACAAAAATATAATCAACTTCTACCCTACCGCTATCCAAATTATCTAGCAATGAAAGCAGAATTTTCCGGGGCTCTTTCCAATGGAAAAGACCGGCGTATATCAGGTTTATGCCTAACGTTCCAAGCGTATATTGCTGAAGTAATGTGTCGTTTTCAAGTAACTTGACATGAATCAGAATTTTGTTGGCACGATACCTGTCAGAACCTTCGACCGCAATGCCTAACCAACCGCTTCCCTTGTTGGTTTTCATGAAATTCAGTGTTTCCACCGTATTGGCAAAGGCGAAAAACTTCTTCTCAATTTTATGATCCAGAATTTCAATCAACTCACCATATTCGTAATCTAGCATTTTTTGCAACCGATCTTCAGCCACATAACGCGATGGCGTTCCCTGATTGTAAAAATGATCGCTGAACGACTTGTCGTAAGCCGAAATGGATTTGGCAACTGTGTTGGAAGCACCTCCTGCCTGAAATAAGTGACGGGCAGTTTCCTGACCACCGCCAATTTCGGCAATGGCACCGTAATATTTTGAATTGATATTAATTTGAACTGATTTCTCCTTAGTACTCAGTTTATTGGACATACAGTTAATTTATTACAAATATTGATTATTTATTCATTTTTCAAAGATAAACAGAAAAAAGAGAATTCCAAAGGAGATAAAAAAATATCGTTGAAATTAGGCAAAAACCCAAAGCCAATAAGGATCTCCAATCATGTTTGGGCTACTCATGTGAGATTTAAATTTCCGTCTTCCTTCCTTTTTCACTACCTTTGTGCTCCGTTTCCATTTACTTTTCATAATGTACAAGACAAAGATTTTTTTTAGTTCCTTATTATTTGCTTCGATTCTATTTATCTCCACCTCTGAAATAAAAGCTCAATCAACTTACAGGAAGTCATTTTATAATACGTTTATCAATCGTGAAATGTTCAAGTGGGGAAGCATAATCAACTCCATGGAAACAAGCAATCTG
>Ga0302292_1001906_pt1 | contig 12885 bp, 8 predicted proteins | sample III_Fen_N2_1_FD_194553 | JGI IMG/M metagenome (GOLD analysis project Ga0302292, IMG submission 194553) | Peat permafrost microbial communities from Stordalen Mire near Abisko, Sweden - III_Fen_N2_1 | ecosystem: Environmental > Terrestrial > Soil > Wetlands > Permafrost | place: Sweden: Abisko...
GGTGCCACCTTTCAGGAGTGTTAAGATGATTCCCCACAACACTCCAACAACTCCAACCAGAAACATCAAAGTATTAATTGGCATTGCCAGCAAGTTATGAAGGTATTTGTACGATTCAATGCTTATTTCTCCGGAAGTTGGATTATATGCAAATCCATCCTTGAAAAGCAAGGCAACCACAAAATACAGGAAGAATACCAAAAATGGAATCGTATTGTATAAAAGTTGCTTCTTCGAACGTTCGTAGATTGCTTCATTGTCCACCGAATTCATAAAATAAAGCAATCCCAATATACGGGAAAGAAATACAACAGCAAATCCTAAAGCCAGATTGTGGAAAGTAAGAACCGCTTCCAATCCACGGAATTCTGTTCCCCAGGTTACATGTTTCATATCGTCGAGCGAAAACATGGCGCCATTAAAGAATGTTCCGACAGCAGTACCAACGAGTAATGGCCCGAGTAAACCGTTGATGAAAAGGAATATTTCGTAGGTTTTAGCGCCTAAAAAATTAGCCGGTTTCCTCCGGAATTCGTACGAAACAGCCTGTATCACAAACGAGATCAGGATGGCAAACCAAACCCAGTAAGCTCCCCCGAAAGAAGTCGCATAGAATAGCGGGAACGATGCAAAGAAAGCTCCTCCAAACGTAACCAGGGTGGTAAAAGTAAATTCCCATTTTCGGCCAAGTGTATTGACCAAAAGTGACTTTTCTTCTTCGTTTTTGGCAATTGTGAAAAACAAGGTTTCGCCGCCCTGAACAAACATCAGGAAAACAAATAAAGCGCCCAGCAATGAAACAATCAGCCACCAGTATTGCTGTAATGTGATTAGTGAAAGTGATTCAAACATTAATTGGTTCCTCCTTCTGATTTAGGTCCGAATTTAATTTGACGCATCATGATTTTAATTTCAGCAATAAGTAAGGTTGTAAAAATGATTGCAAACAACCAAAATGTTACTTGAACTGCACCAGTGCTGATTTTAGTAACCGCCGCCATAGTTGGCATTAAATCCTGAATAATCCAAGGCTGACGACCTGCTTCAGCCAATACCCAGCCTGCCTGACTGGCCAGGTATGCCAATGGAATAGTCCAGATGGCAATGCGTAAAAATGTCTTCTTCTTATGGATTTTACCTTTAAGTGTATAATATAAGGCTATCAGAAAAAAGAAGATAAAATACATGCCCAATACCACCATAATGTGGAAACTGTAAAAAGACAACGGAATGCTTGGCACTAATGTATGCGGATCGCTGATATAACCGTAACCAAAATATTTAAAATAGTTTTTCTGAAAATCAGCGCTCATAATTTCAGTTTTCAGCGAATCGGCAATAATTTTATCTCCTGATTTTTTTGCCAATTTGTAGGCGGTGAGTTTTTCGATTGCCGTTTTACCTCTTGAAATTTTTTCCGGAGCTCCCATTATTCCATATTTTTCGTTACCTCTGATCATGTCATTCACCCCAGGAACAAATGCATCCCAATTTAAATAGGCCATGTATGACAAGATATTGGGTATCTCAATTTTCACTGTAAAGTCCTTCAGGTTTTCATTGGATGGATCGGCCTGATTTTGAGAAATAAGACCCAAGGCAACCAAACCAGCACCCTCACTACCATTGTATAATCCTTCGAAAGCAGCAAACTTCATGGATTGATTGTGAGCAATATCGCGAGCAGAACTGTCACCAGTTATAACCGTATACATCGATGCAGTAAACCCAAAGATTGCAGCAACAACGATACTTTTCCGGGCAAAAATTACATCGCGACCTTTCAGAATATACCAGGCAGAAACGCCGATAACAAAAATTGAAGCGAGCACAAAACTCGAAGATGTAGTGTGCAGAAATTTATAAACTGCCGTTGGTGAGAACAATACTTCCCAAAAACTGGTCATTTCCATACGAGCAGTTTCAGGATTAAAAATCATGCCGACCGGCCTTTGCATCCAACCATTGGCTACTAAAATCCATAGAGCCGATAAGTTTGCTCCAATAGCTGTTAACCACGTGGAAAGCAAGTGAAACTTCTTGCTCACTTTATTCCATCCGAAAAACATGATGGCAATAAAAGTGGATTCCATGAAAAAGGCCAGAATTCCTTCGATGGCCAATGGTGCGCCGAAAATGTCGCCCACAAACCATGAATAGTTCGACCAGTTGGTGCCAAACTCAAATTCGAGAATGATTCCGGTAGCGACCCCGATAGCAAAGTTAATTCCAAAAAGGGTCATCCAGAATTTGGTAATACGTTTCCACTCCGGATTTCCGGTTTTTACGTAGAGCGTTTCCATAATGGCAACAAGGATACCCAGTCCCAGTGTCAAAGGCACAAAAATCCAGTGATACATGGCCGTGAGTGCAAATTGCGCCCTGGACCAATCGACTAAAGAAGTACTAATTCCTTCAAGCATAGGTTTTTAATTAATAAATTAGTTGATATTTGTTAAATTCTCAAGTACATGATTGCTCCGATCCGAATCGTTTTTAAAATTCGTCTTCAGGAAATTGGGAAAGAAAAAGATTTTCAGAACTACAAACAAAATGAAAAGCTTGATGAGTATGACCAACCAAACCTGTTTACCCCAGCGGGGAAGGTTAGAAAATCCATCATAGTAAAACCGGAAAGTACGTTTAAATACATTCATAGTTATAGAGATAAACGGTTTAAATAGTTGACATCTAAAGTTAAATTGATTTTCATGATTTGTGAACCCTAAAACCTTAAAATCGCATCGATAATATTGATAGCTGATAGATTCTGCTGAAGATGATTGATTCTTAATGGTTTTCGAGCAATACCATGTGATTTTGAGCAAAATTAAATACGGAAAAGGTCATTCAGGTACTTCATAGGAAATTGTATCTGTTCGAGGAAATATATTCTGAACGATTATTAAGTTATTACCTCTTTAAAAAATCATTTGATCAAAAGCGGTTTTATATGGCTTATTTGTATATTTAACAGGCCCAACTCTTTACACCAAATATTCACTGGTGCTCTGTTCGGCGCATACAAATTAAAACCTGACAAATGAAACTACATCAATTAATTTTTACTATTATTTTGATTGGTATACTGGGATGCCAGAGCAAAAAAAATGCAATTGTTATTACCGGAAAAATCCTGGGCAAAATGCCTGAAAAGGTGGAGTACACCAAACCAATAAACGGAATTTGTAACTGGTATTTTACCGAGTCAGTTCAACCCGATTCGCTTGGAAATTTCAAAATAAGCATCGAATCCGACAAAGCAGTATTTATAAAACTCAGGACTGCATATACCGAACAGGGAACCCTGATTGCTGAGCCGGGGAAAACCTATAATGTTGCTTTCGATTTAAACAAGAAAGTGAATGTTTTTTCGGTTTCCGATCAAAGTTCGGTTGTTCAGGAAGCATACAACATGTTTCCCAATTTTGAACACATTCAGTTAGGAGCCAGAGAGTTTATGAGCGATACAGTAGCAAGTAAAATTAAGGATACAGTTGAACAAAGAAGAGGAAGTGAAATCGCGCAATTTGAGAAATTCCGTTCCGATCAGATTATTTCGGAAGAAGTATTTCGTTTGGTAAAAACCGATCGGAATTGTTATTACGATGCTGTTTTAGCAACCACGGCATGGTTAAAAGATTTAATGTATATCCAAAGCGGACGAAAAGTATTTACTCCGGATTTTGAAAACCTGTGGAAAGAAACATTTAAACAGCCATTGTTTTCCAATCCTGAAATTGTGAATTCGCCTTGGTTTAATTTTTATGCCGAATGTTACATTTATTTTAAGGAATATACCAATGGCAATTTCACCAAAGAAAAACTGGAAGAGATTAACAAAACCAAACAAACCAAGATTTATCGGGTAAATAAAGCCAAAGAATACCTACCGAAGGATATTTGCGAAAATTATCTTGCCTATTATTTATATGACGAAAGCATCCAAAAAGATTACGAAAAAGAATTAATCGACTTGCACGCCGACTTTAAAGCCCAATATCCAAACAGCGGGTACAATTCCTACATAACTCCCCAGATTGATGAAATAGTAAAATTCCATCAGGTTGCGGAGTCGGAATTCAGTGATAAAATGAAATTTGTAAAAAATTATCAGTACCTGAAATCACTGGCTGAGATAACAAACACGATGGATAACGGCACAATATTTATTGATGTTTGGGCAACCTGGTGTGGCCCATGCAAAGCCGAATTCGAACACAAAGAAGCATTAAAAAATTTGTTGGAGAAGAAGAATATCCAGACTTTGTATATATCGATTGACCGGGAGCAGGACTCAACTAAATGGAAAAACATGATTAAGTTTTATAAGCTGGAAGGAAGCCATGTTTTGGCAAATAAGGAACTTGAAGCCGAATTACGAAAGCTGTATGACCAAAATGGCATGATCGCCATTCCCTGGTATATTTTAATCGATAAAAGCGGAAATGTAATTAAAAAGCATGTCAGTCCTCCTTCTCAAATTGCGAAACTGGAACAAGAAATAGCTGAAAAATAAGCATAAATCAAATGAATGCATTGCTGCATATAAAAGTTCGGATACTCATCTTATTCATTTTAAATGCGCTACTATCTGCGGCACAACAAAACGAAGTCATATCGCAGGCAGCTTTCGCCGAGAAGATCTATTTACAACTCGACAGCAAGGTATACACCACCGACAAAACCATCTGGTTCAAGGCTGTTGTTACCCTAGCAGCAAACCATACTCCTACCAAACTAAGTGGTGTATTGTATGCCGAATTGATTGGCCCTCAGAAAAAAGTCGTTGAAAAAAAGATAATTAAGCTGCAAGATGGAATCGGCAATGGCTTTTTCGATCTAAAAAAGGAATACATTGAAGGACAGTATCTGGTGAGAGGATACACCGAGTGGAACAAAAATTTTGGTGACGATTTTATCGCTCAGGAAAACATTCAGGTATTTCAATATTCTGAAAAAGCCAGGATTAGCCCCATTAGTAATATCACAATTGTTGAAAACAAGGATAGCCTGCGCCGGGTAAGTGCCAGCTTTTATCCTAACCTGATTGACAGTACGCACAAAAAAGATCTCCGAATCATTGTTTCGCTCGATAAAAGAAAAGACTCCCTGACTATCAGGAAAAGCAAGGATGGGCAATACCGACTCAACTATGTGATTCCGGATAGCAGTAGCTTTGTCAACCTGCAAATGCAAACCAACAACAAATTAAGCTTCTCAAAAAGCATTACCCTGAACGAAGATTATGCCGACCTGCAATTTTTCCCCGAGAGCGGCGAACTGGTTGACGGATTACCAGCCAAAATCGGATTCAAAGCGGTTGACTATTCAGGAAAAGGAAAAGCAGTGGAAGGAGAAATTGTAAACAGCCGCGAGAAAGTAGTTGGCACCTTTAAAAGCAATCCGCTGGGAATGGGCAGTTTCAGGATAAATCATGTAGATAGTACCGAAACATACGTGGCCAAAATAACCTCAAAATTGGGCGTTGTGTGGAAATACCGGTTGCCTGCGGTTGCCGCCAAAGGCAATGTGATTTCATTAAACAAGGAAGGAGACGACATTAAAATACTCGCTTCGTCGAATTACCTTAAAAACGACTCGGTTTACCTTCGGGTTTCGTGTCGCGGTGTAGAATATTTTCTCGTAAAAAATAATTTAAAGAAAGGTAGCCGGCTGTTTTCGGTATTGGCAACCCAACTCCCTGAAGGCATTATTGCCATTACTTTTCTCGACAGCAATGCAAAACCGGTAGCTGAAAGGTTGGTCTTTAACCAAAGACCAGAAGACCGGATAAACATTTCGCTTTCGACCACCGAGTCAACTTATTTGCAGCGCGACCCTACCGAACTGCAAATTGAAACCACCAGCAACGACGGACGCCCACTTAAAACGAACCTTTCAGTACTGGTATTGAATAAAGGTGAATTGGGGCAAATTCAGGATTTGCGACAGAATATCCTGACGTATTTCCTGCTAAACTCCGATTTGAAAGGCCAAATTGAAAACCCTGCCTATTACTTCAGCAAAGATAATGTCAGGCAAGTCGGACTCGACAACCTGCTGCTCACCCAGGGATGGCGGAAATACCTGTACACAAAACCAGTGGATAGGTTTGACTTCCAGCCAGAAGAAGGTCTGACAGTATCGGGGAGCGTTGGCGGATTGCTTGCACAAAGGAAAAAGAAGAGCGGCATAGGTTTAATTTTGGCAAAAATGGGTAAAAATTCAAATTTTCAAACCCAAAATAGCGACAGTCTTGGAAGGTTCAGATTTTCTATCGACGATGAATATGGCCCCAACCAGAATTTCCTGATACAAACAACCAATAAAAAGGGGCAGCAGAAAGATTACACCATAACACTTGACGAGAAAATAGCTCCGAAAGTGCCGTTTATCCAAGACAATCCGATTGAAAAGGCAGATAGTGTAGTACACAAATTAGTGGAAAAAAATGTGGCGCGCAAAAATATCGACAATGAATTTAAGCTCTCTTCAGGTGATATTTTGTTGGACGAAGTAGTAGTAAAAACATACAAAATTACCCCACAGCGCCAAAAAGTAATGGAAAAGTGGGGAAGCCCAAAAACAGTGATCGAAGGTGAAGAGATTCAGAAAAAAGAGGAAAAATGGTCGTATGGTTTGTATAGCGTTCTTTTGTTTAATTACGGCGACAAGCTTAATGTTTTTAGAACCGGCGCCGGTTATTTGTACGCTTTCGTGAATAACGAAATCACTTTGGTAGTAGTTGACGGCATACCAGTGAAATATTGGGATTTTCCTCATATTGAGAGTATTCCTCCCAGCGAAGTTAAAAGTTTTGAAATCATTGAAGGTGCAAAGGACTTTCTGAACCTCTATTTGGAAGTATTTCCGCAGGCAAGCGCTGTTGATGCACCAGCATTCGGAAATGTAATTGCCATTTATACCTATGGAGGAAACGGAATTTATGGTATCAGGCAAACCGTAGGCCTTGCCAAAGCCTCGATACCGGTTTTCTCGGAAAGAAAGGAGTTTTATTCACCGAAATATGAGAACCTGCAACCCGATGACTGGTACAAACCCGATTTACGCGCCCTCGTTCACTGGCAACCTCAACTTATAACCGACAGTCTGGGGAAAGCCAAAGCAAAATTTTACAATGCCGATAATTTAGGAAAAATGCAGGTGGTAGTTGAGGCGATTTCCGAAAACGGAAAAATTGGATACCGCGAAATTTTTTACGACGTGAAGCGGAATCCGAAGAACTACAACCAAATGAGTAACCGTTGATATCGTAAGAAAAGGTTGAAAGTAGTTGTTTTTACCACGATCAACCGTTTCTTTTGTGAATACACCTGATTTATGAACCTGTAATTTCTTTTAAAAGCGCCATAGCACTGTCTCTGATTGGCTTCTGCCTGTATCGCCAAATGAAATAACCAATAGTTATAGAAATTGACATAACAGGAATATAAATTGCCTGGATAATCAGAATCCGGGTTAATGGATCCACACCAAACGTTAACAAATGATTGTAAGAAGAAAAACAAAGGCCTAAATCGACCAAAACAACCGGAAGAATTGAAAATTTGGTTTTTCTTTGCCAGAACTGATACCTTTTCACTGCCTCACTCAACATTTCTACTGTTGGAATTCCATAATCGACCGAGCTATACTCGCGATTAAACTTTCTGAAAATAAGTGCAAAAATCAAAAAAGAAAATGCAAAGAAAAACATTCCAAGATTTTGCTGCCATGGCAAATCTGAAAAAATATTTACAACAAAAAGCGTAAGGTATAGTGGTGCAAAAACTAACATAATCACCTGAAACCTCTTGGTTAATTTAGAGTTTCTGGTGTCTTCATCCTTTAGACCGGCAATCAATCCACATAACTCAAGGACTTGCTGATTCAAATTATTTGTTTTCATTTTCTTGATTTTTTAATTATTCAGATTTTGTTTGAGCTGTTCTTTTATCCGATGAATCTTTACGCGCACATTGGGTTCGGTCAACCCAATAACATCGGCAATTTCGCGCATCGAAAGGCCCTCCAGAACAAGCGACATCAATGCTTTGTCAATCACCGACAACAAATTAAGCTGCTCTTGAAGTTGTTCAAAACGATCCTCTTTTTTTATCTTTAACTCAAGTTCATCATCGTCGAGCAAAACATTCAGGTTTTGCGGATCGCTGTCAACCATCAGTTTCATATTCCTGAATGTCTTTCCAGTGAAATTCAACGAGGTATTCACAGCAATACGATAAACCCAGGTACTTATTGCAGAGTCGCCCCTAAAACGATCAAGGCTCTTCCATATATTTACCAGCACTTCCTGGCACATATCTTTCTGGTCCTCATGATTTGGATTGTAATACCGGCAAATGCGCGCTATCCGGTCGCCGTTATCGGCTACAATCTGCTTAAATTGTTCTTCTTTATTTAAACTCATCGGATTCATTTTAACATTTAGTCAGGTTCGACAATGATTGGTTACATTTTTTTCGAGATTAAATTAATAATAATCAAAAAATATTGATCCTTATTTAAAGCCAGTTAATTTCTCACTAAACCTTTCCAAAGCAGATCAAACAGGGTTTTCCATGTTTTTTTGTACATTCACATGAACAAATTCACGTTTTAATCCTTACTTACGTCGATCAACTGCCAGCCTGTACTTATGAGTGAAGAATTAAAATGTATCCATTGTGGAAATTCGTGCGGAAAATCTCCTGTAGTCTTTGAGGAAAATCCATTCTGTTGCTCGGGCTGCTCCACAGTTTACCAGATTCTGAATACCAATCAGCTCAAACAATATTACCAGATTGAACCCATGCAGGGCATCCGGATCGAGGATGAGAAGAAACCGGCTAACGAGACTTATGCTTTTCTCGATCTTGAAAAATTCAAATCCAAAATCCTTATTTTTTCTGAAGGCGGCTTCTCGAAAGTCAGCTTTTTCATTCCGGAAATTCACTGCGCATCGTGCATTTGGCTGTTGGAAAACCTGCACAGACTGAATCAGGGCGTCATTCAATCGGTCGTTAATTTTCCGAAGAAGGAGATTAACATTACCTTCCGTGAAAACGAAATTTCGCTCCGAAAGTTAGTTGAATTGCTAGTGAGCATCCACTACATTCCTGAAATTAGCCAGCACAGCATCGACAAACCCTCGACCGACCAGTCAGACAAAAAACTATTCATCAAAATCGGGATTGCCGCGTTCAGTTTTATGAATGCGATGATCTATCATTTCCCGCAATACCTACCCGGGCACGAGTTTCTGGAACCAGATATCCGCCGGATGTTCGGCTGGTTGAGCGTTGCGCTTGCCATTCCTGCCTTGACTTACAGTGCCAGCGACTATTTCCTGACTGCATACAAAAGCCTGAAAAAAGGAATTATCAGTATCGATTTGCCCATTGCATTAGGACTGATCACACTTTTTACTCAAAGTTTGGTTGAAATTATTTCAGGAAAAGGAATTGGATACATTGATTCACTGACTGGACTAGTTTTCTTTTTGCTTATTGGCCGCTGGTATCAGGGAAAAACATATCAGGCACTTTCGTTCGAACGCGATTACAAAACCTATTTTCCGCTGGCCGTGACCCAGATTACCGAAACAGGAAACCAAACCATTGCTTTGGAAGATTTGAAAGCAGGCGACCGGATTCTGGTTCGAAATCAGGAAATTGTACCGGCCGATTCTATTCTGATGAGCGAATCGACCAGTATTGATTACAGTTTTGTTACGGGCGAATCTATGCCCGTAACAAAAACGGCAGGCGATTTCGTTTTTGCAGGAGGACGTCAAATCGGAAACGCCATTGAACTTACCATCGAAAAGGAAGTTCAGCAAAGCTATCTGACTCAGCTCTGGAATCAAGCCGAAAATCCGTATTCTGCGAACGACAAGCTGAACACAATTATCAATCATGTCAGCCAATCTTTTACCATTGTAATTGTGTTCATTGCAATAAGTACAGGCATTTTCTGGTATTTCAATAAACCTGAAATTGCATTATTTGCATTCACTTCAGTGCTGATTATTGCTTGCCCATGCGCTTTGGCACTTACCGTTCCGTTTACTTTTGGAAGCACAATGCGCCAGTTTGGTCGTAGAGGCTTTTACTTAAAAAACACCGCTGTCATCGAACATTTATACAAAGTTGATGCAGTAGTTTTCGACAAAACAGGCACCATTACCAATGCAAAACTATCCGACATCCATTTTATAGGCAAGGAATTAAATCCTGAAGAATTGCTTATGATTAAATCATTGGTATTTCATTCCTCTCATCCACTAAGCAAAACCATATTTAATTTTATTGAAGGTGAAAAATTGCTTGAGGTAAGCGATTTTCAGGAAATTCCTTCGCTTGGAATTTCAGGAAAAATAAACGGGATGAAGCTAAATATTGGCTCGAAATACTTTGTCAGTGGCGATAAAAAGGAAAGCGAAAACCTAAAGACCGAGGTTTGGGTTTACCTAAACGATTCGGTTGCAGGCTATTTTCAGCTTGAAAACGAATATCGCCACGGATTGGGTGAATTGATTCAAAAGCTACGAAAAACCCACGAACTTCATCTGTTGACCGGCGATAATGATGCAGAGAAAACCAATCTGCTTCACATTTTCGGATCAGAAAAAAACCTTCATTTTAACCAAACGCCAACCGATAAGTTAAATTACATCCGGAATTTACAAAAACGGGGTAAAAAGGTTTTAATGATTGGCGACGGACTAAATGATGCTGGGGCCCTGAACGAAAGCAATGTTGGCATTGTGGTCGCCGACAATGTGTTCAACTTTTCGCCAGCTTGCGATGCCATCCTTCAATCGGACAAGTTTGCCAGTCTGGATAAATTCTTGCGATTTACTCACCGGAGTAGGCGCGTCGTTTATGCAGGTTTCCTGATTTCATTAATATACAATCTTGTGGGCTTATCGTTTGCTGTTCAAGGCATATTGACTCCGATTGTGGCTGCCATTTTGATGCCAATTAGTTCAATATCGGTGGTGGTCTTTGCGAGTTTTTCAGTAAGTTTATCAGCAAAAGTGTTTAAATTTTAAAGAGATAGATATGTCTGTTGTTTTCGTATTGGTTTTTGTGGCAATAATCATGGCCGGTGCATTTTTAATCGCTTTCATTTGGTCGGTCAAAAATGGACAGTATGAAGATACCTACACCCCATCGGTCAGGATGTTATTCGATGATCCCCCCTTGAAGGAGCCAGTTAGTGAAGACCAAAGTGCAAAGGGGAAAACAAGCAAAGAGGACATTGCTTCGGAAAAAAGAAACCCGAAACCTGAAACCAACAACTCGTAACAACAAAAAAACTAAACACATCAATATGGAATTACAGAAGTTTTCGTACGACAACCGCATGACCCGGAACTTTGCGATTGCAACCATTGTCTGGGGTGTTGTTGGCCTATTGGCTGGATTACTGATTGCTCTTCAGATTTTTATTCCTGCAATGAATTTCGGATTGGAGTTTACCACATTTGGGCGAACCCGTCCGGTTCACACCAATGCAGTAATTTTTGCCTTCGTCGGAAATGCGATTTTTACAGCCGTGTATTATTCGTTGCAGCGATTGCTGAAAACCCGAATGTACAGCGAAACCCTCGGCAAAATCCATTTTTGGGGTTGGCAGGCCATTATTGTTGCAGCGGCAGTCACACTCCTTTCCGGATTCACGGTTGGCAAGGAATACGCCGAACTGGAATGGCCTATTGATATTGCCATTACCTTAATTTGGGTAGTTTTTGGATGGAACATGTTCGGAACTATTTTGCAACGCCGTACGAGCCACATTTACGTCTCCATTTGGTTTTACATTGCTACCTGGGTAACGGTTGCCGTTCTGCATATCTTTAACTCACTGGCAGTACCGGTTAGTTTCATGAAAAGTTATACCCTCTATGCCGGAATTCAGGATGCTTTGGTACAATGGTGGTACGGTCATAATGCAGTAGCATTTTTCCTGACAACTCCTTTCCTTGGTATGATGTATTATTTTGTTCCTAAAGTATCCGGACGCCCGATTTATTCATACAAACTTTCAATTGTTCACTTCTGGTCGCTCATTTTCCTGTACATATGGGCAGGCCCGCACCATCTGTTGTATAGCTCGTTACCTGACTGGCTTCAAGCGTTGGGAACCACATTTTCGGTAATGCTCATTGCACCAAGCTGGGGCGGTATGATCAACGGATTGCTTACGCTGCGCGGTGCCTGGGATAAAGTACGGCGCGATCCAATCCTGAAAATGTTTGTGGTTGGTATTACCGCCTACGGAATGGCAACTTTCGAAGGGCCAATGCTGTCGTTCAAAACAGTAAATGCCATCAGTCACTTTACCGACTGGACCATTGGGCACGTTCACATTGGCGCGCTGGGTTGGAATGGGATGCTCACTTTCGGTATGATTTACTGGTTGGTACCTCGTTTATACAATACCAAATTATACTCTGTAAAACTGGCCAATATCCATTTCTGGCTTGCTACTTTGGCCATCGTTTTTTATGCAGTTCCGCTTTATATCGGTGGAATTACACAGGCCTTGATGTGGAAACAGTTTACTCCTGATGGATTTCTTAAATATCCAAATTTTTTGGAAACAGTCACCCAGCTGATCCCGATGTACACCATCAGGGCATTTGGCGGTGCGTTGTATGTTGCCGGCTTCCTGATTCTGGTATTCAATATCGTAAAAACCATTCAGGCAGGTTCGTTTGTTGCTGAAGAAGAAGCACAGGCTCCGGCATTGCATTCCGAATCAGAAATGAAGACACAATCGGAAACCTGGCATCGCTTCCTGGAACGTAAACCCATCCGCTTCCTTATTTTCGCAACTATTGCCATTTTAATTGGTGGAATTGTAGAAGTGATT
>Ga0302292_1001909_pt1 | contig 12877 bp, 8 predicted proteins | sample III_Fen_N2_1_FD_194553 | JGI IMG/M metagenome (GOLD analysis project Ga0302292, IMG submission 194553) | Peat permafrost microbial communities from Stordalen Mire near Abisko, Sweden - III_Fen_N2_1 | ecosystem: Environmental > Terrestrial > Soil > Wetlands > Permafrost | place: Sweden: Abisko...
TGCTTATAATGATACAACTGCTCAAGAATTTTTTCCTTTAACCAAAGAACAAGCGGAATATCAAGGATATGAATGGCACGATAAAGAAACACGAGATTATAATATAGATATAAAGATAGAAGACATTCCGATATTTATTGCAGATGTTAATGATGACATTTTGGGTAAGGTTATAGAGTGTTCACATAAAGGTGATTGCAATCATCAGTGTACAGAAGCATTTAAAATTGTTTCCGAAGAATTATCTTTCTATAAACGTATGGGTATACCACTACCTCATCTTTGTCCTAATTGTAGACATTACGAGCGCTTATCTCAAAGAAACCCTATGAAATTATGGCATAGATCTTGTATGCACGAAGGTTGTAATAATGAATTTGAAACTTCATATTCTCCAGATCGTCCAGAAATTATCTATTGTGAAAAATGTTATCAGCAAGAAATTTATTAGTTACTCAGATAGGCCTTTAAGCCCTATCTAGAAAGATATGGAATATAAATCAGAAACTAAAATATGTCAGAACTGCAAAAAGGATTTCATCATAGAGCCAGATGATTTTTCATTTTATGAAAAGATTAAAGTTCCACCTCCAACTTTTTGTTGGAGGTGTCGGGCAATACGTAGAATGGCCTTTAGAAATATGAGACATTTTTATTCACGAAATTGTAATGCAACTGGTGAAAAGATATTTACGTTTATTCCAGAAGATAATAAAATGCCAGTTTATAGTATTAATTATTGGAATAGTGATAAGTGGGATCCTCTTTATTATGGTAGAGATTATGATTTTTCAAAACCATTTTTTGAGCAAATTCGTGAACTTTATAATACTGTACCGTGGGGGATAATGTGGTCAATGGAAATGGTTAATTGTAATTATAGTGTTTCTGGATATTCTCGTAATTGTTATTTATGTTTTGATTCCGGTTATGATGAAGATAGTGCTTATAATGTTACGTTGTTATATAGCAAACAATGTTTTGATAATTTAAATGTTAAAGATGGAGAGCTTTGTTATTACTGTATTAATACTAATCAATCATATAAAACATATTTTTCAAGAGACTGTACTGCTTGTGTTGAAGTCTGGTTTAGCCAAGATTGTGTCGGGTGTCTTAATTGTTTTGGTTGTAGTGGATTAAGAAATAAAAGTTATTATATATTTAATAAACCATATGATAAAGAAATTTATGATTCTAAAATATTAGAAATGAAACTTAATTCTTCATCAGGAATTCAAAAAGGTAGATTATTAGCCGAAAAATTATGGAAAGAAACCCCAGTTAAATTTCAACATAGTATTAAGATTACACATAGTACTGGAGATTATATTTATAATGGAACAGAGTTAATTAATTGTTTTTTTGTGGGGAACGCTAAGAATATGAAAAATTGTCAGAGTGTAATTTATCCTCCAAATAATGATGGTATGGATATCACCTCAAGTGAAGGAACAGAATTAGCTTATGAAACTAGTTCTTCTGGAAATGGAGTGCATAAGACTATTAGTGTGGTTGAATGTGCTAATATTAGTGACAGTTTTTATTCTATAAATTGTAGAAGTGTTACAAATAATTTTGGTTGCGTAGCTTTAAAAAGTAAAAACTATTGCATTTTAAATAAACAGTATAGTAAAAAAGAGTATTTAGATTTATTGCCCAAAATTAAAAAACATATGGATGATATGCCATATATAGATAATAAAGGTAGGATATATAAATTTGGAGAATTTTTTCCTGTAGATATGGCTGCACATGGTTATGGGCAATCACAAGCTTTTGAATATTTTCCACTTACCAAAGAAGAAGCAAAAGAAATTGGGTATCGTTGGAAAGAGCAAGAAATAAGAAAATATAATATTACAAAAAAAGCTAATGAACTCCCTGATAGTATTAATGATGTCTCAGATATAATTTTAGAAGATATAATACAATGCGAACATAATGAATTAAATAATCATTCGTTTGGTTGTAATGTTAATTGTGCTACAGCTTTTCGTATTACTAAACAGGAGTTAGATTTTTATCGCCAAAGTAATTTACCTCTTCCAAGACTTTGTTTTAATTGCAGGCATGTTGATAGATTAAAATGGCGTAATCCACCAGAACTATATCATCGACAATGTATGAAAGAAGGATGTACAAATGAATTTGAAACTTCATATTCTCCAGACCGCCCTGAGATAGTATATTGCGAGAAATGTTATCAGCAAGAAATTTATTAATTACCTTCCGAACGCTATCGCGTTGAGCTGGTAAAAAATTTTAAGTAATCATTCCCCCAGATAGGGGTTGAGCCCCTATCTGGGGGAACTGCGTTTGATTATATTAGGTTTTTGGTTTAGTATGAATATATATGGCAGTTATAATTAAAACAAAAGAACAAATAGAGATTATTAGAGAAGGGGGGAAGATATTGGCAAAGGTTTTGGTGAAAGTTGCGAAGAAGGTGGCCCCTGGGATTTCTACATACGAGCTTGATAAATATGCTTACGATTTGATTCTTGAGGAAGGAGGAACTCCAGCATTTTTGAATTATAGACCCGAAGGGGCACCGAAAGCATTTCCAGCTTCTATCTGTATATCAGTCAATAATGAGATAGTCCATGGTATACCGCTTAAAACTAGAATATTAAAAGAAGGAGATATTGTCTCTCTTGATTTAGGACTTAAATATAAGGGTCTTTTCACAGACCATGCTGTTACAGTCCCCGTAGGGAAGATTTCAAAAAAGGATAAACAGTTACTCGATGATACTAAAAAAGCTCTTGAAACGGGTATTTGGGCAGCAAATGGGGGTGCCACAGTGGGTGATATTGGTAATGCTATAGAATCCTTCGTAAATAGAAAATATGGAATAGTTCGCGAGCTTTCAGGGCATGGGGTGGGGGTGAAAATACACGAAGACCCATATATTCCAAATTATGGCAAAAAAGGTAAGGGGCAGAAATTAATTCCAGGTATGATAGTAGCAATAGAGCCGATGTTAAATATTGGTAAAGATAATATTGTAAGTGCAGATGATGATTGGACCATTAAAACAGCCGATGGCACTCGCAGTGCCCACTTTGAACATACAATTCTTATCACTGAAGGTGACGCAGAAATTTTGACTAAATAAAACTACGAAGAAAATAGCTCTCTTCAAAATGCACGGATATTTTCTTGCTAGAAAATTCCTCGTGCTCGGCTCGACAGCCTCCCAAGGCATTTTTTAGAGACTATTTTCTTCTCCGTTTGTATTTATTGTAGTATAATATTTAGTATGGAAGGATTTAATTTAAATAATGCTCCTAAATTTAAAAATGCTCAAGAGGAGTTGGAATTTTTGCGTGCACATATTGCTGAAAAAGAAAAAGCCTTGAGTGGACAGGGTAAAGATGTAAATAAAGAAAATCTTGCTCATGAAGTTATTAATGAATATAGAAAGTTAAACCCTTTAGATGTGATGCACAAGAGTGCAGTTATGAGCAATAAAGAAACCGAACACCTGGTTCTTCGACTAAAGCCAGAAAGTCATGATAGTAAGATGGAGGAAATGTTGGCAGTATTGCTCGACAAGGGAATTTCTAATGCTCTTTCTATCATTGCAAAAATGGACAATCCTCATCTTGATGATGACTTTCATCGATTTCTTGTTCAATATTTATATACTACACACAAGGTTCCAGGTCTTAAAGAAGGCACACCACTTTTCAAATCTCTCGACATGAAACTTTTTGAAATTACATTGCCTGATGCAGATGATGAAGATAAAAATAAAAAAAGTTTGAAAGAATTACTTAGTGCTATGGAGCAATTCTATGCAGGTATGCACTCAGTAGGTGAAGGAAGAGAAAATTATAATAGAAATCATTTTACCTTAGAGATTGCTTTATCTGAAGGATCTGATCGTTTCATTTTTTATGTTGCAGTTCCAACACGGAAAGCAGAATTATTTGAGAAACAATTACTTGGGATTCATCTAGATGCAAAAATTAAAGAAGTGCCAGATGATTATAATATTTTTGGAGAGAATGCATCTATCTCTGCTTCTTATGCTACACTTGCACATCATGAGGTATATCCCATAAAGCTTTATGATGCTATTGATCATGATCCATTAAATATAATTTTGAATGTTTTTACAAAATTAAAAAAACACGGAGAAGGTGCTTCAATACAGTTTACTATTTGCCCAGAAGATGATGATATTATAAGGAAATTTCATATTATTCATACGGATGTAAAAAGTGGTATGTCTGTAAGGACTGCCTCAAGTTTCACTCGTCAAGTAACTAAAGAATTAAAAAACGTCGCCTCTGAATTATTCTTTGGTTCTTCACAAAAGAAAGAAGAGAAGAAAGTAAATGACAAGGCCGTGGAATATATAGGAGAGAAATTAAAGAGTACTATAATGGCTACCAATATTCGTATTATTGCTTCAGCGGAGACAGAAATGAGATCAAAACAAATACTTTCCGAAATAGAATCATCCTTCAATCAGTTTACAGAGGCAGATCGTAATGGATTTAATTTTAATCATCCTACTGGATCTTCATTGGTAAATCTTATACACGATTTTTCATATAGAATGTTTTCAGATGATTATGAAATGCCTCTTAATTTAAAAGAGCTTGCAACTATATTTCACTTTCCAAATGGTGTTGTTTCTTCACAACTTAAACAAGCAAAAGCAGGGGACGCTCCAGCTCCTATGGAAATGGGAAGTGAGGGAATTCTTCTTGGTATAAATAGTTATCGAGGACGTGATACAGAGATAAGAATGAGTCGTGAAGATAGGATGCGTCATATGTATGTGATCGGTCAGACTGGAACTGGTAAGACGACAATACTAAAGAATATGATTGCTCAAGATATTAAGAATGGTGATGGTTGTTGCTTTATCGATCCACATGGAAGTGATATTCAAGACATATTAAGTTACGTTCCAAAAGAGCGTATTGATGATGTTATTTATTTTGATCCTGCATATACAGCTCGTCCTATGGGCTTAAATATGCTTGAGTATGATCCAAAATATCCAGAACAAAAAACTTTCGTTGTGAATGAACTCATGAGTATCTTCAATAAACTCTTTGATATGAAAACTGGTGGAGGAGCAATGTTTGAACAGTATTTTAGAAATAGTGCTTTTCTTGTGATGGAAGATCCAGATTCTGGGTGTACATTACTTGAGATTACTCGAGTTCTTGGTGATAAGGCATTTCGTGATTTAAAAATATCTAGATGTAAGAATCCAATCATTAGAGAATTTTGGGTTAATGCTGAGAAGACGACAGGGGACCAGTCTCTTGCAAACTTTGTGCCTTATATTTCATCAAAGTTTGATAACTTTATTTCGAACGACATCATGCGCCCGGTTGTTCTCCAAGAGAAATCTGTATTTAATTTCCGAGAGATTATGGATAATAAAAAGATTCTCCTTGTGAACCTTTCAAAAGGAAGATTAGGAGATATCAATGCGAATCTCATTGGTCTTCTTCTTGTTGGCAAAATTCAAATGGCTGCACTTTCTCGTGTAGATATGTATGGGAAACAGATGAATGATTTTTATCTTTATATCGATGAGTTCCAAAATGTGACGACAGATTCCATCGCATCTATTCTTTCAGAGGCCCGCAAGTATCGTCTTTCTTTGACTGTTGCTCACCAATATATTTCACAGCTTGAAGACAAAATTCGTGACGCAGTTTTTGGTAACGTTGGTTCTATGGCTATCTATCGTATTAGTTCTGAGGATGCTAATTATGTTGAGCCTAAATTTAAGCCGACATTTACAGCACAAGATATTATGAAACTAGATAATTTTAATTCCTATGTAAAAATGCTTGTTGGTGGTATGCCAGTTAAACCTTTTAGTATGACTTCACACTGGAGTCTTACTCCAAAAGGGAATGTAGAGATAGTGGATAAAATAAAAGAACTTTCATATCTAAAATACGGACGTTTACGTGAAGAAGTAGAAGAAGAAATTATGGCGAAGTATAAAAGCTCATAAGCTTTGAAATTACCCAAAAATCTGGTAATGTAAGACTATTATAATTTTATTTTAAAAAATATGAAGAATCCAAAAGAAGAAAGAACATATGTGATGATTAAACCTGATGGAGTAAGAAAGGGTTTAATTGGTGAGGTTATTAAGCGTTTTGAACAACGTGATTTAAAGATTGTTGCACTTGAAATGTCACAACCACTACGCGACCAAATGGACAATCATTATCCAAAGAATGAAGAATGGATTACTCGTTTAGGAAATAAAACATTAGCGACTTATGAAAAATATGGATATGATGCAATGGCAGATTTTGGAACTATAAATCCAGCAGAGATTGGTCCCGGAGTTCGTAAATGGCTTATTGATTTTATGATGAGTGCTCCTGTAGTAAAGATGGTTGTTCAAGGATTGCATGCAGTAGACATTGTTCGTAAAATTGCAGGACCTACAATGCCATATTTGGCCGAGGTTGGAACTATTCGTGGAGATTTCTCAATTGATAGTCCAGTTCTTGCAAACAAAGAAAAGAGATGCGTTACGAATATTGTTCATTGTTCAGAGACACAAGAAGAAGCCGAACACGAAATTAAACACTGGTTTGGAGATGCAGTCATTCATGAATATAAACGTCATGGAGTTGACGAATAGTTATATCTTTTAAAAATTATAAAACCACCGTTTGGTGGTTTTATAGAATTAGTCTTGTATGAAAAAAATTGTAGATATATACAAAAAGTATGGAATAGATTCATTGCTTACTGTGCATCAAATGCGAGTGGCATCTATAGCATGGCAGATATGTGATGGAATTAATATTAAAGTCAGTAAAAATGATATTATCTTGGCATGTTTATTTCACGACATGGGGAATATCATCAAATATGACTTTATTCATTTTATAGAACAATATGAAAAAGAAGGTTTAGAATATTGGAAAAATGTTCAAAAAGAATTTATCACTAAATACGGATTAAATGAACATACGGCAACCCTAATGATAGGTAAAGAAATTGGTTTAAGTCCAGAGATAATTGAATTAATTGTGGGAATGGATTCAAAAATAATGGAAAAAATATATTTATCCGATAGTTTTGATCTTAAAATTTGTAAATACGCGGATCTTAGAGCGGCTCCCCGTTCGGTAGTTTCTATTAATGAAAGAATGGAAGAAGCAAAGAAAAGATATGAAGGGCATAGAAATGCTTTTGATGCAGAGCAAAGAAAATTATTCAAAATTAATCTAGAAAAAATAGAAAAACAAATTTTTTCTTATACAAAAATTAAACCAGAAGATATAAATGATGAATCTATTAAGGATTATTTAGAAAAATTAAAAAATTTTTCAATTTAAATTAAGAATCTTTATTGAAGTACTGTCAAAAGTGTGTTTTATTGGAAAAGTTGCTTGCAGATACATTATTACACGAGTATAGTTTAAGTAGGGTTATTTGAATTTTGTTACCTAGAACAATTTTTTAGGGGATTAAATAGTTTTGATACAGTGCTGTATACAAATTATGTTAACAAATCTCTATCATCCTTAGTCCCACTTAGCTTTAAGCTATGGTAATACCTTTCGGATAGTCCTAACAAACGATTCTTTCATATTTTGAAAGGATTTTTTGTTTTATAACCAAAAAATTTCATTCAAATAGCTCTTTTCAAAATGCACGGATATTTTTCTGGTGAAAAATTCCTCATGCTCGGCTCGACAGCCTCCTAAGGCATTTTTCAAAGACTATTTGAATTTCATTTTTTAAGTATCTGATGTATAATAGAATCATATGGAGAATGATACAAAACTAAAAGTTACATTTTGTTCTGGGGCTGGTACTGTTACAGGTGCCAACTTTTTGATTGAAGGGAATGGTAAGAAATTTCTAGTGGACTGTGGACTTATTCAAGGGGAGAAAATTGCCGAAGATTTAAATTGGGAACCTTTTCCTTATAAAGCATCAGAAATTGATATACTTTTTGTTACGCATGGACATATAGATCACATTGGAAGAATTCCCAAACTTATTTATGAAGGATTCTCTGGTAGAATTATTTCTACAATTCCCACAAAAGAAATTACTGAGATAATGCTTGCTGATACTGCGCACTTACTTTCTCGTGATACAGATAATAATTTGGCGGAAATTTATACAGAAGAGAATATTAAAAAAGCAATTAATCTTTGGGAAACTTTAGAATATGGACAGAAATTAAATGTTGATCATGGTTTTCAATTTTCATATAAAGATTCAGGTCACATACTTGGGTCTGGAATGCTTGAAATTATTTATAATAATAAGAAAATTGTTTTTACTGGTGACTTAGGTAATTCACCATCACCGCTTCTTAGAGATACAGAAAAAATTACGGAAGTAGATTATCTTTTTATGGAGTCTTGCTATGGAGATCGTAATCATGAGGATCGTGAAGATAGAAAAAATAAATTAAAAAATGTTATAAATCAAAATTATGAAAGAAAGGGTACTCTTATGATTCCTACTTTTTCACTTGAGCGTACACAAGAATTACTTTACGAAATAGACACATTGGTTGAGAATAAACAAATTCCACAAATGCCAATTTTTCTTGATTCTCCTTTAGCGATTAAACTAACTGCAATTTATAGAAAATATGAAAAATATTTTAATCCTACGGCACTAAAAATTATAAAAGGAGGAGATGATATATTTAATTTTATTGGTTTAAAAATGACCAATGAAACAGAAGAATCAAAAGCTATTTTATATGTTCCAGACCCAAAGATTATTATGGCAGGTAGTGGTATGAGTAATGGAGGCAGAATTCTCCACCATGAGATAAACTATCTTCCTTATGAAAATAACACTATTTTACTTATTGGGTATCAGTCTGTTGGGACTTTGGGTCGTTCTATTGAGAATGGAGTAAAAAAAATTCACATTATGGGAGAGGATGTTCACATAAGAGCACATCTAGAGGAGATTAGTGGATACTCTGGACATAAGGATTCAGATCATCTTGTAGAATTTGTAGAAGATACAGCTTCCACTGTTAAAAAGGTATTTTTACTCATGGGGGAGCCAAAATCTGCGATGTTTTTGGCTCAAAAATTGACCGATAATTTAGGGGTTAATACCTATGTTCCGACGAATGGGGAGTCAGTAATTATAGAGTGTTAAATAATTAAAAAGTTATCCACAGAAAAGGCTAAAATAATTTTTATTTTAGCCTTTTCTGTGATAAAATATACTTGTAATTTGTATATTTTTTACGGATTTAACAAGATTACTGAAATTTTTTTGGTTACGTCAAAAAAGGGTTCGGTAACATGTTTTCACTAAATCAAATGACATATTTTAACTTACAATTTTTCAAAAATCACTGGCCTAAAATACTATCAGTTATTCTTTTTATTTCTCTTTTTGTTGCATATGTAAATATTTTTGCTGTTTTTACTCCAGGGCAAACTCTTGATCCAAATTGTGCTCCAGGAACTGTGGGTTGTATTGTATCTTCACAAGAAGTTCTTGTTTCTGGAACAAACATTAAAACTATAAATGGTAATTCAATATTGGGATCGGGAGATTATACTGTTTCTGGTGCCATGAATTATCCATCTGCGGGTATTGCCGTTTCTACTGGTCCTGGGGGATGGGGAACTTCCATTGTAGATAATTCCACAAACTGGAATACGGCATTTTCACAAACAAGGCAATGGGATGGAGGAAGTACTGGACTAGTAGCAGCTACAGGTAGAACTTCACTTGGTCTTGGAACTGCTGCATTAAATAATGTTGGGGATTTTGTTGCATATAGAACTTTTGGTACAGCTGCAAATAGTAATGTGGGAGACTTTGTTGCATACAGAACATTTGGGACTGCTGCAAATAGTGCAATAGGAGATTTTGCAGCGGCCTTAGTTGCAAATCAAAATTATGTTACAAATGCAGAATTAACAGTATTAGGGAATACATCCGGCATCAACACCGGCGACGAAACAAACACAACTATCAAAACAAAACTCGGGGGAGCTACAACTTCTACAGATGGATATTTAACAACTACAGATTGGAATACATTTAATGGTAAACAAGCAACTCTAGTTTCAGGAACAAGTATTAAAACAATCAATGGAATTACTTTGCTTGGTAGTGGAGATATTGCAATTGCTGGTGCAGGAGGAGATGTAACAGGACCTGCAAGTTCAACAAATAATAATGTGGCATTCTTCAATGGAGTAACTGGTAAGGTTATTAAAGACAGTGGTATAACTCTTTCAGGAAGTAACACAGGAGACAACGCAGTTAATACTCTATACTCAGGTCTTGTTTCAAATGCAACACATACAGGAGATGCAACTGGATCAACTGCTCTAACTGTTGTTGCATTAAACGGTACAAATCTTGCAGGACTAGGTACAGGTATATTAAAAAATACGACAGGTACAGGAGTTCCTAGTATTGCCGTCGCAGGAGACTTCCCAACACTTAATCAAAGTACAAGTGGTAGTGCGGCAACGCTTACAAACCCCCGAACAATCGCAGGAGTTTCATTTGATGGTTCTACTAATATTTCTATTGCTTCTACAAATCTTTCCGATACAGCAAATATTGCTCGATTAAATGCCGCAAATTCTTTTTCCTTGATAAATCCTATAACCATGCTTGCTGAATCATGGATTGGTCCATCATCTACTGCTGGTATTTATTTCAAAGGGGGTAATGTTGGTATTGGGAATAATAATCCTGGTGAATTATTTTCACTTGGAGCAGCTGGTGTTATGAGAGGCATACTTTCTCTCGCTGGAAATACTTCAGGTAAATTAATTATTCAACCCGCAGCTGATGCAGGTAATTATACTTTGACCCTACCGGGAACTCCAGGAACAAATGGTTTTTATTTAAAAACTGATGGAACTGGAAATTTAAGTTGGGGAGATTTAACTTATACAAATGCAAATGCAATGCCAAATACTGTTGGTGGTCTCGCTGCTGGTTCTACTTTTTCAGGACAAACAGTTCAAAATATGTTTGATAGATTATTGTATCCTTACATTGCACCAGCTATTTCTCTTTCAACCAGTCCTTCTACTGGAACAGTTCGAGAATTTGGAAATAATGTAGCAAGTACGACATTGAATGCAACGACAACTAAACGTTCAAACAATATTACCTTAGTTGATTTTTATAGAAATGGAAGTTTGATTCATACACAAGCATCACCTATTGCAGGTGGTGGGCTTGAAACATATGTGGACACAACTCCAGTTACAACAAATGGAGTAACCTTTACATCAAGAGCAGGAGATGGAACTCAAACAATAACTTCAAACGGAGCGGCCTTTACTTTTGTTTACCCATTTTATTATGGAGTAGGAGCTCAAGGTTTAACTGGGGCACAGATTAGAAGTAATTTAACTTTATTGGTTAAGACACCTTCAAATACAACAACGGTTACTTCTCCATCTTCTCAGGTTTTCTATTTAGCATATCCTAATACGTCTGCTGCTTTAACTTCAATTCTTGATTCAAATGGCTTTGAAACAATCAGTGACTATACACTTCGTACGGTTTCTATTACTGGACTTGATGGATCATCACAAACATACAAAGTTTATGAATATAATAATCTTACGACACAGACTAATTTCACGAATCAATTTAAATTTTAATTATGAAAAATATATTTAATAAAATAATAAAAATAATTCCATTTGTAGTAGTAACTATATTGGTTTTTAGTTTATGTTTTATTTTTATTAATAATAAGTTAATTTCAAATAGAGAATTTAAGGATTTTGGTACATTAAGTTTTCAAAATAAGATATTAGATACAAAAACTAATAATGATAACAATACAGTTACCCCTATTTCTTATAATAAAGAAGTTGAAAAAGAAATAAATATACCTAGCTCTAAAGATAATTTTAATATATTAAATACAGTAACAGATCCATATTATTATGGAGTTGGAAATAAAGGATTAACTCCTACTCAAATTTCTCTCTTAACAAAAGATTTTAAAAAAAATACAACACCCCTCACAGTTGCTGTTTCTCCTGTGGATCAAGTTTGGTATTTTGCATATAAAGATTCTTATCCTCCACTTGAAAGTATTAAAGATCAAAATGGTTTTGAATTGATATCTGATTTTACTGTCACGACTGGTAATAAAATAATGAATTCATCTGGAATTAGTACGACATACAGGATATATGAATATAACAATGTGACGACACTTACATCATATAAGGTTACATATATAGAATAATGGAAAAAACAATTACCAAAAAAATAATTAAATCATCAGTATTAGGAATAATTATGGCCGTGGTTTTTGTTGTAAGTTATGTGTTTGCTAGTATCCCACTTGGTTCAAATTTTCAATTAAATTCTCAATTACCACTTGATGCTAGAACAGTAGTGGCTGATACAACCGCAAGGGATGCTATTCCAACAGGACAGAGATATAGAGGATTAACTGTTTTTATACTTTCGTCTGGAGTTAATTATCAGCTTCAAAATGGAATAACAAACTCAGATTGGGTATCTCTTGCGTCAAGTGGGATGGTTTATCCAAGCGTTGGAATTCCAAATAGTACTGGTACTGCATGGGGAACTTCATATTCTACATCTGGGAGTGGTACAGCTCTTGCTCTAACAAATTCTCCAGTATTTACGACTCCGTCTCTTGGAGTAGCATCCGCAACTTCTATTAATGGAGTCACAATTACAAATGGAGGAACAGGTGCATTAACTGTTACAGGTACAACATCAATTTCAGGAACTTCATCCGGCATCAACACCGGCGACGAAACAAACACAACTATCAAAACAAAACTCGGGGGAGCTACAACTTCTACAGATGGATATTTAACAACTACAGATTGGAATACATTTAATG
>Ga0302292_1001910_pt1 | contig 12875 bp, 11 predicted proteins | sample III_Fen_N2_1_FD_194553 | JGI IMG/M metagenome (GOLD analysis project Ga0302292, IMG submission 194553) | Peat permafrost microbial communities from Stordalen Mire near Abisko, Sweden - III_Fen_N2_1 | ecosystem: Environmental > Terrestrial > Soil > Wetlands > Permafrost | place: Sweden: Abisko...
CCTATAAATGAGCTATTTATAAATACAAATTACAATTTAACCAGTCCGGACATTTCTAACCAGTTGAATATCTGGGAGTTTTAACCGGACACTAGTGATGCAAGGATACTCTTATGTGAAAGACTTTTACAGTCCGGCGTATGATCATGCAAACTTACCGAAGGAAAAGGACTTCCGCCGCACACTTTACTGGAACCCGGACGTAAAGACGGATAGCACCGGAAAAGCCAGTGTCCACTTCTACAACAACAGTACCTGCAAGGCGATGAAAATTAGTGCGGAGACGTTGACAGAAGATGGAAATGTTGGTGTTATAAATGAAGGTGAATGAATAAGATGGTTGGATTTAAAACAGTAAGGCTTTTGGTTATACTACTTTGTTTCAGCTCTTTCATATACGGGCAAAATAAGTTAAAAGGCCTTGTTTTGGAAGAGAAGAGCAAAGCACCTGTAAGTTTTGCCACTGTTTATATCAACGGTACTACAAAAAGCGCTATAACTAATGAGAACGGTAGCTTTACAATTGCCAATGTGTCAACACCTTGTCTATTGGTTGTGAGTTGCGTCGGCTATGAACCACAAATGGAAACGATTAATAAAGTCAAGGCAGAACCTTTAACGCTATTGCTGCACGCGAAAGCCAGTCAATTATCCGAAGTTGTGGTCATGGGCAAAAGCCATCGGGATAAATACCTTACGGAATTCAAAAATAGGTTTTTAGGAACAGACCGTTGGGGAAAGAAAGCGATATTAAGGAATGACAGTGACCTGATTTTTAGTCAATATACAGACACCTCAAAAAAGGATCGTAACTTTCTGTACATTAATGCACTGGGTTATGGTAGTATTGATGAACAGTATACTCAATGGCTAAACGATAATAATACGGATGGCTCGTATTCTGTAAAGGCAAATGTGCCTCTGATTGTTGACCTGCCTTTATTGGGCTATACGGTATATATCCACTTGGTTGACTTTACGCTCCTTAAAACGAATGGACAAGAATGGAGGTGCCTTTATAAGGGTTACTATTATTATAAACCTTATGAAACGACCAGCAAGCATGATTTGTACAAGTATGAAAAAAACAGGGAAGAAGTTTACTATAACTCCAGCATGCACTTTCTTCGTTCGCTTTATAATAACAATCTTATGCAGAATGGATTTTTAAGCGTTAATTTGGCGTTCAATAATTTAACAGGCAAACTTGAAAAGCGCTATAATGACATAGTATCATTTATCGGGCAAAAGAACTCAGATCTGATTCAAATTGAAGGGCTCAAAAACGAAGTGTTCACGATTTATTATTTCAGTGGTTCGGATGGAAAACCGCTCGACTTAGATAAAGTTGAAACTAAAAACTCCATAAGAAATTCAAAATTAAAACTTTGGGATAGGTTCACTCTGCATGCATCCCAACAAGAACAATTTTCTGTGGAATTTCTGGACAATGATTGCGCGGTACGATCTAACGGTACATTTCCTAATAACGATATTGTCTTCAGCGGAGAAATCTCAACTTCTGTTGGGACCAGGCTCCCGGATGACTATCAACCGAAAGGGCAAGATGAGGATATACAACCATTTTCGGGAATTTAATCTACAATCAAAACATCAAAAGTGGATACAAGGCCTTCCAAACTTAAACGAGAGAATATGGCTTTCCGTAACTTGTTGCTAATTGGATCAATCTGAAAATTGTATGCGGTGGAGAAGTCTGCCTTTTCAAGATTTGTATTGGCGAAGACAGCCAAAGCAAGATCACAGTTCTTAAAGGATGCTCCTTTTAAATTCGCTTCGCTGAAATCGGCTTCCTGCAAATTACATCCGTAAAATTGTGTGCCCTGAAGGTTCAATCCGACAAATAAAGCATAGTGAAGATTGGTATTGGTAAATCGGAGGGATAAGGAATAATTGTTGCAGTAGGTGAATTCAATTCCGGTCATTTTGCAATCTATGAATTCCACATCTGTCCAGGATGTTGTGTCCATCTTGCACAAACTAAGGTTACACTGGGTGAATTTACAGTGCGTAAAATAGATTCTTTTAAATTGGATTTCTGTGAAGGTGCAGTTCATAAATTCGCAGTTGTCGTACTCTTCGTCTAAACCGGTCTCTGTGAAAATTACTTTCTTGATTTGTGTATTCTCTGCCATTTCTCGTAGTTTGCGTTTTCAAAACGCAGCAAAGTTATAAAAAACAAAGAAGGCTATCTCACGACAGCCAATCTTCCTTAACCTTAAATCTAATACCATGAAAAACACAATGCAAATGTAGGGGGTTGTTAGCTATAATGCAAATTATTTGACCAGAAAAATATGTTCTTTAACATGTTTTAGCTATTTAAGTGAGTACAGTTGGATGGTAAGCAAAATATGATGGATAATTCAATGAATTTGGCACACAATAATTCTAATTTAGTTGAATAATTGCTTATATTTGGATATGTTGAAAAGGCAATAAAGAAGTGCTGGATTTTGCAAAGATATTCTAACAGAAAGAAATTATGTCGAGAAGAAAGTGTTCACAGATTGTGAGGGGACAATACGCCATTGACGGAGCTGGTGTCCATTTGCGCAGAGTACTTGGATTAAAAACTGTAAAGGATTTTGATCCGTTCTTAATGTTGGGCGGTTTTGATTCAACCAATCCAGAGGATTACATAAAAGGCTTTCCCTGGCATCCACATCGCGGAATAGAAACGGTTACTTATTTGCTGCAAGGAGAAATCGAACACGGCGATAGTATGGGCAACCAGGGATCTATACAAGATCTTCAGTGCCAATGGATGACAGCGGGATCAGGTATTATTCATCAGGAGATGCCAAAAGCTTCTGAAAGATTGCTGGGCTGTCAACTTTGGGTCAATCTTCCCCAAAAAGAGAAAATGACAGAACCCGCCTATCGGGATATTAAAAAAGAAGATGTGACCGCGATACAAGAAGAGAACGCGACAATCAGAGTTCTATCTGGGAAATACCATGATTATCTTGGGGCAGTGAAAAATGAACATATTAAAGTCCAGTATCTTGATGTAACCTTGGAGCCCAATACGGTCTGGCACTATCAGGAAACCTTCAACGACCAGACTCTATTTCTGTATCTGATAGAAGGGACCTTGGCACCAGATGAAGCACTGACTAATTTTGAGGAAAAAGCCTGCGCAATCCTACTGTCAGCTTCGACATCAGAAAGTACGGATCAGGATGAAGTGTTGGTTAAAGCAGGAGCAGAAGGAGCGAGGTTCTTTCTCTTGGCTGCCAAACCTCTCCATGAAACAATCGCCTGGGGCGGACCTATAGTCATGAATACGGAAAAAGAATTGGACGAAGCCTTTAGAGAACTTGACAATAATACATTCATTAAACACGCCAAGCCGCAAAGACTGTAGAAATTATTAAATCGAAGCTCCTATATTGCAGGCCTCTTTCATTACAGTTTTGTTTTTTACTTCTCCCATTTTCCAGACGCCTGTTCCATAAATGGTCTCTTTTTCCTGTGCATCTTTCAGACAGGAGGTAAACCCTCTAAATTCTACCAACGCCCTATCCATAGCTGCTTTATTATCATCAGCAGCCGTCATGATAAAATAAAACGCTTTGTTGTTTATCTCTGTATATCTCGAACAGGTTCTGTCAATAAGCGTTTTCATTTGTCCGTTCATTGTGTAAAAATAGATGGGAGTCGCCATTACAATTACATCGGCAGTGATCATCTTTTCCAGAACCTCAGCCATATCATCTTTTTGCGGGCAGCTTTTATCCTTGTCAATACAGGTACCGCAACCCGTACAATAATTGATTTTTTTGTCTTTTAGATAAATTTTCTCAGTTTGATGTCCTGCTGTTTGTGCTCCTTCAATAAATTGATCGCACAATAGATCTGAATTGCCACCCTTTCTCGGACTTCCCGACAATACTAATACTTTTTTAACCATTTGCGTCTTCATATAATCAATTTTATTTCAAAGTTACTCAAAAATAGTTGGAGTTTGTCGAATGTCGTATAGTGGCGATTCCCTGCCTTTGTCTCTATCAATCACGGATAACGGAAGTTCATTCCTGGCATTCCTGATTAATAATCTCTTTTTATTTTTCGACCGAATCCACCAAAGCCAATTGTAATGTATTGCATATTTCCATCAAATTCAGGATATGATTTGGAAAATTGAGAGAAGTTATAACCATATCGAATTCTAATAAACCAATTGCTTTCTTCAGGACTGCTGCGCGTTACCATTGCCATTTTGGGCTTTCCAAACTTAAAATCCATATTGAAACCAATTGAATATGTAGTAGTAAATTTTAATTCAAAATCTTTTAGATAAGGAAATTTTTCCATGTCATATTCGGTTGGAGAAATATCAGTTGAGGATATGCCCACGAACGGAGCCAGTTTAAAGTGTTTACTATCATGAATGATATATCCAAGAGAGGCTTCCGGCAAATAGACCCGGACTTGTGAATTTTTCGGCCATAGTTCACCCTGCCCATATAAATCTTGTTTTGTATTACTGAAGCCTATATAATCTCTCAAATATAATACGAGGTCCTTATAGTAAACATCAAAGGCAACGCCCATTGGTACATTGTTGGTGTAAAGATTTTTTAAATTTCCTGAGAATAAACCATACCCACTAAATATCTCATAAGCAAACCCCCAATTTGAAGGAACAAGTTTATAACGAATAAATTTACGTGTTATGCCAATGTGCTCATCGTTAGGATAGTTTTGTAAATAATTGTCGGCTAATAAGTTTAATGTGTCCTGCGTAATATCTTTTGTGTCTTTTGTTCTCAAACATTTAAATAAATGCATGAATAGAAAATCCTTTTCCGATTGAGTCAAATTTGATTCTTTGATTGAATTCTCAATCGTTTGCTTCTGTAGATATAACTTTTGCTGCAACTTCGAATATAGTAAATCTTTTGAAGGAATAATTTTGTTTTGTACGGATGAGACTATTGAATCATAATTTATAGTACTTTGAATTATATGATTAAAATCTTTTGTCCAATAATCTATAAGCCATTGTTCAGCCCAATATAACGGCATATAGTCCTCATTTGATAGTTTGTTTAGATAATCATCTGTCTCTCGAACCTTTGCCGTGTCCCCGTCTATAAATTCATCCAATAGCGATACTCTGCCTTTAGAAATTAATATCGATTTTGTTTCATTCGAATCTGATATCTTGTTTGCAGTAGTTTGATTTTGAGCAAAAGACGATTGAGTGCTATAAATCAAGATTGTCAATAAAAATAATTTTCTCATTAATCTGTAGTGTTTATATTTAAGATGATCATTTTAGGTGTAAAATTTACTTTATGCTATAGTTATTTTTGATATTTGAATTCAGTTGAATTGAACGATTTCTTTAATGCTTGATGAACGTTTTTGTGCTTTATCCACAGTTTATTTACAAATATCGAAAGTTTTTGAAATATAAGCAAACGATGAACAAATAAATTAAGAGGATAATGCTGGCTATATCTTTTATCTGACAGTTATTGGTCTTGTTGTTGACGTAAACTGGTTTCGATTCCTTTTTGATATTGTTTTCTAATATTCAATTATCCAGAAGATTAATTTGCTTTTTTTACAGCTTTGTAGATCTCGAACCATAAAATGCTGATGCATCCGGCGGCTCCTGAGATAAGGATTTCAGCGGCTCCAAGAGATGTGAATCTGAACAAGTCACGCAGGAACGGAATACACAATACGATTGCCAAAAAGAAGATAGCTAAGCTGACAATCCATTTGACACTTTTGTTTGGGGTTACCAGAATCTTGAAAATGTTGTTTTCCCAGGAGCGGTTGGTTTGAATGGTCAACAAATTAGATGTAATCAGTGTGATAAAAGACATGGTTCTGACTGCCTCTGCCGAGTAATTCAAATGAATCCCCATAAAATAGACACCAAGAACTACCAACAAGATTGAGACACCTTGCATGCAGGTCATCAGAATTTTACCCCCACCGAAGAATTTGCCTTTTGTCCCTCTTGGGGGACGATTCATTACATTCCTCTCTTCTTTCTCGGATTCAAAAATGACAGAACAAGCAGGGTCGATAATCAATTCCAGAAATGCAACGTGTATGGGGAAAAGTAATAGGGGATATCCGGCAAAAAAGACAGGTATCAATGACAATCCGGCAATTGGAACATGAATGGCAAATACATATCCGAAGGCTTTCTGCATGTTGTCAAAAATACGGCGTCCCATGCGTACGGCACCAACAATGGAAGAAAAATTATCGTTAGTCAAAACCAGAGAAGAAGCCTCGCGGGCAACGTCTGTTCCTCTTTCACCCATGGCAATGCCAATGTTTGCCGCTTTTAGGGCAGGTGCATCATTTACCCCGTCGCCGGTCATGGCAACCACTTCACCTTTCAGCTTTAGCGCATTGACAATCTTTAGTTTCTGCTCAGGTACCACGCGTGCAAAAATATTGATGTTGTCGATTTTTGTACTTAGTTCTTCCTCTGTCATGGCTTGCAATTCCGGACCAGTCATGCACTGGCTGTAATTTTTCAGGCCGATTTCACGACCGATGTTTTGTGCAGTGACAGGATAGTCACCGGTAATCATGATAACGCGGATTCCTGCTTTGTAGCATTCTTGTATAGCGCCTTTTACTTCAGGGCGTATAGGATCAGACAATCCGATCAGGCCGATGAATTTGAAGTCAAAATCATGCTGAATATCAGGAAGAATCTCTTTGCCGATTTTTGCTCTGGCAACTCCCAGTACCCTTAATCCTTTCTCTGCCATTTTCTGAATGGCTGTTTCATATTCGGTGGTATTTTCCAGATGACACAAGTCAAAAATGGTTTCCGGAGCACCTTTGGCTGCAATGGAATAGGTACCCGTATCTTTTTCAAGATAAACCCTTGACATAGCCATTTGCTCTTTTGTAAGAGGGTATTCACGAACCATGGACCAGTCGTGGTGCATGTGCTCGGTGTTTTGCAAATAGTCTTCTCCAAGCTGGATGATAGCCTTTTCCATTGGGTCATTCGGGCTTGTTTGACTGGACAGGATGCCGTATTCAATGATTCGATGAAATTCTTCGGGGAAACTATTCGTTTTTAGAATGTCAACGAAACCTTTCTTGTTGTATAAAGTGCTTACGGTCATTTTGTTCTGTGTCAAGGTTCCTGTTTTGTCTGAGCAGAGTACGGTTGCTGAGCCAAGCGTTTCGATGGCATTTGGCTTACGGGTCAGAACGCCCTTTTTTGATATTCTCCAGGCACCAAGAGCCATAAAAACAGTAAGGATAACAGGAAATTCCTCTGGAATGACAGCCATTGCCAACGTAAGTCCGGCTAAAATGCCGTTTAACAAATCTCCACGGGTTAAGAAATAAACCAAGACTACAATCAGGCAAAGACTGGCACCAATCAAGGATAGCTTTTTTACCAAAGTATTCAATTCGCTTTTCAAATTGGTGGGCTCTTCTTTTACATCACCAAGTGCCGTTCCGATTTTTCCGATTTCTGTCTCAGCACCGATCTTTGTGATTTCAGCTACGCCGCTGCCTTGGACAATCATGCTTCCAGAGAAAACAAAAGACGTATCGTCGCCACCGGGTGATGTTGCTATTTCTGTACCGTTTGACTCTATCTTGCGGACAGGAACTGATTCCCCTGTCAGTAGAGACTCGTCGACCTGAAGATTGATGGAATGTAATATAACGCCATCGGCTGGTACTCTTTCCCCTTCTGAAAATACCACCAAATCACCTATGACAAGTTCTCTGCACGATATCTTGATTTCTATGCCATTTCTTATTACAATAGCATTCGGACTGGAAAGCTCTTTCAGGGCATCAAGGGCTTTTCCGGTTTTTCTTTCCTGATAAAACTCTATACCCATGATAAAGACAACAAATCCCAGCAACATGAATCCTTCCCGGATATTTCCAAGAATCATATAGAGCGATCCGCAAATGATCAGCAACATGAACATCGGTTCCTTAAATATGCCAACAATCTGCTTCAGAAAGCCGCCGGACTTTGCATTCGGCAGTTCATTGAATCCGTTTTTGAGTTGTTTTTCTTTAACTTGTTCTTCAGTTAATCCGGTGAAGTGATGCCCGGAGAAATCAGCATTTTTTTCCATAAATTTATTGATAAAAAAATTACTGGCTACTGTTTTACCCTGAGCCTAACCGGTTTAGCGATCAGTATTTGTTTATAATGATTTGGTCAGCTTTTCAAGAAGAACTGTCAGTTGTTCCAATTCTTCAGGTTCGAGTGTCTCTTGCATCAATTCTGCAAATTGGGTATGAGCGCGTTCATGCATTTGATTGATCTGCATCCCTTTTTTTGCAAGGTGCAAATGGGAACTTCTCCTGTCTTCGTCAGACTGGATTTTTGTAACATATCCTTTTTTGATGAGTTTGTCCAATGCAACAGTTACGGTAGGTTTGGTCAGCCGCATTTCGGTGGCCAGTTCTGTTATGTTCGGATTGCTCATCTCATTGATGATTTCAAGGTAATGCATCTGTGCCGTTGTGAGCTCCTTGATGTTTAGTTGCTCACGTGCAAGCTCTTCCATTTCCCCAAGATTTTGGGATAGTTTTGAGATGATGCTGACTATTCTTTCCACAATCAATGAATTTTAGGACACAAATATAGTTAGTTTGCCCTAACTAACAAGGAATATGTGAGAATATTTGTGGAATATTTAGTTTTGAATGCACGAATCAGTTCAAAGGTATTCCAAACCAAGTCACCTTATCTATAAACATGGCTTTTCGTCCAAGTTTCCCTTTGCCAAAATAGACTTTTAACCATTCCTGCTGTTCCTTTACTTTATTCAAGGCGTCGTCAATAGATTTGGAAAGTTGCATGACCAGATTTTTCGTATTCAAATCAGTTGAGTTAACTTGAACCAATTTTGACTTTGACGCTGTAAGTTTATCGAGCGCAGAATCAACCATCTTTTGTATATCTAAATCCGGCTTTTTGGGAATGAATTGTTTATTTCTATAATCGATATATTCATTGAGTTTGCTTATACCATCATTATAATCTGCTGTAGCAGAATTATATAAATCCACTGTTCTTTTTTGCCTATCGTCTTCAATCTCCAGCTTAATATGCTGTAATCTGTCAAAAATAAGTGAATTCTTTATCCCGTTTCTTTCTATTCGAGAGGCAGAAGATATAAGCTGGTTTATAGGATCTTGACCCTCGTATGCCTGAATGGAATCCTTGAAATTAAAAAATGGTTTGGACTTGTTCAACTTCGTCTTCCCCTCAACAAATTCCTGACTGCTTACCGGATAATTTAAATATTGCCATAGATAATCAAAGGGCATGTGCGAACTTATTAGATCTGAAGGTTTTGCCATAAAGTAAGCATTGTTTATCTTCCTGATAAATTTACCACTCTTGATATAACCCGAACCCCAGGTAGGATCAAATAAATACCAAGTCCCATCTATACGGGCAGCACACCATGAATGGGGAATGTAATCTGTAAATCCATTTTGTTTTGTATAACCCTCTATAACGTATGCTTTTATGTCTGATTTAATACAAATATCTTTAAACAATGCAGCATAGTTCTCACAAATTCCTTTTCTTGTCCGCAACGGCTTTGAAATTTTGTCTTGTTCATTCTCATAGAAGTTGATAGCAAACATATTTCCAATATCGTACTTAATATTGGATGCAATCCAGATAAAAATAGCTCTTGATTTCTCTTTGTCAGTTTTAAAGTTCGCCTTCATATATTCAGCGATATTATCAGTCGACTTTGTTTGTGAATCAGCAAGTTGAAGAGCCTTCTTATCTATTGCCGCAAAAACATTGACTGCATTACTTTGAGCAAAAGACAATTGAAAGACAACAGATAAAAGGATTAGAATTATTACTTGCTTCATTATGATAAATAGGTTATTTGAACTTGCGCTTTTCTTAGCTGGAAAAATCGGAGCATACCCAGCTACTTAGTGTTGTTTTTTATTGTCCTTTCCATTGTAAATTTTGTCAAGAGCATCTGTACTAATATAAGAGTTATACCGCCAAATACGATTATGCCCCAAATCATTAGGTTTGTCACATGAAAATTCAAATCAAAATATGCTCTAACATTCCTCCAACTCCGTCACCTTCAAATGCCAGTAATGCAGTTGGTACACAAATCAAGGCCATTATCAGACCGGAAATCATTAGGACCTCACTTTTTAACTTGAAAAGACCTGGGCCAACAATGTTATTGTAACAAATTCTCTTTCCATAATAATATCCGGCAATTAGCCCTAACAACGAATTGAATACAGGGAAGCCCATGAAGAACCCATATACACCAATATTATAAAGTATATAAATAATAAGAATCAGACTTGATGGTAAAATATAAAGATTCTTAATCCAACCCTTTAGGAAAAACGAACCAATGATTATCCCTATCAACAAACCCGCAGCAAAATAATATCCAAAATGATACTCGGATTTATCAAGATAGAACCAAACCACAACAAATATAAGGCTTAATATAAAAGGAAAAGCCAAACCAAAAATGGTTCCGAAAAAATATTTGTCAAAACGTTTCATGTGAACTAAATATACGGTTTTGTAAGGAAACCTATTACATCATCTGTGTTCAGTGGCTTTATATAATTATCTTTTCTATCATTATAAGCTGCTAAAATACCTATTATTTTTAATAACGTGTTTTTTTCTGCTTAAATATTCAATTTATCCTGCAATCTCTAAACATTCCCGGAATGCCATGCCGCTAGATGCCGGAAGCACTGCAAGGAAACACAGATAACATAAGCATAGACAGCAAAAACCAACAGCATAATCCTAGGTCCGCGTTTTCCAAATCACACACCTATATATTGTACCACACAAAACATAGACCCAGCCATATTCGGACTTAAAACCGTAAATCGCTTTTAGGAGTAAAATGAACTTCGACAACTTTTACGGCTCTTTTGCAATTTAGTTGAAAAAAGAATTTCCTGTCAGGTACATTTTTCGCTTTAGCAACTCTAAACTGGCTCTACCATAAAGCATACGTTTTATTGTCTTCAACTTGTTTACAAAACCTTCAACGATGCCGTTTGAAATCGGATAAATGATGGCATTCTCTACAGCTTTTATGTCAAGCCTGATTCCAATGACGAATGTCTTGAGTTTTGCGATTTCAGTGTTTTGATAGTATTTAAGCCATGAAGATAGCTTAGCCACATTCGAGCCTTTTATGATTTCATAAAATGATTTAGCTGCATCTCTTATCTCATTAAACCATTGGAGGTTAATCAGTGTAGAGATTAACTTGTATTCATTCTCCGTCAAATCTTTTCCGCGTATATCCTTATCTACGATGTGCGATATTACCCTTATCGGCAAGAGCGGGCTTCGGTTATCCTTAGGCTTTTTAATCATTTTTCCTTTTTTTGCAATCTTACGCTCTTTGATCAAATATTGGTAATGGTTATAAAATGGTGTATTACTAAATTTTGCTCCTTGTCTCAGGAGTTCCTTAAATATGAAATTCAAGGATTTGCCTTCGTTCAAATACAATTTTGCGACATAGTCATCATATAGATAATAGTCTTTACGCTCTTTACTCCTTGCAGGTTGAAGTGAAGTCCATTTCATATACTTCCTGACTGTCTGTCTGGCAATTCCAAGCTTTCTGGCTATTGCGCTTATTTTAAAACCTTGTTCTTGAAGTTCTTTGACTTCGCTGAACATTGTAGTCCGTATGTCTATAGGATTGTCCGCATTTTTACCAGGCTTAACTTCTGCATCTTGCAATACTGGTTCAGATTCTTCTTCAGTTGAATCCGGAAAGCGCACAGCATCTCTGTAGGCTGTATATCTATTACTGATAACCTTTGTCACGCAGTCAGACATGTTCTTTATCAAATGAAACCTGTCCGCTACTTCTATAATATTCCTGCCTGTTGAAGCAATTGCGGCAGAGTAATCCGTAGAACGGTCTCTGCTTACCACTTTGACTTTTTGATGACTGTTAAGCCATTTTCTAAAACTTTCCTGCTCCCTGTCGCCTAGAAGTCCAAAAAAACTTGAGTTCTCAAGATTGATTATTATACTGCCATAATCTACACCTTTCTTAAAAGCCCAATCGTCCACACCTATACTCTCTACGCCGTCATTATCAGGTATGTTTATGCGATGTATATCTCTCAAGATCGTGCAATTGTTGATTGGAATCTGCATGTTTTCCAGCAAGTGCATTGCATTAATAGATGAGCATACTGATCCATGCTCGGTTACTACTACCTCACACCTCCTTGTACGACGTCTGTAACGGAACACCTCATTGCCAGGCTGTTCCGCAAATGTTTTCTTTATGCAATTATTATTGTCACAGAAAAACTTTCTCGCATGAAAATGGAGCACACTACCTTTTCCTATGACTGGCAAATCAACTATTGTTCTAAAATAGCGACTATGAACCCTCTCACTTTTATGACCGCAGTATGGACATATCCCATCTGACCACTTGGAATGGGCGTATAGATGCATCGTATTGCCGATAAAGTCTGCCGATTCAATGTAAATATCAGACTTTTTGAACAGTACATTAAAATTCAGAGCATCTTCTTGAGATTGTATTGAAAGATTCTCTTGCCTCTGCGTCTTTTTATTACTACTTTTACTTGTATTAGGATATTTAAGCATGATTTTTGAACTCTTTGTTTCACACCTTAAAGTTATAAAAAATGTGCTTAATATCCTAATTATCATTATATTAGTATCAATATAATCACTCCAGTTCTGAACTCTTTTTCATGAATTGCAAGCAATTGATTTTACGCTTGCTCAATGTGCTTTTTCGGTATACATATTCTGACTTTTTCAACTAAATTGCAAAAGAGCC
>Ga0302292_1001911_pt1 | contig 12860 bp, 19 predicted proteins | sample III_Fen_N2_1_FD_194553 | JGI IMG/M metagenome (GOLD analysis project Ga0302292, IMG submission 194553) | Peat permafrost microbial communities from Stordalen Mire near Abisko, Sweden - III_Fen_N2_1 | ecosystem: Environmental > Terrestrial > Soil > Wetlands > Permafrost | place: Sweden: Abisko...
ATGCTATTTGTTCGCTTTGAAATTTAAATTTTTCGTTTTCGGCTTGTTTTACGAAAGCCAAACTTTCTTCGAGTTGTGATTTTTCATCGTCTGTTAATTTTCGGGTAATCTTCTTTAATTGCGCGACACGTTCGGCATTTAGCCTTAATTCTTCTTCGTATCTTTTTTTCCGAAAATCTAAAATTTCTTGCTCGCTCTTACCCTCGGCTTTCATTCGCTCTGTTAGTAGTTGGGTGCTATCAGCAAAGCCATCCATTGCCTTTGTTAATCCCTTTACCTGTTCTTCTGTTTCGGCGAATTTGTTTGCAATACCAAAAAATGATTTTAAAGAATTTATAATTTCACTGAAATTTGCAACCAGTAAAATGATTCCGCCTATTAAAACAGAAATTCCAACCGTAGCCATCGCCATTGATGCAGCCGACGTAACACCGAATATTTTTTCAAGGGTTGTTAATGTGACTTTCCATGCTGCTAATGCTTTTGATTTAACTGCCTGCACACCCATCATGAATGAACTTTCCTTTTGCAGTGCATTTCCAACCTCTTGAACTCCATTCATTACTGATTGGATGGCTACTAATTTTTGAATGCTTTTTTGGACATCCTCGCTTTCTACACCAAACAGCGCACTTGCACCCTCTGCGACCTGTGCTGCTGATCCTAATGCCTGAAACGCCCCAACTGCCTGATCTATCCCACGAGTATCAGAACCTGTATTTTTTAGCTCTGTTTGAACATCAGATAGGGTGTCCTTTAGTTCGCCCCCCCTTTGTCGTAATATTTTATATTCCTCTGAATTTTTTTGACCAGCCAATTGCATAGCTGCTAATTGTGCTGTAATTTCCCTTAATTCTAATTTTAGTGATTTTGTTGCCCCCTCGTAATTCCCGACATTTCGATTATAAATCTTCATTGATTCATCGGATTCTTTCAGGGCGGTCTGCATCTCATTGATCTTTTTGAGCATTTCCTGCCCTTGCGCGCTCTTTGTTTCTTCCGCTGATAATTGACGATATGCGGCAATTGATGCTTTTACCTCTTTCTGAAGTGCCTCGTAACTGTCTTTTGCTTTATTGGTTGCGGCGGCTGCTTCAATTTCGGCGGCGGCTGTTGCTTTAATTTCTTTTTGCGCCCCTGCGAGTTCAAGTCTGGCTTTTGCAATTTCAATATTAGCGACTTTTTCTACCCCTGTTAATTGATCGGTTTTGGCTTTTAATTTGTCAAGTTCTGTTTGATATTCTTTAGTAACTTTCGATCCATTTATCATTGCATCATTAATCTCCTTTGATGCTTTCGATAAATCTTCCTGACTTTTTGCACCACGAGCTGAATCATAAAGTTTTTTAACCTCAATGGAATAAGTTGAAATGACTGTTTTTAAACCATCTAAATTTGCGGTTATACTTGCAACCTCTCCCGAAATTTTCGATACGTCAAAAATGCTGTCTATTAATTCGCTTGCCATAATGCTTTTATTTTTTGAATGAATGATTTCTTAATATCGTTCTTTGCCTCGTTGCTCAGAATTTTTGCGGTTGGTGCAATGGTATCTTTTAATGGAAATGTTTCAACAATTGCCTCCGCTCCTGCACCCCAAGAAATAAATTCAATGTCATTTTCATTTTGAAATTTTAGGTTTCCGTGAAATTGCCCGCTTTCTTCCCAATCTTTAAAAGGCGGGTAATCGCTAATTTTATTACCTGCAAATGTCAACCCTTCATCATTACTTGAAATTGCATCCTGAATAACGATTCCATCATTTTCATGAACCGATTCAATAGCAATTTTCCTGATAACATCAGGATTTATTTTTTCGAGTTTCCGGGCAAATTCAAAGGCGTTCATTTCTTCTGATTTTGATTTTCGTATTGTTGTTTTTGACCTTCGTAAAATTTCATCATTTGTTCGGTCGCTGAAACAAGGTAAAGAAGATCATTGCTTTGATCAATGTCCGAGCCATAATACTTTTTCAAAACAAGTAGCCATTCCAAAAAAGATCTATAAGGGTTCGTTTCTTCTTTGCCTTTTTGCGCTGTCTTTTTGTCGATCTCTTTTTTTAATTCTTCAGCCCTATTAAGATACTTTAGTCTTTTTTCTTCATCAAATTCGAGCATGGCAATCAATGATTTTGCCAAAATCAAAAGGTAATCTTTTTGAAGTTGGAATAAATGAAGATCAAACCCGCCGGTAAAATTTTGAACCTTGGAAGAAAGTAAATCGCTAATCTCTTTTAGTTTGCTTTGATCATACCCGGTTTTCAACAAATCAAGGTAATCTTTAATTGTGGTTTCTATGAGTAGGTTTTCGTTCATGATTCAAAGTTACAAAAAAACAGGGTGGTTCATCGCCACCCTGTTTTTATTTTTCGATTGGCTTTTTGTCGCCTTGATCTTTTGGTTTCTCTTCTGGCTTTATGCCTGCCATTTTTTTTGCGGCGGCTTCCAGGCTTCCGGCTTCCTTAATTTGTAATTCATTTACAAAATAATTGACCTCTCCGATCTTAAACAGATGCAGTACCATAATTAAATGAAGCCAGCAATGTTAAATTTGACTTCGTCACAATAATGTGTAGCCGTTGAAAATTCAAGGCTGACAACATCGGCGGTGGTTGTAAACCCAGTGCCAGTCAATGTCACTGTTAATTGGTTTGTTGCAAAAGCAGCAGCAGCAGAAACGACAACCCCGTTCACAATCGCTATAATAGTGATCGGGTCAGCGTCGAATGTTGTCAAAATTGTTTTTGATCTTGAATTAATAAGATTCAAAACAGCAACAATCGATGTAGATGTGTGTGTCGATACCGTTGAGATCGTGAAATCCAAAGGAATTTTAGGAACGATATCCTCGGTTTCAATAGCAGCCGCAATATAGCCTAATTCTTTAACAATATACCGAGCTGTAATTTCTACGGTCTTTTCATTTGCCAAATCCATAAAACCACCATTGGATGTTTTGCCGGAAAAATTAATTTCCATCGTACGAATGGAAGCGGCTTTTAATGTTTTTTCGCCATACACGCCCCCAAGATTTCCGATAACCAAACAATAGAAAGTATTGCCAGTTGCTTTCTTTCCGAGAATTTTGTTGATATACATTTCATCCGGGAAAGTGTATTTGTCGGCTGCAACTTCCTCTTTTACGAGTTCCATCTTTGAGGTTGCAACACGTTCGATATTCTTTTCTGCGACGTTAGCCCCCACAATCGAGTTCCATCCCTGCAAATATCCAATGCAAGTTCCGGCGGCTATTTCTGCGTTTATTGCTGTTGCTGTTAACGAAGTTAAGGCAACATCTTTTTTATTAGAATAGAACGCGATACCTACTGGATATTCAGGTACTATGTTCAAGGCGGCTGCTGCCACCTGTAAAAAATCTCCACTCATATTTTTTCTTTTTAATAATTTAAAATTCTTGTTTTCAAACGGTTATTGTAAGTATTCATTGCCGCTAATTGATCGGTTAGAATATCTTGATCCGTTTGTGATAATTGTGTAAAATCGTAACCGGCTACATAAATAGTCAGGCTATCGATTTTCTTTTCAAGCTCTGATTGTTCTGTTTGCAAAGCATTCAAAACAGCGTCAACGCTTGTGGGCAATTCTAAATTCCGATACTTGACTATTAAAACTACATTCAGAATATGTATCCTCATTCCCTGATAGGTTTTGTTTTCTTCCTTTGGGTTTGAATCACCCGCCCAAAATGCAATTAACGTAGGGTCAACGCTATCTGGCGGAATAATAATTTTGTGAGACCTAAAGAAATAAAGCAAGTCATCGATATACGACTGTTTTGTTATTTCAAGACGTGCCAAAATAGGAGCCTCATCGTCCTTTGAATCATTAATCAAAGCATGAAACGGGAAAGCCATATCTAAAACAGCGGTTTTCAACCCATCACCCGAATACTTAACAGGTGTGCGAAAATACCAACGTGGTAATTTGTGTAATTCTTGATCATTTAGAACCCATTTTCTAAAGTTCGTCTTTGGCCCTCCTTTACATCCGGCTGCGATTAGATAACTTTCAATCATAACAAAGAACGTTTTGAAAGGTAGTTTTGATTGATGGTAATTGAGGCCGAATCTAGAATTGATTTAAAAAACTCATTTAGGCTTAATCCGGTATATGGTTGAATCCATCTTTCATTTACAATTTCATCAGTTACTCCACAAATACTCCTTAATTTATCAACTCCCAAATTCCACGCCCGAACCTGTTTAATTATTTCGGGTTGTGAATCTTTTAGTATCGGCATTGTTTCGCCACCTTGAACCGTCAAATCCGTTACCTTGTCTTGACAAAGAAACCAATAAACAAAATACGATAAAATGGCATCCGTTACCGTCACCCCAACCGCTCCCATATCAGATTTCACAAAGGTTTCAATCGCTGTAATTTTTGCGTTATACTGACTGTCGATCCCTGCAATATCTAAAGGGTAAGTTTGAAATGTTAAATAATTGAGTGCCATTTTATCTATTTTATGTATTTATTTGAAATACATTTTGCCTATTAAGTAATCAAATTTTGCTCCGCCATCGTATGAGTTATTGGCAGCCTGAATGAATCTAATCCGATAGAACCTGTAATTTAAATCAACAAAAGTAGTTGCATTGGTCCAATACCATTTCGATATATCTACAATCTGATTGCTTTTATTAACCAAAATACCTCCGGTTACTAAACTGGTTGCTGTACCTGTCGAATTATTCAAACCCGAAATACTGTAGTAAATTGAATCATTCCCGGCAAGCGTATCTATCGACATTGTAAAATTCAATTTTTCAATGGCGTAATGATTTTGATTTGTGAAAATAAAATCAATTGTATCCTTTGTTGTTTCCTTCAAAGTATCGAGCGTTGACGAATGATAAACATATGATACATCGGTACCAAATGTGATCGGTACGGTTCTCTCTTGTGCAGTGCTTACAAATGCTACAAATGCAAGCATTAAAATGAAAATAAACTTTTTCATATTACCTATAAATTAACCGACTGGTTGGGTTGTGTTCAAAATGGTTGCACCTTCTTTTAATACTCCAGTTGAAACAAGGTCATGGATTGCTCCACCGATGTTTCTTTCCTTCATGTAGTTCACGCGATTTTCTGCGTAAGTAGGCCATGATACAGAGATGTATTTCTTTTCCTTATACCAGTAACCATCAGGAATTATACAAATTGCATGAAGTCCAACAAGGTTGTCAAGCATATTTGTAATGTAGATTGAGTCAACGCCAAACTGACCAGCCATGTCCTCTTTTTTAACGTAATAAATATCTCCACCACCGCAATATCGATACGCCGACAAGGTTGTCAGTAATGCTTGTGACATAACTAAGATTTTTTCTTTCCCATAAGGATTTAAAACCTTATCGCACATCAACCGAACATCGGTAACGGTTGGGTTATTTGGAGATGCAGGGCCCGAAACGATTGTGAAAGCATCGGTAACGGTTTTAGTTCCGATAACTTCAAATTTGTTTACCCTTTTTGCGGCTGCATTAACGGTATCACCAATTAAAATTGACATTACAATGGTGTTAACCAATTGCAAATCCAACTCATTATTGATCCAGCTAAGGAAAGCAGATTCTTGTCCCACTTCTGCGATGTCGTCTAAATCCTCGTTATTCAACTGTTGACGTGCATAACAATAAGCGGTTGTAATTTCCTTTGGAGTTGCTGTGATTGTTTGAAGATCTTTTTCAACTCCGGCGGCTAATGTTTTTACCCATTGTTTTGCGATCAAAAGAACGGCGGTCATTTCCTGCTCTGAGTAAAAGAATTTAGAAATAAAAGTCTTTTTAAACTTTGCAAAGAGCGGGTTTAAATCTTCCCATTTTGTTGCAATGTTGTAATCAATGACCTGACCAAAAGTTAAACCAGTCACGCCATTTTCAACCAAGATTTTTTCAACGGCGTTTTTAATGTCGCTTTTGCCGGTCTTGCCGAAAATGATTTCACCAGCGATTTGATTTCTCACTTTTGCAGATAGTTTTTCACCGCCTTCAGTTTTGATCGAATCCTGAATAGCTTTGATTTTCGAGGCAATTGCATTGGCAACGGCGGCGGGAACTTCGGCGGCTGGATCAGCCATATAGTTTTTGATCAATTCACCAACCTGTTCGGCAAAGGCTTTTTCATCAACCTCAACCGCCGACGCATCGAGTTCATTAATTAACGCAACAAGAGCATCTTTTAGCTCTGTTGATTTTTCACCAGTTAAGGCATCATTTATTTTTTTCTTGATGTCCTGTAACATGATGAAGTCTTTTACTTTTACAAAATTTTTCTTCATGTATTTACAAATTTTTAAAATAATTCATCTTCAATCGTTAACTCTTTTTTTGGTTCAACTATCAACGTAGTTGTATTTTCAATTTTGGTAGTTGCTATTTTCTCAAATGCTAAGCTATTGGCAGGGGTGGCAACTATTGATAAGCAATAGAAAGTCATCTCTTTGATTAACATATAATCAAATTCGCCGTCTTGTTTGTAGAAATATTCATAATCGGTAGCCCATCCCTCTTTTGAAAATCCCTGTAAAATCCCCTCCTTGATATTGTTTAGTAAAATTTGATAGTTTACGAAAGTTTTTGGAACGTAAACCACAAAGTAAAAACCAACACTATTAACTTCAACAATCAGAACCCTACCGGCTAAATGTTGGATGTCATCCCGGTGTTGAATCGTAACAGGGATATTTAATTTATTGGTCACGAAATATTTTTCTATGTAGTTGGTTAATGAGTTCGGAGCGTAAACTTCCTGGTTCTCGTTTTTCTTTCCGAATTTCATCTCATACCCGTACAATAAAAGACCTGAAAGAATTTCTTTATCCCCGTCGTTTTTAGTGATGGTTGAAAGTTCGACTTTGTCGACTTCTTTGTAGTCGTTTATTTTGGTCGTGTCTTTTATTTCGATGCTTTTCATACTATTGCAGGTGTTTGTGGTTGAACGTTCATTTGCGGCTTATTGTAAATCGTGTAGTCTATTACCAAATCTAAATCCTTTGCCATTTTAACAAAGGATTTATTCAATAATCGTTCAAATGATTTGTACTTCATAATGTCGCCCTCTCTCATTTCGCCACCATTTGAAAGTGAATTTGTGTTTGCTGAATCAATGACCCCGACTTGATTTACAGGAACTTTGATACGGTCACAAATAACAGTTATTGCAAATTTAGCTTTATCTATTGTTTTGGCATCTAATCCGGCGAGGTTGATGGTAGTAAACCCCATTTGTTTAGGCCATATCATTATTTGACGTTGATTCTTTAATGCTCCATAATCTTCACTAATGCCCATCTCTTTTTTAAACTTCTCCATGTCGGTAATCTTTGCCTCGGTATTTACCGCCCCGGCAGTTACCGGAAAGGCCATAACCATAGCACCTAATCTTGCTGTCGTTGTATTTGAGGCGTTCAAAATGTTTTCAAGGTAATTTAAAAAACCATTAAGTTGAGTTCTATCACTTATTCCGGTTTCCCTGAATGTGTCAGATTTTAAAACATAAACCCGTGCACCCTTGTATTTTTTTGCAGTTGGCAAAACGTATGAATTCCCGTATGTCGTAAATTGGTCATCGTCCAAAAGTTTAAATCCTGCTTCATTAAACGAAACGACGGCAAAGCCTTTATTAAAAAGCCTGTTCAAAATTCGTTGCCCGTCCGTGTTGAATAACTCATTTAGTTCGGCGAACAACATCGAATCGCCTTTCTTCAGAACCAAGGTTGTGTCTTGTGTTAAATCAGTAAGAAGTTCGACAATGTTTGAAAATATGATCTGTGAAAATGGTTGGCGAATTTCATTGAAGTCAGGGAAAAATGATCTACCATCTTCACGTCCTTGATTTGCATAGCCTTTAAGAATCCATTTCGCTATCGAGTTTTTTACATTCATGCCGTCAAATTTAAAACTTATTTAAACAATATCAAAATAATACTTTTAATTCGCCAAATACTCTTATATAGGCTAAGGCTGCGTTGTTTAGGCAGTCGATATTATCATCTTTTGGTTTCTCCTTGCTTTTGTCGCTATCTTCATCCTCTTTTTCCTTGTCAGTCCTGAAGGTGTATATCTGTTGGGCAAACTCCCGATTGTTTGGATTGTCGATTAAATATGTTTGATTAGTGATCACGTCCCGGTTGGTTAGTATTCGTTCAAACTTATTCCCAGTTGAGTACCAACCATCAACGGGAATATTAGCTAAACCACAATCGTTATAGAACTTAAGACCATATTCGCCATTTGTTTCGATATAGGTTCTTTCAATTGGAAAATCACGCTGCCATTTCTTTATTTGGTCAGCTATTAAAACCTTTTCAATCAGGTTGCAAGAAAACGAATCAATCAAATACATAAGGCCATCGTCCCCTATTGCGGTTAATGTCAATGCGAAATAGTCTCCCCCATTTGCGTTTGATGGATCAGCAAAAATGATATAAGTGTGTAGTAGTGGTCTACTTGAGCAAAAGTTAATATTATCTGTTGTGAATATTTTTCCGGTTAGCTGTGCGAAATTACCTTCACACATTACTTGCCAACGCCAATAGTCATAAGAGCCAACTTCAGCCCGCTTTCCTCGTTCTGTCCATTCGAGAAATGTGGATATTTGACCTGCTGACAAAAAACACCAAACGTCCCTCCATGTTGTTTTTAGGAAATTGTTTTCATTAATCAAGTCCTTAACCCAGAAGTCACGCCACGGATTATAATCATAAATCGTCTGCTGGGTTGTTTTTATTCTTAAAATCTCAGCCGTACGCTTTGCTTGCATGTTGCATTCATTGATATATCTAATATCGCACGTTCCTAAGCTGTTGGCTATCTTTTCAGAATTTATGTTGTTTGGAATGTTCAGAAACGAAAGTTCGGAATTATTATACCTGTAAAGTTTTTGATTGTCGTTGTACTTAAACCTCTTAATAATTCCACTGAAATAACTATCGAAATCATATTTCAGCCCGCAATTTTGCTGTTTGGGGGATTCAGAGAAGCACTGGACCCGAATACCATTTTTTGAACCAATGAATTTTAATCCGGTGTCGATCAGTATGTCGGCAGTTTTACCGGAAGCCTTCGAACCCTGAAATATTATTACAGGTTCATTCTTAGTTCGCTCAAAGAAATCAATGTATTTGCCAATTCGTTCAATATTCATTTCACAAAGTTAAACAAAAAACCCCTCAAAAAATGAAGGGTTGTTTTTATACTCTGCGAATTATTATTTCATTGTCGCCAATCTCTTTGTTTTTATCCTCAACTTTATCTCCAAACTGTTTTGGAAATAGTTTCGATGCAATCCATTTTCTTGAATCAACACGAAGCCGGGAACGATTAACCCACTCGCGATTTTCAACCTCAATCACTTGTTTTCCTTTTTGAATTGTCAAAGTATCGTTTGATGTTTCATCGCTTATCTCTAGGATTTCATCAACAAACAATAAAGCTCTTAATTCCATCGCGCGCGTATACCTGTTGCACATTTCTTCATTATCCATCATCCATCGATAAACAGTTGCCCTGTCTGGTTTATTGTTAAGTGATTTACAGACGCTTACAAGTGACTCCCCATCTGAAACCCTTAAACAAATTTCATTAAAAATACTTTCCTTATTGTTTTTAGAATATCGCATAAGTAACAATTAACACCACAACCACAACAAACCCCAAAACAATCGTAAAGCAACCAATTTTGTAATTATCCGTTACTTGTCTGTCTGTTCTTCCTTGAAAATCAACAACGGTTTCATTTCTGTAGTTTCGTTTCATATTTACAAATTTAGTGGTTTTTAAATTAAAACAAATCTTTATAGTTTTTTGACTAAGTCGTAAATTTCTGTTATTTCTTCGAACGTTAATGAAGACACATAAAGAAGAGTTGTAATTTCTCTTTTTATTTCTTCGCGGTCATTATACAACTGCGTTTTCTCCCCCAACCTTTTAAAGACCTCAATAATTTGAGCCTTAAATTTTGGGTTGGTGTCTAGTTCGTTATTAACCACCTTTATGCCATGAATTAAAGTGCATCTGTTGATTCCACAAAAATATGCCGTTTCAGTAAAATTAAATGTTTTACCATTTATTTCAAAAAATACATATCCAATTATATACCTATACAATGCCCTGTTATCTGCCTTGCTTTTTTCGTGAATAAATTCAGGAGTAACCCCGAAAGCTTCACATACTGCATTTTCAATTTGTATTAGTGTTTTCATAATCTTATTTTTAACTTTAAATTTTACTTTCTAAAGCTACCACCTTTCCACTCGACAAAATTAAATTGCTCCTTCAGTCGGTCCAGGACTGCATTATCAAAGCATTTTAAATTCGATGGATGAAAATTTGAGGTACAATGCGTTCGGGTTCCATATTTCTGAAACACTTCATAGCGTCGCATCATTAAAGAGTTAATAACCTGATTTATATCAGTTCCGTAATATTTTTCATTGATCTCTTTTCCGATTTCGTGTAGGCAAATAGAGTACGGATTTCCGGTAATTTTTGAAATGACATATTTTTCAATACTGTTTTCTTTGTTTCCTTTTTCATCCCTGCCATTTTTGTAGTATTCTGCCACCTCTTCAATTGAGGTATTACCGAAACCATTCTTTGAAAATGGGAATTCATTTGCAAGGTATTTCGAAAATAACATCATTATAGACGTTTTCCCGCATCCAAATTCCCCGTGTAGGTAAATTCCTTTTTTTAAGTCAAAAGTGCCTATGTTGCCATGAAAGTATAAGAATAGGTCATTTAAAGTGGTTTTATTATCTTCAATGATTTTAAATCCTTCAATTTTTTCATTTGCAAAATTTAAAAATTTGCGCTTAAATGACATTTCGGCTAAAATATTATCTTCTAAATCCAGAATCATAAACTCATTTTTTGAGATGGTTGAAAAATCCGTTGTCGTACTCTTCAGGATTTCCGTTATTTTTTTCGCTTCTGACATTTGATTTTAATTTTAAATATGGAATTGTATTTAATAAATTTGATTTCCAGTTTTTAATTGATTTTCCGTTTCCGTTTTTCCATCCGTTTTCAATCCAAGAATCATATTTTAATTTTACTGCTTTTTCATCTAAAATTTTTTCTTTACTCAAAGCATAATTCAAAAATTCTGAAAATTCAGGGATAATATTTTCTATACTTTTATTTACTTTATTTCTATTTACTTTACTTTCCTTTACTTTAGGTGTGTTACGAACACTTTCGTAACACGTTACATTTTCTACAATTGTTTGTTTTTCACGCCATTCTGAAATTCTTTTAGCGTTTTTTTCAGATTTTATCTTATACTTTTCACTATACGACAACAATCGTATGTTGAAAGTATCACCATTGTTTGATGATATTATACCCAAACTTTCCATAAAGTTCCAACATTTTTCCAGTCTTTTTCCAACTTTTAATTGCCTTTTTAATACTAATGTTTTGATCGGTTTTTCCTGCTGTGCTAACTTTTCAAGAATAGTGTAATACAATCCCAATCCTTCGTAACCAAATTCTATGAAAAGTTCGGTAATCTTTTCATCGTTGAAGGCATTTGAATCATGAAGGAAGTATTTCATATTGTCAATTATTTTTTACTCATTAATTCAAAAAAAATCAATTCAATCCTAAATAAGATTTAAGTGCAAAAAGTTTATTGCCGTCAATATTGCGTCTACCTGAAAGAAAATGTGAAAGCTCAGAAGGTGAGGCACCAATCTTTTTAGCCACATGGGATTTCTTTAGCCCAAGTAATTTAATTCTTTTTTTGATTTCGTCCGTCATTTTATTTTGACATTTCAAGTGAAACAAAAACCGGAATTAACCGGAATACAAATATAGTAAATTACTTTGGATTTGCAAATTTTTCAAACCAAAATAACCCGTCCCATTCCTTAATTTCAACCATTCCAAAACGCAAGGCATTATTAAAAGCAGTTGTTTTTAATAAAACATTCGGGGTGTTTTTAACCCAAAATCTAAACCTCTCAACATCCAAGGTGTGTTTGTAATTATTGCATTTTGGGCACGATGGGAATAAATTTTCTTGATTGTCGTTTTCTGGGAATAATGATCCTTTTGAAAACCAATTTCGATGCAATGCCTTAACGTGATCAACTTGCATATATTTACCTGATTCATTAACCAAATCACAACCACAATAGGCGCATTTGCCGCCAAACATTGACCATATTTGTTTTCTATCTACTTTCATAATTTAATCCATCACCACAACCCTTTTGCCCTCTATTTTATCGCTCCCAAAGTGAAATTTTTGCATCGGGATCATTTGGCCACCTCCTTTATGCTGCGCCCCGTCGTTTCTAAGCCTCTCGAACCAGAAATTATTTTTACTTTTTCCGATAAATCGGACGTTGATAGGCCTACTCATTCCGATAACTAGGATTAAGTTTTCAAGATCGGTAAAAATTGATTGTGGGTTTTTCATTTGAGCAGTTCTGGACTGTCGTAAATATTGCCAATTATTTCACTAGAAGCGGTCCATAATTTTGAAAGAAAATAAATTGAATTTGAACTTTGAACACAAAAACATGCACCCCATTTTTCAGATTTTCCAAAAGAAATCCAAAACAGTTTTGTAAATGGATCACAATGTAAAATATCACCCTCAAAAATCCTCTTTCCGTTTTTGTCGGTTAGTCCTGTGAACTGTCCAACCGTTTCAGGGATGACTTCTCCTTTTTGAAAGCCGTAATCTTTTGATTCGCCTGTAATATAGTGCTTGTTTTCTTTTTCACTGTAAAAATGATGACCGGTAATCCAAGTGTTTATAACGGGCATCATCCCCCTGAATAATATTTCTCTCATAATTTTAAGTTTTAATTGTTCATTA
>Ga0302292_1001916_pt1 | contig 12839 bp, 11 predicted proteins | sample III_Fen_N2_1_FD_194553 | JGI IMG/M metagenome (GOLD analysis project Ga0302292, IMG submission 194553) | Peat permafrost microbial communities from Stordalen Mire near Abisko, Sweden - III_Fen_N2_1 | ecosystem: Environmental > Terrestrial > Soil > Wetlands > Permafrost | place: Sweden: Abisko...
CAAAAGTATCAGTACTTACAATTACTTCAGTTATTGTTCCGGTTTCCCTATTATGATTTCTGTAGTTAGTATGACAAACACCATATTCCAAATTAGCTTCTAGAAAATCAACTTGCAACTGCAATTTATCCGGGTTATGCCAATAATCATCATTATCACAATTCGCAATATATTTACCCCTGCAATGCATAACACAAGTAGCCCAGTTAGCCCCTAATCCTATATTTTCATCATGAAATAGTAAAATTATTTTCTCCGGATATTTTTTTTGATAATCTAATAATACTTCCTTGGCATTATCGGTGCTACAATCATCTCCAATAATTATCTCAAAATTAAAATTACATCGCTGGTTAAGGATTGATGCAATGGCGATACCAACACTATCCTTTCGATTATAAGATGGAATCACAACTGACACTAACGTTCGACTTAATAAATATTCATTTTCTATCAACTCCATTTATCGGTTTTATTACAAATTACCAAACCACTCTTTATCTATTTTCATTTCTAAAATTTCAATCTTTTCTTTCACGAAATCAGCTGTTAGAATATTATAATCAATGTTCATCAGATTTTCAATAATATCTTCACTGAATCTCTTTTTAATTAATTTGGCCGGATTTCCTCCAATAATTGAATAAGGTTCGGTCGACTTGGTCACAACACTTCCTGCAGCAACAACTGTCCCTCTTGATAGTTTAACTCCAGATAAAATTAAAGAGTCTGTGCCAATCCATACATCATCCTCCAAAATAATATTACCTTTACTAAAGGTTTCTATTTCATTATTATCAATTAAAATCCTCATAAAAGGGTAAGTTGAAAACTTATTCAATTTATGTTCGCCACCTAGTAAAAACTTCACGCCATTTGCAATCGAGCAAAAACATCCTATCCCTAAATATTCATCATTACTACCGTATGAAATAACTCTTAGTGGCCCATAAGTATAATTACCCACTGTAACCTTATTGAACGGAAAAATTACATCCTCAATTTGGTTATCTATCATTGTAAAATTATGAGGATTACTATCTCTCCAAAGCAATTTCACCTTAATTAATTTTATTTTCTTTTTATAATCCAAATATCTACATATGATTATTCGAATTAATAAGAATGGAAAATATTCCTTAAATTTTATCATAAAAAAAGTATTTGCAGTAAGTTAATACATTAAGACTTCGTGTAATTGTCAAACAGAAATTAAGAACTACCTAGATTTAATTGTGAAGCTTGCCCTTTTATTAGAAAGTTCCTCAATCTTAAACAAAATTCTTTCTACAAACCAAAATCCCTTTCTAGTTATACAATATCTATTTATCCGTTTCACTTGTTCAATGGGAAAAGAATAACTTTCATAGTCTTTTAAAACTGAAATAGGCAGTATTTCTGAAAGTACTTGCATCCGTTCTTCTTTATCCAAACTTGAATTCATAGTGCTTATTCCAGTCATATCAAAAATAGTTACATCTATATCCACATAGTTGGGTTTTACATCATTCAAAGCAATAACTTGCAAATACCATTTCCAATCTGATACTATTTTCAGATTTTCATCATACAGGCCATAGGTATCAAACAGATTACGCTTTATATAAGCAGACGAATGATTGAGTGTTCCTGTATAAAAATCAAGCATAGTAGGTATTCTACCGGCAAAACCTCTATCCCTATGGATTCTTTTTGATAGAGGTTTCAACATATTTCCATAAAAGATATCACAGTTATTTGGCAATGATCCTAGCATTTTCTCAGTCACATTATTTCCAGCCAATATATCACCGGAATTCAAAAATTGAATATATTCACCTTTGGCCATACCGATGCCTTTGTTCATAGCATTGTAAATACCTGAGTCAGGTTCGGAAAACCATAAAAAACCATCAATAGATGAGCTATTCTTGAATTTTTCAATTAACTCAACGCTACCATCTGATGAGTTTCCATCTATAACGATATATTCAAAATCTTTGAAGGTTTGGTTGAAAACACTGTCCATGGTTTTACGTAGACCTTCTGTGTTATTACGATTTATAGTGATAATTGAAAGTTTCATAATTTCTAATTTGGCAAACAACAAGTTTACTGAGTAATTAATATCAAGGGATAGTTCTTCTAAATCCTTTTAATCCAAGGGCCTTTATGATTTAAAAGCCTCTTCATTTTTTTATTCATTCTATACGGAAATCGTTTTAAACCACTCATACCATACTCATAGGAAAGTGTATAATTCTTAAATACATAAAAATCTGCTTTAACGTTTAGTTCTACAACAATAGGGAATTTAAGTGGCAGTATGGATTCTGTTGTCAAATTAGCTGCCGGATGATCCGTCGAAAAAGTATGAGTACCCTCATTATCATATCCTATATTTGTGATCAGATTTCGATAAGGCAGAACGGCAACCATACCTTTTTGCCAACTGGAAAAGTAAAACTGATAATCCCAACAAGTTTCATTAAAACGATCTTTCTTTACCTTCTCATAAATTTCTATCCAAAAATCCCGTTGTCGAATATCTTTAAAATATCTCTTTATCAAATATCTCATTGTTTTTTTGTCAATGGTATCAATATAATAATCAAAATGCTTCCATACCCTGCTCCAACTAGCCCAGCCCCACGTACCATAAGAACCTGAACCAAAATAATAAGATGCATCTATAGATTGCTTAGGGTCCTGAAAACTAGAGCCTCCAATAAATGAAATTCGGTCATCGTCTTTATACTTGAGTAACAATTGTTCACAATAGGAGAAAAAATCGGGATGAGGTAAACAATCATCTTCAAATACAATCCCCATTTCCACTTGTTCGAAAAACCAACTTATAGCCGAAGAAGGACCCCTACCACAACCCTGATTAATATCAGGAAAAAGAGTTTTCACTTTACAATCCCAGTACAAAGGTTCATCCAAGATAGCCCGAACAGCAGAACAATTTTCTGAATCTGTTGCATGTCCAATCCTTGGTGCATCTTGAAAAATAAACAGATATTGTGGTTTCTGTTTTTTTATTTTTTTAAGTACCCGAAGTGTGTGTTCCGGTCTATTAAAAGTAATTAGAAGAATAGGTGTTTGAAACATATATCGTCAAATTAGTTTGTTTATCGGAATTGCACTTAACCGTAATTTATTATAACCTTCAGCCATGCTCCAGGGAGTTGAGGTATAATACAAATAAAAAATATTATCCTTAATAAAACCACTGGATTTATAAAGATTCATACGCGGAACTTCGTATTTCTCACAATAATGAGCATTTATCAAAGGAGATCTTTTCATTGTAAAATGCACATAATCTTCCGACTCCGCAAGCATAATATTTTCACCCATATTAGAGCAAGCTATCATATATAATTTATCATTATATTCCAACAAATCAAAATGCCACAGATCAAACTTTAAGGGTTTAGGTATAAACCATAAATGATTACCTATCCTTTTTTGTTTTAACTTATCGCAGGTATAAACAGAAGCAAACGAAGTCAATGTTTTCAATTGGAAGTCTGGAACCTCCAACGAAGTACCTTCCCAAATAGCAATTCCTTTATTAATAGGATTAGGTTTATATTGATACCAAGTAGCATAAAAACAATAACGGTCGCCTTCATTCGTATTTCTCTTTATCAAAACAGGAGATTGCTCGGTATCGGAATCGATATGATCATCGGTCATATATACGACCTTTTCGCTAAACGTAATTCCATCAAAAGTATACATCCCTACAGTTGCTTTCTGACAAGCTAATTCCTTACACAAAGGGGTTTGATATTCTCTCCAAAAAACGTACAGTTTATCTCCCTCCCTGAAAAGTAACGGATCGGAATTATATCCGCAATCATGCTCTTCACTGACGACTAGCCCTTCTCCAAAATCCGATACATCATTTGTTTTATACAAAATGGGATTTTCAAGCTTGTTCTCATAAAAATACCAGGGAGTTTGAACTAACCAATAGTGATATCCGGCAAACGGAGTTTCATAATACCGAATACAGGGGTGTAAACAATCATTATGGTATTTCTCCTCGGGTGTTTTTATATCTACAACTTTACCTATCGGCATGCTTTGATGTGGATAGAACCGCTGCAATAAAGCCAACAAACCAAGTAATATAGCACAGAAAAATAGAATGGTTATCACTATCATGACTCAATAAGCTTTATATACCAACTTGCTATTTCTGTTGCAGATCTTTCTTTATTAAATGCAGCTATAGCTACTTTTAATTGCTTTTGAAGTTCCTCTGAACGTAGTATAGTTACACATTTTTCAATCATTTGTTCCATATCACAATAGGGAACGAGGTAGCCTGTTTTGTCATTCAGTACAATGTCTGCATTTCCCCCAATTTCAAAAGCCACACACGGTATACCTATAAACAAAGCTTCAATAAAAGCCATGGAGTAATTTTCGGTATGCGTTGGAGACACACAAAGGGCACAATCCTTTACCTGTGCGAGATTTTGTTCATTCGATATATCGCCCGCCGCAAATATATGCAAATGATACTGTTGTAGAAAAGACAATTCAAACTCCTGAGCAGTACTTAATTTCCCCGAGATATAAAAGCCTACCTGATTATTAAGCGCTATACTTATCCTGCGTATAAGTTCCACCACAAACTGCGCCCCCTTTGTTTTCATACCCCCTGCAGGTATATAAACAATAGGAAAACTTGAGTCAATCCCCAATAAAAGATGTAAGTCAACCTTTTCAACCGATTGTATGTAAGTATCATCTACTATATTTGGCAATACAACAATGGGCTTATCAAACTTGAGTGATTGCTGAAACAGACTTTTCATATAGTTGCTTACACAAATAACTACATCTATTTTAGCGAGGGATTTCTGTTCAACAGCTATTGCTTTTTGAGCATCAACTAATGAATGTTCTGTCATTAAAGGATTTCCTATGTATTGCATAGGATTATGATGACAAATATGGAAATATCGGGCACCGGATATCTTTATAAGACTACTGCCCGGTACACCATTGCTAGGGAGAAAAACAATTTGTGGATTATATTCAATTAATAGGTTATTTATTTTTTTTGCAGCCATACTAGCCAGTTGCAAAAGATAGTGCTGAAATTTCAACTCATCATCTACCGGTTTCTTCAATATCCACTGGTCTATCTTTCTACGAATATAATTATATCTATTAAGTCGTTTTATTTCTCTCGTGGTTAATCCAAACCGAATAATATCACTGGTCAGAGAAGGATTTCTATCACTTACTGTACCATCATCGTTAAACGTAAAAACCTTTACCTCATAACCATGATTGCGAAGTTGTCGATATAAATTATAATGTGCACTGGCAACACCACCTCCCCCACTCAAAGGTGGAAACGTTGTTGAGATAATTGCAATTTTCTTCATATTCTATTTGAAAAATCGATAAATAAGCAATACATAATAATAAAAAACAACTAACTTGTGATGTTGGAAAAATCGTTTCTTTATGGAGTCATTAACTTCTTTCGAATAATTATAAGTCACCTTCAACCGAAGCCATCTACGAGCATATTTTAGCGAGTAGGCTGTTGACTTTAATGAATTCTGCTGAACAACATAATCTAAAATTTCAACTCCTTCTAAACAAGAAGCACCTGCAACTTCTGCTTTCGAAGAACTATTCAAATTATGTAACCGATAATTACTATATGCCTTGTTCAGAGCCAATACATCCGCTTGCTCACTAAGTAATATATAGAAAAACCAGTCGCCACAAAGCTTCATATGTTCGTATAAAGTCGTATCAATAAGTGGATATAGGTTCTTCCGGAATAAGGTTGAACTCACATTGGGTATCTTATTCTCATACAGCATTTTATTCAGTATATACTCCTTCCCATTGTATACATCAATGGGTTTGTCTTCCAAGGTTGGCAGTACTTTTATTCCACTCTCATTCACCCAATGATTTGTACAATATAATAAGCCTACAGTAGTATGAAGCATTGCCTGTTCCATTAATTTTTCTAGAAACTCCGGTTCGGCATAATCATCACTCTCAGCAATCCATATCCACTCACCACTAGCCAGTTCAATGCCTTTATTCCATTGTTTAAAAGGGGTTCCACCATTATTTGTATTGTACACAATATGACTTACCCTGGGGTTGGACCTGTATAATTCAATAATTTTGGTACTATTATCCGTCGAACAATCATCCAAAATTATCACTTCAAAATCGGAATAGCTTTGCTGGAGGATACTATCAATACGCTGCCGGAGGTAGTGTGCATGATTATAATTGGGGATGATAACGGATACTGTTGGCATTACTTCCTACTATATAAATAAAATTAGGTTGATCTATCGAAAAAAACTAAGTAACTTTCTTTTGGCTTTTCCACACTTTTTGTAAAACAGCAATAAATGTAACTTATCCAGTTTCAACATAAATAAATCGCGTTTGGTCTTAGGAATCCAACTCTGTGCATTATGATGTATCAACACACTCTTATGCGTAAAAGTATGTTCCATGCAGCAGAATATATCGGATGGAAGAATTAGCATGTTTCCATCAAGTAACTGTTTTTTATCATCGTATACAAATCCGTACTTTAAAGCCTGATTTGCCATAACAGCATCATGAATAATTACCATATTAACACTTCCATCTACCAAAATAAATGGCTGTCTTAAAAAATAATCAAATGTATCTTTAATGAGCATGTTGAATTTAATTGATGCTAAAACAGAAACAAGAATCCCACATTCTGGAATATATTGTTTTAAATCTTTAGGTCTTCTATATTCATCTAGCAGATTCAAATATTTTTCAAAGTCTGGAAAAACTTCAACAGCAGAAAAAAAATCATAATTCAAATATTCATCAAACCGTTTAAAAACCTCCACATCTGTATCCATGTATATACCCCCTTCTGTGTAAAGGGCATGTAACCGTGCCACATCGGAAACCGGAGAAAACATCTTCATTTCATATGCTTCTTTTGTAAACTGACACATATTGACATCGAAATTAGATTCATCCCAACGTTTAATTTCATAATCGGGCATCATCTTTTTCCATGACTCAATACAGGCCTTTTGAGACGCTGGCATTAGTCCTTTTCCAAACCAACAATAATGGATAATTTTAGGAATCATAGTAATGTTTTCTTTTAAAGAGTTTAAATGGAGTTAGTATTAGTTTTCCAAATTTATATGCTTTTGAAGATAAAACACGATCCAGTTCATCTCTACTTATTGCATACTCAACGGTCCATGTAAATGCATTGTGTGCTAATTCAGTCCTAATATCTATTTCTTCCGAACTAATATTTATTCCTGCAATTTGAGGCAATTTTTTTTTCCATTTATTGTAGAGTTTATAGGTATTATCAACCCAGGCCTTATTCCAGTTTCCATTACTGCTGTGATTAATCAATATATCGGATACAATCAGAACTTGCTTTTGCAGGCTTCTCACTTGAAGACATATATCGATATCATAGCAGTGAAATCCATCAAAAGTTTTATCATCATATCTTATTTTATCAAATAAAGAACGTTGCACACATTGCCACAACCCATCGGTAGCTACAGCCTCAATATATGTTTTATTACGAAATCTTGATAAGTCGCTATGATATACATCATCAGAAATTACCTGTCCTGAGGTTAAACCCGTATCTGTCCAGACACAAACAGTTTCAGGTAAAAAATGGCTTCCAATCACTCCAATTAAACCAACCTCTTCATTTACAAAATAGGCTATAACTTTCTCACCCCAATTATTCGTTTGGAACAAAATATCTTCGTGCATAAAACATAAATATGGGTATTTAGCTCGACTTACTCCTTCATTGTAAGCAGAAAAGATTGAATATTTATTGTTAGAATTATCAATAACTATTAATTCATAATCAATGCCAATTGTATTTTGGATATTTACATATAATTTGGAAGAAATTACAGAGGTACGAGAGCAAATTATTAGTGAAATCATAAGCGAAATTATACAGACTAAGAATTGAAAATATTTTTAGCTCTAGCAACAAATGATTGAATATTTTTAGGTAAGATATATTTAAAAACTAAAATATAAGATATTCTAATTTTATTTTTTCCATATATCAGAGCTTCAAACATATATTTAATCGACCTCATTTTCAAACCTTTATTTTTAAGACAATATGCTTCAAATTCGCAATCCTTTGAAATAATGTTACAAAAGAAAAGGATTAACTCCGCATATCTTATTTTGTCATTAAATAGAAAAGGTTTTTTTTTTAAAAATCTCACAAATTTCTCTTTCAATACTATATCAGATCTATTTGCAGTTGCTAATGCTATAACACTCTTTTGATGATATCTAAAATAATTCAATTTTTCAGCATAAAATGCAATATTACCCAATGTTAATAGTTTTAACCATAAAAGCCAATCTGCACAATATTTCAAATCTTCATCTGCTTTTCCTACTTTTGAATAAATATCTTTCTTGAATATCAGTCCACTTGCATTAGGGATAGTGTTTTTGCTATACAGAAACTTTTCTATATATAGCAAGCCTTCAAATACAAAATTATTTTTAAAAAGATTCTTATCCAAATCGTCAGTCCAATTGCTCCAATCTCCTTTTATGCAACCAGAAGCGTCCATACGATATGATTGACAATAAGACAATACAACATCATTATTATTTTTTGTATTCAATAATAATTTCTCCAAAAGAGTTCTATCAGCTAAATCATCTATTTCTGCAATCCAAATCCACTCTCCAGTTGCAAATTCAATTCCCTTATTCCATTGAACAAATGGTGAGCCACTATTTATTTCATTATAAATAACATGAGTAACTTTTGGATGATTTCTGTATTTTTCAATAACGCGTTTACTATCATCAGTTGAATTATCATCTAAAATAATTACTTCAAAGTCTTGAAAAGTTTGATTAAAGATACTTTCTAACCTTGATGGAAGGTATCTTTCATAATTATAATTCGGGACTACAACAGAGACTTTTGGCATAAATATTATTATCTAATTTTAAAACAATTACTTCATCAATGTTTCCTTACAAACCATTTTAACTTTTTGAATGGATAAATCAAAAAATGTCCAAGTTGCCAAGTTTTTGTTGCTCTAAGTTTGAGTTCAGCTGCATTAACTGCATAATCAACATCATATTTTGTAATAACTTGATCGTGTTGAGAGTATAAAACAATTTGATTGAATATATTGAAGTCTAAATTATTAGTTGCAATAGCGATATTATATAGTGGTAAAAATGGATGGTTTTCCCCACCTTCTTCAATAACTAATGGTTTACAATATCGATTATCAACATCATCTAAAGCAATTATCGATCCTCCAAATGTTCTTTGACTAAAAAAGAATGTTCTATTGAAATAAGATGAAATTAGTTTTCTAAACTCTGAATAATATAATTCCTTAACGTGGAATTCATTTTTAAAATCAGGTAAATCGGTAAAATAATATTTGTCTGGGGATGACATAATTAACACACCATTAGATTTTAGCACGCGTTTAATTTCAACCAACATTTCAGTATGTTTATCATGGTGTTCAATCGTTTCAAAACTTACCACAACATCTACTGACTCATCCTCCAATGGTATTTTTGCAGCATCACCTTGAATATATTGTAAATTATCACATTTATATTTATTTTTTGCATGCACAACAGCTTCATTACTTAGATCAACACCTATAACACTTTGAGCATAACGTGATAAAATATTAGATCCATATCCCTCACCCGAAGCAATGTCAAGTACTTTCTTATTTTTCAAATCAATTTGATTGATAACAAAATAATACCTATGAAAATGTTCTAATTCTATTATTCCTTTCCACTCCGGCATAAAACGCTCTTCTGTCGATTCCATATTTTTCAATTTATTTATTCTAAATAATATTAATTCGATTATCCCATTTTAAAAGTGGTCTTATTAATCCAGGTAAATCCGCTTTGTAATTATCATTTCGTGTAACAGTGTCTAAAACTTCAATTATATTGATTCTAACAATATTCTCCTCATGAAACAAAATCTCAAAGGGAGTATATCTCATACACGCAAAACTAAATTCAATTTCTCCACTTTGTAACAGATTTTCAGGTATCCAAGCCACAGTTTTGTACATTCCCACTTTTATATCTTTGTTTCTATCAAAGTCATGTTGGTCATGCGATGTAAAAAGGTGTAATTCCATATTATTAAAGACATTTATACCATGTGTAAAATATGGTGCATCAACCAAAACTTCATATTCTACACAAAATCCAATTTTTCTATTTATGAATGCATATTGAATTTTGTTATAATCAGAGTCTACTACATATGCCTTTCTCAATTTGATAAATTGATTTCCAGGTGCAGCGTTACCAAACCAACTTGACGCATAAGACACATTACTATTTAAAGAAAGATATTTATCTACAACAAGGCTAGTATTACCACTAAAAGAAATACTTCCATCTACTAATAAAAGAGCATGTTTACACAAGTCATTCACTGCCGCCATATTATGACTCACAAACAACACTGTTCTCCCCTCCCCTCTACTGACATCTTGCATTTTGCCAATGGCTTTCTTTTGGAATTCGGCATCGCCTACCGCCAGTACTTCGTCTACTACCAGTATTTCGGGTTCAAGGTGAGCAGCTATGGCAAAGCCAAGACGTACGGTCATACCGCTAGAGTAACGTTTGGCGGGTGTGTCTATGTATCGTTCCACGCCGGAGAAATCAACAATCTCGTCGAAACGGCGAGTTATCTCTGCTTTGGTCATGCCCATAATGGCACCGTTCATATAGATATTCTCACGTCCGGTCATCTCGGGATGAAAACCGGTACCTACTTCCAGTAAGGAAGCGATACGTCCGGCTGCTTTAATGGTTCCGGTAGTGGGTGCTGTAACTTTGGAGAGAATCTTTAAAAGAGTAGATTTGCCGGCTCCGTTTTTTCCTATAATACCGAGTACATCGCCTTGTTGCACTTCGAAGTTGATATCCTTTAGTGCCCATACATATTCGCTTTCACCTTTATGTGCCCGGTCGTTTACTTCACCAATCTTTAAATAGGGATCTTCCTGTCCACGAATATTCATTTTCCACCAACGGTTGAGGTCGTGACTAAGCGTTTGTGTAGAGACAACTCCGAGGCGGTATTGTTTGGATATATTTTCGAATTTAATGGCTGTTGGCATGCTAGATATCTTTATTCCTGATGATAGTTGACCTCGAAGTAATTGGTGGATCTACAGTCCCAGGTTCATATTTTTATATTTGATTAACAAAGATATATTATTTAGTTTAATTATCGATGATTCAAGAGTTATATTTGCTTCTTATAATCGTACACTAGAGATTTACTTCAGTTTAATATCAAAATTAAAACCATACAATCGTTTATAATGAAATGAATATTCATTTGGTTCCAGGTCTGTATCAGATATATAATATAAAACGGGGTGAGGATTCACCTTCCTACCCATCAGTTTATACAACATATATTTAGGATCAGTAGTATAAGGTATTGCGATTGGATTTACTTCTACAGTGCTGGTAACGCCTTCTATATTTAGTCTTTTTAAAAGTTCTAATCTATCATCTACTGTTTTTGCATAAATTTTTGCTGAAATGCTATCAGTATAAATATTATATACCATTATACAGGATAACAATAATAATCCAAAGTTAAGAGAGTAGCTCACTGTTTTATTACTAAAATAACGAGAATTAAAACAACCAAACAGAAAAGCATGAAAGCAAATAAAAATCATTGTAAAAAATACAACCGGTGTATAATTTCGTTGAATACCAAAGCCACTCCATAAGTAAACGCTGGGAAATACAGATATCAATATATATACTCCATATATTATAAATGAATATAAGATTAGTGCTTTGTAACTTAAATTAAATAAACTTGGTCGTTTGTATGTGTTACGACCAAGTTTAACAAACAACAGACACAACACAAAGTAATATGGTGCATAAAACATTAACTGATAAAATAGTTGACTTAATGCATCTTTGTATCCTAATATGTAACCGGATATATTCGTCGGTCTTATAAATTCAGACATTTCAATACGCTTATAATTACCGGGAGCTATAACAACAATAACGAAACAAATTAAGATTATAAGAATTGAAATGACTAAACGAATAACTCTAATATCTTGAAAGACTACTTTTGGTTTAAAATGATATAAACTCAAATAATACAATCCACTAGAGAACAAAGCTCCGAGGACAACAGGGGTGAATGATTCCTGACCACCTCCGATTAATATTAACACCATAATTAGTAATCCCCATTGTATTTTTGACAATTTATCTCTATTCACCAAGTCAAAAACAAAAACTAACATTGGTCCCAATAAATAATAGTCCATGGCACATAGCCAGTTAAATACTGCGAAATCTATATTAGTAAGTACAAATAGGTTATAGAAAACTAATACAATATTGATTAACAAAAAAATAGAGATATTTCTAAATAGATGTCTTGCAAAGCTCCAACATAATGCAACTCCAAAAAACCAACATAAAATAGGCAAATAACGATGTTCATTAAATGTTAAAATAAACTTCGAATATAGCCCAACTTTAAAATAGCTAACAAAGCGTCCGGATCTTGAAAAGTAAAAATCACTAACAAATTGCCCAACACTTATTTCTTTCATTTTCCACAAAAAGAGTAAATCATCGTAATGAAAGCGTGAATAAAAAGCTAACATCAGATAATACAAAAGAAACAATAGATTTAGTATACAAAGCAACAAGATGGTTTTATCCGAAAATGCCTTTTTAGACTCAAGCTTATTCATAATATAATT
>Ga0302292_1001917_pt1 | contig 12838 bp, 8 predicted proteins | sample III_Fen_N2_1_FD_194553 | JGI IMG/M metagenome (GOLD analysis project Ga0302292, IMG submission 194553) | Peat permafrost microbial communities from Stordalen Mire near Abisko, Sweden - III_Fen_N2_1 | ecosystem: Environmental > Terrestrial > Soil > Wetlands > Permafrost | place: Sweden: Abisko...
TATAAGATGGCTTAGATGCAAGCCTTTTTGATTCTTTTACCATAAATATATGCACTTACTAATGCAAATATTATGATTATTCCCTTATATAGCAAGGGATAGAAAGTTTTTCAGTAGACCCTAATTAAATCTTTTATTCGTATTTTAGTTGGATTGAACGTAATTGTTCCTGTTTGCGAACGCGACCATAACAAAAGATTTTCTAATAATTCATAGGTATGTAGAGCAGAATTTTTAATTGTTTTCACAAAAAACAAAGTTCGTTCTTTGTCTATATTATCAATATCGTTTATTAATAAATCGGAAAAGCCAAAAATACTTTGAAATGGATTCTTTAAATCGTGAGCTATAATACTGAAAAACTTATTCTTCGAAGCATTCAGATCTTGTAATTCTTTGTTTTGACTCTGAATAGATTTCTTTTGCTTATGCAATAAATCGTTGGTTGATTCTAGTTCTAAATTCTTTCGCGAAATCTCGTCGCGTTGACTTATAATTTCTTCATTTACTTGTGTTAAAACACTATGTAATTGTTCTAATTCTTTATATTGATCCTCGATTTGTTGCTTTTGTTTTTGAATTATTACTCTTTCGTTCAACAGATTTCTTTTAAAAATAAAAACGGCATATCCAAAAGTTGCAAGTAATGTAATAAACACAAATATTAAATCAAAAAGTCGATCTATATTCGTGTGATATGGTGTTATATATTGAGGATAAAAAAGCTGCAACATACTTAATACTATAGCCAACAATGTAATAGACACCATTATAAGCCAAGAATAGCGTTGTTCGAACATAAATACCAAGAACACAGCTGACACAAAAAAATAATATGGAGCCGTTCCATTATATCCGTCATTAAAAATCCATGCAACGCAAAGAGTTATGACAATGGCTAGTAAAAACGCAATTTTATTCTTCGGGTTTCTCTTTTTAAATCGACTTACATAATATAATCCAGCGTAGAAAAAGCTTAAAATGGTTAATGTAACATTCAAAAACAACGGAAAATCAGAAAGTTGATTAAAGAGAACAACAACAAATGAATTAACACAGCCAAATAATACAATCAAATTATAGAATCTATCTTCTTGCGATGTATTTGCTGGATTACCTGATAATGAAAATTTCATAGCTTTTTAAAGCTTTTTTAGATTTATGTTAAATGACAAAATTGGGTTATCGTTTTAAAATCCAATCAACAAGCCCAAAGCTCCTGCCGAAAAGGCAATAACGGTATTTATGGATTTAACCAAGAAGAACGAACGTTTCGATTCGGCAAACAAAGGCAATGCACCATGACCATCTTGTACAATGGTATTTGCCAAAAGGATACTAAAAGGAATCGTTCCTGCCATAAAAAGTGATATAAAAATCATATGTGGACCCGATTCTGGTATTATTCCAATCAAAACTGCCACTATTAATATTACCCATAGATTATTATGAATCCATGCACTAAGATCAATAAAATTAAGGATCACAGCTGTTAATGCCAATGCTCCGGCAGTCCAAAGCAGCACTTTTAGAAAATGCTTTTTAATGATGTGATCCCAAAGATGTTGTTCAAGAAAATGATCGGGAACAATAACAATAAGGAACAGTGCTAAAACAGAAACAATAAGAAAAACGATATTGACTCCCGAAGGTTCAAAACCCCAAAAGCCATGTTGAGAATTATGAATATGATCGAGAACCGTTGAAGTTTGAGGAGCATGAATATGAACATCATCGAGAGTACCTGTTACCAAACCCATAACAAAGAGGAAAATACCTAATAACAATAAAGCCCGTTGAAAAGAAATCGATTTAAAATGCACTTTGATTGACGGAATTGACAATATAATTCTAGTCGGTTCATGATCGTGAATCTTAAGATGTGATTCGTATTTTTTAAAATTTGGTTTTCGTCGAACAATGAAATCAACTATAAATCCAAATATAATTGCCATAACAAAAAGGATAATGTTTAGCTTGATTGCAGTTGACGGGATCATGCTAAACATAAAAAAAGACTCATCGCCCGAAGCCGAAATCAAAGCTGCAACCAACGATCCAAGACTTAATACACTATGAGTATAGAGTGACACAACGGTAAATGCACCTAAACATCCAGGAATCAGACCTAAAAGTGTGGCTATAACAATTTGCATCCAACCTCGTTTCTTTAACGCATTATTAAATGCACCACGCGATGACACATTAACATACTCAATAATGAGCATAATAATAAGCACAAAGGCCGTTATCATTAAACTGTGTTTGAATATGTCGAGTATTGTTTCAGTCATTTTTTTTAGTTCTATTGTTGTGACAGATAGCGACCGTAATTATGGTAAAATTATCAATATTTCCCCGTTAAAACATCAATTAAACCTTGGTCTTCATCAAGATTAAGATATTTTTTTCGATCCCAATTACGAATGCCAAAATCACCTTTATAATCCCATGCAGTATATGCAATTTCGTTTTCGTCGAATAAAGAAATTATATCGGTATAATATTGCAATCGCATTTTGCGACCAACCGTTGGTAGACATCCAAATTCGCCACAATATAACTGAAGTCCGAGATTTTTTGCTCTATCGATTGCAATCTTCATATTTTCGAAAAGTTTTGCTTTATCAAAATAGCCATTATGTTGTTTCACGTATTCAATTGCTTTCGGATCGGCAGTTTTAAAATACTCGTTACAAGCATCATAAGGAAATGAAATTCCAGGATATTCAACCGGTCCAGAATAATCTTTGTATAACATCCAGCCAGCTTTATAATGGGTAATCATTAAAGGTTCGTAAGTATGAAAAGAAAGTACAACGTTTTTATCGTTTTCGGGTATTTCGAGAAATGGCATTGTAGCAGCAAATTGCCACATATTCGATCCCCAGAAAATAATTCTTTCTGGCTCTAATGCGCGAATATGAGTCATTGCTTTTTTAATCAAACGATTCCAGTCATCGTGGGTTGGAGCTACTGGTTCGTTCATTAATTCGTAAGCCACCATGTCGGTTGGATATTTGCTAAGAACTGCCGATAGCTGAGTCCAAATATCTAGGAATCGTTCTTGTGCTTTAGGATCGATCCATAAAGTCATTGCGCCTTCGCTATTATTCGAATTATTAAAATGATGTGAACGTAAAATATGTAGATCGACAATGACTTTCAGATTATTTTTCAAACTTTCGTCGATACACCATAACATTTTTGAAAAAGCACTTTCGATCTTTTGTTCGTTTTCGTCCCAAAGTCTCTCTTCATCAATGGGTAAACGAATATGGTCGAACCCTTTATCGGCGATATACTTAATATCTTCGCTTGTAAAAAATGAATCTACTGGCGACCAACCAAAAACTTGCGACAACCAATGGCTAATATTAATTCCTCTGTGAATGTTAAACTTTGTCATACTAAATTAAATTATTGTTTTTGTTCGTTTTATATATACTAATGAAATTCCAGATAATACGATTACTCCACCGACAATTTGATGCAAACTAATTTTCTCTCCAAGCAATAATGTAGCTAAAATTGCAGTAAAAACCGATTGACTAAGTAAAGCAATAGACGCTTCTGTTGATGGAATATGACCTAATGCATAATTCAATGCTAACCAGCCCAATAAATGCGAAAATAATCCCATACCCATTAATGCCAACCATGTTTGAGAAGAAAAGCCCCACAAAGGAGCATGCGTAAGTTGCGTATAAATGAATGATGCAAAGACACTTCCTAAAAGTGCAAACATCATAAAAGATACGGTGTCGAACGATTGTCGAACGACATTCGACGATAATAAATAAAGTGCATAAAACACACTTGCCGAAATTGCTAAAAAGAAACCAGAATTAACTTTCAGATGAAAAACATTTTGGTAACCAAGTAAAATAAAGACACCTGTTAAAGCTATTGCAGTTCCAATCCAATAAAAGCGATTAGGTTTTAACTTGTAAAATAAATAACCTAACATTCCGGTCCAAAGTGGAGCAAGATTTCCGAGTAATGTAGAAACCGTTGCATCGGTACGCATAATGGCGACATACCACATAGAAACATCGGTAGCGAAAAACACACCACATAAAAATGCTAAGGAAGCTTGACGAAAGTTAAAGACTGACCGACGTTTCCACAAATAATATGGCAACAAAGCAACAGTAGCAATTAACATTCTATAAAATGCAGCAGAAACACCATTGATTGCGGCCAGCTTTACAAAAATGGCTGAAAATGCAATACAAAGAATTCCAAGAGTAAGAAATAACCAAGGACTTAATTGTGGTTTCATTGAGTATTTTAAATATTTGCAAAAGTAACACAATTTAGCCGTTCTTCATATATAGAACTGTTTTGAATAATGTTTAAATTTAAGTCATTGAATAATTATTTTTTGTTCAATTTCATAACATACAACTTCCTTAATTTTTTATATTAAATTTGTCTTTTAAACTTTGGGATATATTATGGAATTAGCTCATGATTAAAGTTTTATCAAATATTTTATTTCTTACGTTATTACTCTTTTTACAATCGACAGTCAATTCTCAAACTGCCTATTCTGTAAAACAATACACCATGCAAGATGGCTTATCTGCAAATCGGGATTTAAATATATGTAGTGACAAACATGGTTTTTATTGGTTTGGATCGGAAAATGGATTACAACAATTCGATGGATATGTATTTCGCTCGTTTCCTTTAGTCGGCCCAAATCATTTAAAAATGGCACATTACAAAGTTTTCGATCAACATGCCTTAACCGATGGAAATATGTTGTTTGCAACTTCAATAGGTCTGCTTTTTTATTCATATAAAACAGCTCAATTAAGTTGGTTGTCAATAGATAATGATTCAACCCAATATGAAGCTGTAAAAATTTGCCCTATAAATAGTCCTTTATATATGATCGGAACAAGTTCTTCTAACGGATTACTAGTTTATGATAGCAAAAAAAATATCGTTAAACATACAATAGGAAAAACAAAAGCTTTTTTTAATGCTACTGATTTTTCACGAATATTTCAAGGTTTGGGATCTTCATTACTAATTGAACAAAATCGCAAATATTATGAGTTCGATTATTTAAATCAGAAAATTCAGCCGTTTACAATAAGAGGGTTACCTCCTTACTCTCCCATAAACAAAAGCTTTATTGATAAACATAAAGTATTATGGCTTGCTACTGAATTTGGTATATATACTCAGAGACCAGGAAAATTGGCGGAACGAGTTACATCAATAGATTCCTTTTGTCCTTTGAAAGATCAAATATGCACAGATATAGTGTCTTGTACCGACAGTACAATTTATTTAAGCTTTGATTGGCAAGGAGTTATTCAAGTTAATACCATCACAAAAAAGATTACTTCGATTCTTCGTAATGAGAAAAACAAATCCTTTGGTTTTATATCAAACGCAGTGAAAAACATGTATAGTAATGATGAGAAGTCATTATGGGTATCGGGGAACGAAGGTGCGTATTTAGTAATACCCGATAATTCAGGAATTCAATTTAACGATATAAACTCCCACAATGGATTACAAGCTTCTGCTATTACATGCATTTTGGAAGATTCGCATGGAACGGTTTGGGTTGCAAGCGATGGTGGTGGATTACATAGTTATTCATTAGACACAAAACAATTTACTTCATACAAACACGAAAACGAACATTCAAATGCTCCAGGTAGTAATATGATTGTAAGTATGTACGAAGAAAAAAGTGGTAAAAATCTTTGGATAGGTACGTATAACGGTGGTTTGAGTTGCTATAATTATGACAGCAAGCGATTTATAAATTATTTCTATCAAGAAGCTGAATCGAAAGGTCTTTTGAAGAATAATGTTTGGAGTATAACAGAAGATAAAAACAATAAATTATTAGTAAGTTCATTTTGTGAGTCTATCAGTATTTTAGATAGAAAAACTAATACATGGTCAAATGCTACCATAGAGAATGGAGGTATTGAATGCGAGTGTATTACAACATTAATGACCGACCCTGAAGGACATGTCTGGACTGGTAGTATTAGTTGCGGCTTAGGTTTATTTGGAGGTAATAAAAAGATTAAAATTTCAACAAACGAAACCGCTAACTGCATTGTAAATGATAATGATTATTTATGGGTAGGTATGAGTAAAGGTTTGCGAAAATTCAATAAAAAGACCTTACGATATGTAGATTTTGTTGGACAAGCTACATTTAATACTTTGAACATTAATTCTATTTATCAGGATACAACCCAAAAGTTATGGATTGCTGCTAATAATACATTATATACGTTTGATAAAGAAACAGGAACTGTAGAATATTCCAATTTTTCGCATTATTTTAAAGGTTATGACATAACATATATCACTAAAACGAAAGATGGTCATTTATTAATCGGTGGACGCAATGGAATACTCATTGTCCCACCAAAATCGATTAATTTTTCTGAGACCATACAATTACAATTATCGCTAACAGAAATGCGTCTCTTTGGCGAAGCCATTCAACCGAGCAAAGATGCTATTATAAAGACTCATTGTAACTTTTTAAAAGCTATAGATTTGTCGTATAACCAAAACTATATTGGATTTTCATTTTCAGTATTACAAACTACACAATTGAATAATGTTACTTATTCATGTAAATTAACAGGTTTAGACAAAAAATGGATATTGATTGATGCTGGGAAAAATAGCATTGATTATTCCAATCTTCAACCAGGCAACTATATCTTACATATTCGTGCTACAAGTAAATATAATCCGTCAATATTTACCGAACGTGTAGTTAGTATAACTATTTTACCACCGTTTTGGAGAACTTGGTGGTTTCGTTTGTTGATTAGTAGTATTGTTATTACTAGTTTATTGTTATTTTATTTCAATCGTATTCGTCAATTAAACAAACAACAAGCATTGCTCGAAAAAACTGTTTTAGAACGAACAGGTCAAATTGCTTCGCAAAAAGAAGAATTAATCATTCAGGCAGAAACACTCGAAGATCAGTATTTATCGCTTATAGAAAAACGAAAAGAATTAGAGCTTGTTGTTGCAGATTTACAACGATCAAACGCAACGAAAAACAAATTGTTCTCAATAATTTCTCACGATTTAAATTCGCCATTATCAGGAATTTATGGTATTATTTCTACGATATTTGAACGTTCTGAAAGTTCAACCCAAGGGAAAAAGAAAGAATTAATTGAAAACACACTTCTTTCGTTACAATCAATGCAAGCACTTATTGACAATTTATTGCAATGGTCTCGTTCGCAATCAGATGGAATTATCTACCATTATGCTGATATTTCATTGGCTGAATTATTAGTGGATACTTGTAATCCTTTGAAAGCCGCAATGAACAACAAACAGATTTCGTTTACTATGAACATTCAGGATTCTTTATCAATATATGCCGATCAAAACACAATTGCAACAGTAATACGAAATATCGTTCAAAATGCCATAAAGTTTTGTCCGAAGTTCGGAACCATTTCCATAAAAGCAACAGAGATTGACAAATCTGTCCGAATTGAAATTACTGACACTGGATCGGGTATGGAACAAGTACTCATTGATAGAATAATTCATTCAAAAAATACAGAATCTCAAATTGGGACTTTAGGTGAAAAAGGTACTGGTTTGGGACTAGAAATATCGAAAGATTTTATCCAAAAGAATAATGGACAATTATTTATTACTAGCCAAATAAATAAAGGAACGGTTGTGAGTATGGTTCTTCCTTTGTCATTACAAACTGGGAATGCAGTAGAAAAAAGGACAGAAGAATTAGAATCTAAAATCGAAATTTCCGATCTATCATTAACAGCTGACACCGTTTTACTTATTGTTGACGATAACCCATTAATTCGTGAACATATTATATCTCTAATTGGTAATAGAATTACAATAATTGAAGCACAAAATGGACAAGTAGGATTTGAAAAAGCGTTGGAATGTATTCCCGATATAATTATCAGCGACGTTGCGATGCCAATTATGGATGGATTTGAAATGTGTAAAAAGCTCTCTGCAACATCCGAAACAAGTCATATTCCCATTATTTTACTTACTGCAAAAACAAATTCAGAATCTCGAATAGAAGGTTTATCGAGCGGTGCAATCGATTATTTAACGAAACCATTTAATGAGAATGAATTATTAATAAAGTTAAATAACATCTTAACTATACGTAAAAGGCAACAACAATTCATTCAGGAACAGATTATTGCTTTTCCAACTAAAAAATCTTCTGCAACAGTGGAAGACCCATTTTTAACAAAAGTATTTTCAATTATTGATCAAAACATGTCTAATCCTGATTTTTACGTTGAGCAACTTAGTTCTGCATTATCAATGAGTAAGGTAACCTCATATAGAAAAATTAAAGCTCTTATTAACAAATCGCCAAATGATTTAATAAATGAAATGCGACTTCGAAAAGCAAAAGAATTATTAGCTACAAAACAATATCGAGTATCGGAAGTTGCTTATAAAGTTGGTTTTGACGATCCTAAATATTTTACTCGGAAATTTAAAGAATTGTTTGGCTCCACTCCATCCGAGTTAATAGGATAATTTCTTTTTGTCTAGATTATCCTCCAATTTGAATAATTTATCCTCTTCGAAAATATCATACTGATTTAACTTTGTTTGAGTCTAAATTTAAAAGTAAAGGCTAAATGGATATCTATAAATCTCTCTTAAGTAAAATAGATAGAAGTAATGACAATAGTTCATTGCAGTATCGCACAGATCTTTTTATAAATCGTCACAAAAAAACGATATTAGAAGGTTTAGGAATAATTATTTTAGCAATAATTATTTTGGGAACGACAATCATTGTATTTGGATAAAAAAATGAGATCTAATTTTAAGTTAATTATAATTCATTAAAAACAAGGTAATTATGAAAATCTTTGGTACTATTTTCCTTTTTTTAACAACAATACTTGTTACAGCACAAACTACAAGTAAATATATTTGTGTCGATCAGTTTGGATATAGACCTTCGAGCGATAAAGTTGCTGTAATTCGTGATCCTCAGGTTGGTTGGGATGCATCAGAATCATTTACACCCGGTACGACCTATAAGGTTATAAATATTTCTACAGGTACATCTGTATTTCAAGGAAGTCCCATTGCTTGGAATGGAGGCGCAACAAACGACCAATCGGGAGATAGATGTTGGTGGTTCGATTTTTCGAGTGTCACAACACCTGGTTCATATTATGTTTTGGATGTTGCAAATAATGTAAAATCGTACAACTTTGATATTAATGAAGATGTTTATAAAATTGTATTAAAGACTGCTGTGCGAATGTTATTTTACCAACGATTAGGTTGTGCTAAAGATGCAAAATATGCTGGTGCAGCTTGGGCCGATGGTATAGATCACGTAGGTCCATTGCAGGACTTAAATTGTCGACTTTATAGCGACAAGAACAATGCAGCTACCGAAAAAGATCTTCATGGCGGTTGGACTGATGCAGGCGATCAGAATAAATATACTTCTTGGACAGCTGGATATTGCTATGTATTGGCAAAGGCTTACACTGAAAAACCTGACGCTTGGGGCGATGATTATAATATACCGGAATCGGGTAATGGAATGGCTGATGTTTTGGACGAACTTAAATGGGGTCTCGATTATCTATTGCGTGTACAACAATCTGATGGTTCTTGCTTAAGTATTGTTGGTCTTGCTGGTGGTAGCCCACCTTCATCGGCAACAGGACAAAGTTTATATGGACCGGCAACAACCGATGCTAGCTTTTGTTGTGCAAATGCATTTGCTATGGCAGCAATTACTTTTGCTGGTGTTCCGGGAATGCAAACATATTCCGACCAATTAAAAACGGCGTCAATCAAAGCATGGAACTGGGCTACAGCAAATCCTAATGTCATATTTCACAATAATAGCAGTGACATTAAATATAATTCACAAGGTTTAGGTGCAGGAGATCAGGGTGTTGATGATTGTACCGAAGATCATATTAAAGCTTCGGTTTCACTATTAGCATTAACAAATGGTACTGAATATAAAACGTATTTTGAAAGCAATTACACGCTACTTCCTTTATGGAAATGGTATGGTTATGTCGATCAATATAGGCATGAACAACAAGATTATCTAATGTATTATGCAACATTACCTAATGCAAATCAATCTATTGTTGCTGATTTGAAATCGAAGTTGGTTGGCGGCTTTAATAATACAGGTAATTATATCGGCGCAATGAAATCATCTGCAGATCCTTATAGAGCGTTTATACACGATTACGCATGGGGGTCAAATGCATATAAAGGAAGTTATGGTACACAGTTTTACGATATGTATCTTATTAATCTTGAACCTGCAAACAGTGCCGCATACAAGAAAAATGCCGAAGAATACATCCATTATATCCATGGCGTTAATCCTCTCAATCTGGTATATTTGACCAATATGAATAGTTTTGGAGCAGAAAACAGTGCAACACAAATATGGCATACTTGGTTTTCTTTTGATAGTCCTAAATGGGATCAGGTTGGGGTTTCAACCTATGGACCTGCACCTGGATATTTACCGGGAGGTGCAAATCAAAGTTATAATAGGGATGCTTGTTGTTCAGGGAGCTGTTCATCTCAGCAGGGATGTTCAATAGATGTATCGAAAGCCGTAGGACAACCTGCAATGAAATCGTATATGGATGATAATTCCGCATGGCCTGTAAATACTTGGTCAATTACAGAACCGAGTGATGGCTATCAATGCGACTATATTCGTCTTCTTTCTAAGTTTGTTACGTCAATTGATACAAAATGTGTATATCCAACACTTGGAACAGATACAAGTATTTGCGGACGTTCAAGTATTAATTTAAATTCAAAATTAACTGCTACTGGTAAATCGTTTAAATGGTATAAAGATGGAATTTTAATAACAGGAGCAACCAGCAATACATATTCAGCAACTTCGGGCGGAGTGTATTTAGTTGAAGTCGATTCAAATGGATGTAAAAAAACAGATGAAATAAAAATCAATGCATCACTTTCAGTTAATTTGGGTGCTGACGTTTCATTATGTAATCCTGCTACCACAACTCTTGATGCAGGAAATTCATTAGTTCCAAACATTAAATATTTTTGGAGTAATAACGATACAACACAAACAACAAATATATCTAAAGCAGGTATATATTATGTAACCGTCTCTGCTCAAAACTGTGGTGTTGCAAAAGATACCGTTGTTATTACTTCAAAATTGCTAAATGTGAATGATACGATTATTTGTCCGACCCAAACTGCTGCTCTTATTGTTAATGGCAACAGCTCATACGAATGGTATTCTGCCAATATAGGAGGAACACTTCTAGCAACAGGCAAAATGTATACTGCTTCTCCTTCACAAACCAGCATTTATTACATAAAAGATGTTGGTGGTGCACAATACTCCCTTGGCAAAACAACAGTTGGAACCGGAGATGTTTGGTCAATGGGTAGCGATTACTTAAGTGGAACAGATAAGATAATGAAATTCACGGCTATTCAGCCTCTTTTATTGCAAAGTCTGGCTGTTTATGTTTCATCCGCAGGCGACTTAACGTTAAATATTGTTTCTGGAGGTACAACAATCAGAACAAAAACAATTACTGGATTATCCACAGGAAAACAGACAGTAAATCTTGATTTAGATATTCCAACGGGTGATTATTTAATGACACTTACAGGTTCTACAGTAGCATTAATGTTCGAAGCATCGGGTGCTAGCTTTCCATATACCATTGCTGGTGTTGCAACAATGACATATAATGAATCGTGGCAGTCGGCTTGGTATGGTTATTTCTACGACTTAAAAATAAGTGTAGGTAATACATGTGCTCGTACGCCAGTTAAGGTTTGCATAAAAGACAGTTGTTCTACTACGCAAATTATTAATCTAAAAACTGGCTGGAATTTAATTTCATTAAATGTCCATCCAGCTGATTCGAGTATAACTACATTATTCAATGGTTTAAATGTTCAAGAAATTAAAAATATGGATGTTTTTTGGCATAAAGGAATTAATAATATTTTTAATGGATTAACAAAACTTTCAATTGGAGATGCATATTTCGTTGATATGAATACAACGGGATCATTATCAGTAAAGGGGATACCAATATCAAAAAGATCGTATTCATTGAAGACGGGCTGGAATTTAGTAGGATGCCAATATCAAATAAATACTGCGTTGTCAACTGATTTTAACGCTACGAATTGTTCAATTATTAAAAACTTTGATGGTTTTTGGATTCCAAATGGAACAACCAATTCAATTCAAAACTTTGAACCTGGAAAGGGATATTTTTTGAAGGGGAACTAAAAATCTGGTAAGGGAACAAAAATATCTAAGTAATGAGAACTATTAAATGTCGTATTCTGTTATTGTCGTTTCGACTCCGCTCAACGACCAGACGCTGAGCGGAGTCGAAGCGGGAGGTAGCTTAATGCGACAATATATTATTCATATTACTTATAATGAGAATTACAATATCATTTTTTTGTTTCATTACTTCAAACGTGAGAAAAATCAATAAACAAGACAACTATCTATAAGCTATATTTTTTCTCATTTCTTATAACAAAATTTGATAAGAGAAAGTAAAATTATCAAAATCTACATTTCGACTTTAACAGTTCTTTTTGTGGTATTTTTCACCCTATTATGCAATAATTTTCCACCTTTTTTGCAACAATATTCTACTTAGGGTCTACTGAAAAACTTTCTATCCCTTGCTATATAAGGGAATAATCATAATATTTGCATTAGTAAGTGCATATATTTATGGTAAAAGAATCAAAAAGGCTTGCATCTAAGCCATCTTAT
>Ga0302292_1001919_pt1 | contig 12830 bp, 10 predicted proteins | sample III_Fen_N2_1_FD_194553 | JGI IMG/M metagenome (GOLD analysis project Ga0302292, IMG submission 194553) | Peat permafrost microbial communities from Stordalen Mire near Abisko, Sweden - III_Fen_N2_1 | ecosystem: Environmental > Terrestrial > Soil > Wetlands > Permafrost | place: Sweden: Abisko...
TTTATATAAAAAAATTAAAGAATTAAAAAATTTAGAAATTAATGAATTAGATTTTAGAAATTGGTTGGCTGATAATATTAAAGGATTTGGACTTAAAGAAGCTTCTCACTATATGAGAAATTTAGGATTTTTTAATTTTGCCATCTTAGATAGACATATTTTAAAATTTTTATATAAAAACGATATCATAAAAGAAATACCAAAAACTATTACTAAAAAAAATTATTTTGAAATTGAAAAAATTATTATAGACTTAGCGAAAGAATTAAATATGAATATGGCAGAACTTGATGTCTATTTATTCTATATTGATTCTGGAAGAATTTGTGAAAAATAAAAAATACGGGTCACATTATGATCCGTATTTTTTATTTAGATTTTTAATAATCTTATTGAATTATTAATATCTTTAATATGAAAATGCATTCCTGAAATTATTAAAACAGTTTCTCCAGTTTTAATCATTTCTTTTTGTTTTAATGCTTCTATAACACAATCCATTTTATCACCTGTACATTTATTGAAATCAATAAATACTGGTTTTATTCCGTAAGATATAGTTAATCTTTTTGATATTTCTAAATTTTCTGTTACTGCTATTGTTGGGATCTTTAATCTGTAAGAAGATATAACTTTTGAAGTGAATCCTGATTCTGTAAATACTATAATTTTATCTATAGATATATCTTTTCTATCTTCAATCATTGCAACAGCTGTTCTAGCTAATAAATGAGATGTTCCAATAGCCTCTGATTCTGTATCTGTTGGTTTAAGTGTAGGTGCAAATTCTTCATTATAAGCTGCTATTTTTGCCATTGTTTCTACTGCTTTTAATGGGAATTTTCCAGCTGCAGTTTCTCCAGACAACATGATTGCATCAGTTCCGTAGAATACAGCGTTTGAAACATCAGTAGCTTCAGCTCTTGTTGGTCTTGCGTTTTGACACATTGACTCTAACATTTGAGTAGCTGTAATAACTGGTTTATTTGCTGCTCTACATTTCAAAGCCATCATTTTTTGAACATGAGCTATTCTTTCTATTGGAATTTCTATACCTAAATCTCCTCTTGCTATCATAATAGCATCTGAAACTTCAATAATTTCATCTAAATTATTTAAACCTTCTTGGTTTTCTATTTTTGAAACTATCCAAGAATTTAAATTTCTTTTTGTCATTTCTTCTCTTGCTCTTGTAACGTCTGCTTTAGATCTACAGAAACTTATAGCTATAAAATCTGCTTTCATTTCTGCTGCTAAATCTAATTTATCAAGATCATCTTGAGTTAATGCTGGGATTTTTGATAATTTTTTTTCTGGTAAATTTAATCCTTTTCTATTTTTAACTAAACAATCACCTTGAGCTTCAGCATAAACACCATTTGCAGTTTTTTCTACTACTTTGAATTCATAAAAACCATCATCTATTAATATAGAGTCGCCGATATTTAATTCTTCAAAAATTACACTATGAGAAATCTTAACAGACTTAGCATCTGTTGCGCTAAATTCTGATCCAAAATGTAATCTATCACCATTTTTTGTTTCTATTGGAGCTTTATCTGTTGTATCAACTCTAATATCTGGTCCTTGAAGATCAAATAAAATACCAACGTTTGCACCTAATTTTTTAATAGCTGCTTGAGCTCTTTCTACTTTTGGTCTATACATTTCAGCTGGTTCATGTTTCATATTAAATCTAAATATGTTAACACCTGCTTTTATTAAAGACTCTAACGATTCAGAAGAATCTGAGGCTGGCCCAATTGTGGCTACTATTTTCGTTTTTCTGTTTCCTAAGAACATATACTTAATTATTAATTATTTAATTTACAAATATATATATTACACCATCTTTATTTAAAAATCAATTTAAAATTTAATCATTGATTATTTCTATGTTTTATCTATAATATATGTATATAATAATTATTAAATCTACTTTTATATGGATACGCAAAACAATAAACCTTCTAAAACATTAATAATAGTATTATCTATTGTTGGTGGAATATTACTTTTAACAATAATGTTTTTTGGATGGCTATTTGGAGTAAAAAACAATATCGTTACAAAAGAAGAATCTGTTAAAGCTTCTTGGTCTCAAGTTCAAAATCAATATCAAAGAAGATATGATTTAATTCCTAATTTGGTAGAAACTGTTAAAGGTTACGCTACACAAGAAAAAGAAACTTTTGTACAAGTTACTGAAGCTAGAAGTAAAGCTACTTCTTTTCAAATTACTCCTGAAGTTTTAAATAATCCTGAATCTTTCAAAAAATTTGAAGCTGTTCAAGGAGAATTAAGTTCAGCTTTATCAAGACTTATGGCTGTATCTGAAAATTATCCTCAACTTAAATCAAATGAAAATTTCTTACAACTTCAATCTCAACTTGAAGGCACAGAAAATAGAATTTCTGTTGAAAGAAATAGATATAGTACAGTTATTCAATCTTATAATACTTTTATAAAATTATTCCCACAAAGTTTTGTAGCATCAATGTTTGGATTTACTAGTAAACCTTATTTTGAAGCTGCTGGTGACGCTCAAACTGCTCCAAAGGTTAAATTCTAATTAATATATAAATGAAAAATAATAAATTAATATTATTTTTATTAATGTTTTTTGTAACAATATTTTTACAAGGTTGTTCTTTTAATTCCAACAAAAATAAACCTACAGAAAAAGTAAAAGAAGTGGATTATGTAAAAGAACTTGCAAAAAACTCAAATAAAACAGACAGTGAGTGTGATATTTATAAAAATAGAGTTAATTTAGAAATAGAACAATATAAAGAAAGAGTTAAAAAAGCAACAGAAAACAAAGAAGAATTCAAACTTATAGGAATATTTAAATCTAAAAAATTAAACGAGTGCTTCTATGTTTTAGAAAATTCTTATACAAACAATAATAATAAAGTTGTTGACTATATAATAAATAATGCTGAAAAAGAAGAAACTATAGATATATTTAATAATATTGATTATAAATTTTTAAATGAAAGAATTGGAGAATTACAAAAATAATAACATGAAAAAAAGAAAAATATTTTTGTTTTTCTCTTTTTTGTTTTTCTCTTTTTTTATTTTTAAAAATTGCTTTGCTTTAGAAATTCCAAAATTAAATAGTTATGTAAATGATTTTACAAATACTTTAGGATCTTCTCAAAAAAATGAATTAGAGAACGAGCTTTCTAGTTTTGATAAAGAAACAAGTAATCAAATAGTTGTTTTGATTATTAATTCTTTAAATGATGAATATTCAATAGAAGATTATTCTTTAAAAGTTGCTGAGCTAAATAAAATAGGTGCTAAAGATAAAGACAATGGTATTCTTCTTACTGTTGTTAAAAATGATAGAGCATTAAGAATAGAAGTTGGTTATGGACTTGAAGGGTTTTTAACAGATGCTAAAAGTAGTTATATAATAAGAAACATAATATCCCCTAATTTTAAAAATGGAGATTATTATACTGGTATAAAAAATGGTTTAACTGAAATTGAAAAAGCTTCTACAGAGGCTGGCTATTTGAATGATAAAACACAAAACAGTAATAACAAAGCTACAAATCATATTTTTTTATTTATTATAATGATATTTTTTGTAATATTATTTATAGAAAACCCTAGACTATTCTTGTTTTTTTTACTTTCTAGTGGATTTAATGATCGTGGAGGAAAAGGTGGATTTGGTAGTGGAAGTTCTGGATTTGGTGGTGGTTTTTCTGGTGGAGGTGGTGGATTTGGTGGAGGTGGAAGTTCTGGAAGTTGGTAAGAAGAATAAAAAAAAGAGAAAAACTAAAAACTAAAAAGAGAGAAAAATGTTTGGAAATAAAATTTATAAAATATTATCAAAAGAAGATCTTGAAAAGATATCTTCAAAAATAAAAACTGCTGAAGAAAATACTTCTGCAGAGATTGTTGTTTCTATTAAAAACAATATTCCTTTTATTTTTAATAATAATATTAATAAATTTGCTTTATCTCTTTTTAAATTTTATAAAATATATAAAACTGAAAACAAAACTGGGATATTGATTTTATTTGTAATTAAGAATAAACAATTTTATATTCTTGGTGATGAAGGAATTTATAAAAAAGTTGATCAAAAAGTTTGGGATGATTTATCTGTGTCTATATCAAAAGAAATTAATGAAAAAAATTTATTAGAAGGTGTTATAAAATCTATAGAATTAACAAGTGCTTTGGTTGATTATCATTTCCCAAAAAGTGAAAATGATGTAAACGAAATATCAAATGAAGTAAAATTTTAAATAAAAAATAAAAAATGTAGGTGTAAGGCATGCCTTACACCTACATTTTTTATTTAGCTAATAAGCTATTTGTATTTTTAAAATATTTTTAGAAGAAAGAGTTGTTGCTGCTTTTTTTGAATCATTATATACATTAGAAAAATTAGTTAAACCAGTATAAAAATTTCCTAAAGATACAGTTTTTCCGTTTTTATTTACATAATAAAAATCTAATCCATAAGACGAATTATCTAATTCTCCTACCCCAATAATATTTTTTTTATATTTTAAAGGAAAAGATGTTTTTTTATATTTATTAAAATTTTTTGTGTTTATGAACTCGTATTTTCCCTTGTCTGCTGATAAATATTGCAAAAAACCATTACTATTTTCATTTATTAAATACCTTTTTTGTATCGTGTTGCCAACATACCATAATGAATTATTTTCTTTTTCAAATAATACATCTCCAGTATAATTTTTTGTAAATTTTAAATCTATTTTAGGCTTAAGACTTAATTCATTATATATGACATCGCTTATATAATTTGAATTTGTAACGTGCCCATCTGCAAAAGAATCCAATTTAGAATCTTTATTTACCAATAAATAAAATGTTTTATTTATATATTTTTCTGGATAATCCTCTTTAAATAGTTTCTTAAAAGCATTTTTATCTGAAATAGCACCTTCTATTGTCATCTTTGTTTTTACAAAACAACCAAAATTATTTTTTCCTATTATTATTAAGCTATGTTTTATAATATTATGATTATTATAACTTAAATTACTATAACTTCTCCAATCACCAAAAGAATCTCCTTTTGATTGAGCATCGTCTGGTATTGATTCTATAAGATCTACAGTTCCTTTTTCACATTTATTTATTTTATCATTAAAACAATTTATTCCTGAGCAATCTGATTTTACTTTTATTAAAATTGGTCTATTAATACCTTCATAATAATTATAAAAATAATTATTATTAAATGTATCCATAAAATCTCCTTGGCACCCATTATCAGCTAGTGTAAAATCTTTTAAATCACCATATTGACTTGCTGTAAAATAAGGATTTAAACAAGTTATTTGCTTATTTTTTAAATTACTCATATTTAAAAAATTATTTACTGTTATTGTAAAATTACAACCAGATGCAGTTTCGCTTATAATATAAAAATCAAAATCTTCTGATTTAGTTTTTAAATTACCACGAGAATTGCTTTCACATTTTTTTTCAATATCATTAAAACAATCAAAATCCGTGCACTTAATATTATCAGTGGCAGAGACAGGCTCTTTTTGAGTAGATATATCATTAGAATCTTTTATACACGCACCATCTTTACAACCATTTTTACAATGATAATATTTTGATGAAACAACTGACTCTAAAAAAGTTTTTGATTTTTCACAAGAATATTCTGATAACGCACATGAATTTCCAGAACAATTATCTACCAAATTAGTACTACGAGATGAACTTTCTGCACCATCTATAAAATCCAAATCTTTACCATCTACAGAAACCTCACAACTATCATTTGAACTTCCTATACTACCACGACTTTATATATCTTCTCCTCCTACTTTAACACAATTGGGATAGTTTTCTGCATTGGCAAAAAAAACTGGCATTATTAATATTAGAAAACAAAACAAATATTTTTTTATATTTTTTATTTAATTTATATTTAACTCATCACCTATTTTTGGTTGAAATGTATTGAAACCAAATTTTTCTTTTATTGCTTTTGATAATGCATCACCTTTTTCTTTTTCTCCGTGAACTATTATTATTTTTTCTATTTGCTTTTTATCAAAATGTGAAAGCCAAGACAATGTTTGTGGTTCATCTGCATGTGCAGAATATCCACCTATTGCATCAACTGAAATATTTACATCAAATTCTCTATCCTCTATCATAACTTTTTTTTCTCCATCAAATATTTTTCTACCAAGAGTTCCCTCTGCTTGATATCCTACGAATACTAAAAAGTTTCTTGAGTCTTCTATATATTGTTTTAAATGTTTTATCATTCTTCCACCAGTACACATGCCAGAACCTGCTATAACTATTTTTGGCCCTTTAACTGAATTTATTCTTTTTGATTCATCTACTGTATTTGTCATTACTAATCCTTGAAAATCAAAAATATCATCTCCTGATTTTATTATAGCCATAGTCTCTTTATCATATAAATATTCATAGCCTTTAAAAACTCCTGTGATTTTATTCGCAAGCGGACTATCAATAAAAACTGGCAATGGAATTATTTCTCCATGTTCTACCATATTATTTAATTCATACATTATTTCTTGAGTTCTTTCTAATGCAAAAGATGGAATTAATAACGTACTCTCTTTGTTAAAAACATTAAAAACTGCTTGTTTTAATTTCTTTAATCTTATTTCCCTACTCTCATGTGTAATTCCACCATATGTAGATTCCATAAATATATAATTTGCCTCTTTTATTATATCTGGCATTTTTAATATTGGTGATGGATAATTTCCAAGATCACCTGAAAAAACTATTTTTTTATTTTCTATAAAAATCTCAATAGTTGATGATCCTAATATATGACCAGCATCATTAAATCTAAATTTTATAGCATCAAATTCTTTCAACTCTCTATAATCGAGAGTTTCAAATAAACTAACACAATTTACTGCATCTTCTAATTCATATATTGGTCTTTCTCCTGTTTTAAAATATTTATCTAATATTAAATTTGCTGCATCTTCAAATAATAATTTACATATATCTCTTGTTGGTTTTGTTGTAAATATTTTTCCTCTAAAACCTTGTCTATATAATTTTGGCAATAAACCTGAATGATCTAAATGTGAATGTGTAAGAAAAACTGCTTGGATATTTTTTGGATTAAAATTAAAGTCCTCATAGTTTTTTTTCTCTAAAGTTTGTTCTCCTTGAAACATTCCGCAATCAACTAAAAATTGACTACCAGAATTTGTAATTATCTGATAACAAGATCCAGTTACTTCCTGAGCTGCACCATGAAACACTATTTTCATAATTTCTTTTTTAAATATTTAACTATATTATTATAGCAAAAATATGGAAAAAAAAGTAAGGGCAACCAGCCCCTACAATTTTAATACATTTTAATAATCCTCTACCTTTGTAATCTTATGGCTCTTTCTAATTTTTTCTAAAGCTTTAGCTTCAATCTGTCTTATACGTTCTCTTGTTACTCCAAACTCTTGTCCAACTTCCTCAAGTGTATGCGTAACACCATCTGTAAGACCAAATCTCATTTCTAAAATTTTCTTTTCTCTTGGTTGTAATTCATCTATAATCTCAGTTATATAATTTTTCAAAAGTTCTAATTGAACTATTCTAGATGGAGATTTTGTTTGTTTATCTTCAATAAAATCAGCCAAAGTACTTTCTTTGTCATCAGACTTGTTGCTTATAGAAGTTTCTATTGAAACTGTATCTTGAGAAATATCTATAATGTGTCTAATTTTCTTGATATCTTCATTCATTTCAGCTGCTAATTCTTCTGGTAATGGTTCTCTGCCTAATTCTTGAAGCAACTTTCTTTGTACTTGTTGGAATTTATTGATTGTTTCAACCATATGGACTGGGATTCTAATTGTTCTTGATTGATCAGCAAGGGCTCTAGTTATAGCTTGTCTAATCCACCATGTTGCATATGTAGAAAATTTATAACCTCTTTTATAATCAAATTTTTCTACTGCTCTAAATAAACCTATATTTCCCTCTTGTATTAAATCAAGTAAAGATAATTTTCTTCCTGTAAATTTCTTTGCAATAGAAACTACTAATCTAAGATTGGCTTCTATAAGCTTTTGTTTTGCAAGTCTTTCACCTTTGTCTTTTCTTTTGGCTAATGCCATTTCTTCTGAAAAAGTTAAAAGTGCAACGCTTCCTATTTCTCTTAAATACATTTGGATAGAATCAGAAGAAACTAATTCTGCTTCTAGTTTCTTAAGTAATGGAATTTTTATATCAACACCATCCTTAGTTTTTTTAACTTTAGTTTTTTTAGTATCTTTAACAACCTCTTTTGGTTCTTCTTTTTTAGCTTTTGCTGTTCCAAATATTGCTTCTGTTGTTTCTATAAGTTCTATACCTATAATATCTAAAACATCTAAGAATCTTTCAAATTCTTTTATGCAGTTTTCTATATTAGACATAGAATATAAAATTTCATCTTCAGTAATAAAACCTCTTGTTTTCCCTTTTTGAATAAGATTCTTTGCTTCTTGTTTTATCCAAAATTCATTATCAGAATCTATATCTTCTATATTTATTTTGGCAAATTTAATATCGCCAATTATATCATCTATTGCATCTTCTTGAGCATTGCTTTCTAATAAATCCTCCTCAGGATCTAAATCAATAGAGTTTTTATAAGATAAATCCGTTACAATCTTCGGCATTTAATTATAGTTTTAAATTTATTAATTTTTAAACTCTAAATATTTCTATAAATTAAATTACAATATTAATTCACAAAAATATTTTATTTAATTGTTGCTTGAAATTTTCTTAAATTGATTTAATTTATCAATTAAGATATTTTGCAATTTTATTATTTCTTCTTTATTATTCTCTTTTTCTGCTATTTCTATACTACGTTTAATTTGTTTTAGTTCTTTATTTATAAGATTTTTATATAATTTTAAGATATTTGATTTAATATCTTTTTTAATATCTTTTAAACTAAAAAATTGGTCAGAAAAAAACTTCTCACCTAACATAGTAAGATAGCTGATGTAATCGCTATTTTTTGAATCATTTGCGAATAGATATTTTAAAATATTATCTATTTTCTCATTATAACATTCTTTTAGGCTAACTGCAATAGATTTTATATCCTCATGTTCGAATATTTCGAGATTAATTTTTGCTAATACACCTATTAAACTTTGATTGACTAATATTGCAGAAATTAAAAATTCTTCTGTTTTTCTAATTGGATCATCTTCTTTTATTTTTGATTCTTCTTGTTTTATTTCTATTTTTTTTGAAGGTGTAAAAGTTGTTTTTGTGTTTTTACTTTGTATTATTAACAACTCTTCTTTTAATGTTCTTTCGTCTAAATCTGTAATTTTTGATAAATTTTTTACCCAAACATTTTTTTCTATTTGAGAACTTATTTTACTAAGTTTTATTAAAAATGGGGTTATTAAATCTTTTATTGCTTTTGGCTTATTAGAAATTGATAAGTCTGTATTTATTTTTTCATGTAATTTATTAAAATAAAATTCTAAATAAGGAGTTGCTTCGCTTATTGCATTTATCCATTTTGGTAAATCGTTTTTAATACATTCATCCGGATCTTTATATTCTGTGTTTTCTAAACTTATTATTTTAAGATCTATTTCATTCTCTAGTGCTATATCTATTGCTCTTTCTGATGCGTTTTGTCCTGCTAAATCTGCATCAAAACAAAAACAAATAGTGTTACTAAATCTTTTTAATGTTTTTATGTGAATTTCTGTTAATGCTGTTCCTGAAGATGCTACTACATTCTCACTTCCTACTTGATGACAAGAAATACAATCCATTTGACCTTCTACAACTATTGAACAATTATTTTTTCTAATACTTTCTTTTGCAAAATTTAAACCAAAAATAATACTACTTTTGTCATATAACTCTGTTTGTGGTGAATTTATATATTTTGGTTCATCTTTATTATTCTCTATTTGTCTTGCTGTGAAGGCTACAATATCTCCGGAAATATTAAAAATAGGATACATTATTCTTCCTCTAAATCTATCATAATATCTTCCTGAATTGTTTTTTATTATAAGACCTGTTAAAAAAATGTCTTCGTCTGAATATTTTTTTGATTTTAGAAAATCATATAAACCATTCCAAAGGTTTAATGAATATCCTAACTTGAATTTTTTAATAGTTTCTTCTTCTAATCCTCTATTTTTTAAATATTCTAATGCTTTTTTACCTTGTTCTTTGTCTGTTAGAATATAATTATAGTATTGTGCTGCTAAATTTGAGATTTCTTGTAATGTTTCCTTTCTGGATTTCTTAACTAGGTCTTCTTTATCAAATTTTAATTCAACATTAGCCTTTTTTGCTAATATTTTAAGAGCTTCTTTAAAATCTATATTTTCAAGTTTCATAAGAAATTTAAATATATCTCCGCCTTCTCCGCATCCAAAACAATGAAATATTTGTTTGTTTTGTGATGCCATGAATGATGGGGATTTTTCATTATGAAATGGACATAATCCTTTATACGTACCTCCACCTGCTTGTTTTAAGGTTACATATTCTGAAATTATGTCTATTATATCTAATTTTGATTTTATTTCTTCAACTTGATTATTCATGTTTATATTTAACCATTTCACAAGGAAAAATAAAAGACCCGCAATACATTATTGTGTACAGCGGGTCCGTTTGTCATGCGGTAAGAAGCAAAACCTCTTCAATAGAGGTCATCGGTGGGAAGTAATGATCCATTACATAATAAAGGACGCTACTTTTCCCAATTTCACGCATCACCACGAAATCAAAAAAAGCATCTTCGTCCAATTCTTTGGATTTTTCCCACTTGATATCATCAATCATCTTAATAAGCACTTCATCTTTTGAAATTTGCTCAGAAAAATAATCGATAAAACATAGAAAATTGGAAGCTGATGACCAAGGCTTGCTTTCTAATACTCTAAGCCATATTATCCTATAAATCTTACTGAAAAGACCAGCACGGGCCATAATCACAGATTCTGAATCACCAACACCATAATGGCATCGTTTTTTCAGAAATTTTTTTTGATGCCCAAGAAAGATGGGCATACCAGTCTTAGACCTTGGGTCTAGAAAACCCTGAACCTTGTTCATAATTACCCTCCTTTTTGAGAAATATACCGTATTTTACTTTTTTGTTAAATTACTATATATTAATATGCATACTATACCACTTTTTTGATAAAAAGTAAATAGTTATCCACATATTAGTGTTTATGCACCCTTAGCGCAACTGGATAGCGCATCTGGCTTCGAACCAGGGGGTTGCAGGTTCGAGTCCTGCAGGGTGCACCAAATAAATTTTGACAATGTTACTAAATATTTATTAATAAATTATTAATAAATATAATAAAATATATTTTCTAAATAGAGACTGAATAATAGCCATAAAATATTATATATTTTATGGATTTTTTATTTATTAATTAATATAGAATTAATTTTAATTTGACTTATATTTTTTATACTTTATCATTAAAGAATACTATATAATGTTTTCAATAATATTAATCAATGCCAAAACAAATTACTCCTATTGAAGTTTTAAAAAAATATTTTGGATATAAAAAATTCAGAAACCTTCAAGAAGAAGTTATAGAAAATGTATTAAATAAAAAGGATTCTCTTGTTATAGCTCCTACTGGTGGAGGAAAATCTTTGATATATCAAATTCCATCAATGATAAACGATGGAATAACTTTGGTGTTCTCTCCTCTTATATCTTTAATGAAAGATCAAGTTGATCAATTAAATAAAATTGGAATAAAATCTGCTTTTTTAAATTCAACTTTAACACCAAAAGAAAAGCAAGAAATTTATGAAAACATTAAATCTGGAAAAATAAAAATATTATATGTAGCTCCTGAAGGATTTTTTAATCAATCTTTTCAAGATTTTATCAGAGAAGTAGAAATATCTTTAATTGCAATTGATGAGGCTCATTGTATATCTGAATGGGGTCATGATTTTAGACCTGAGTATAGAAAATTAAAAATATTAAAAAAAATGTTCCCAAATGTTCCAGTTTTAGCATTAACTGCAACTGCAACAAAACAAGTTCAAGATGATATTATAAAACAAATAGAATCTCCTAGAATGACAAAATTTATAGGAAGTTTTGAAAGAGAAAATTTATATATTTATATTAATAAAAAAGAAAATCAGATAAAACAAATTTTAGATATTTTAAAAAAATATAAAAATAAATCTGGAATAATATATTGTGCTACTAGAAAAAGTGTAGACAAAATATCAGAGACTTTAAATGACCATGGTTTTAAAAACATAAAATATCATGCTGGCCTACATAAAGAAGCTAGAGATAAAAATCAATCTACTTTTTCAAATGATCAAGTTGATATAATGGTTGCCACTGTTGCTTTTGGTATGGGAATAAATAAATCAAATATTAGATTTATAATTCATGCTGATCTTCCAAAATCAATAGAAGGCTACTATCAAGAAATAGGAAGAGCTGGAAGAGATGGACTTAAGTCTGATTGTTTTTTACTTTATTCAAGTGGCGATGTTGTCACACAACAATTTTTAATATCAACTTCTGAAAGTGAAGAATATAAAGAAATAGCGAGAAAAAAATTAGAACAAATAGTTACTTTTGTAAAAAATTTAGAGTGTAGACATGCACATATTTTAAATTATTTTGGAGAAGTTAAAGAAGGATTTTCTTGTAAAGATAGATGTGATGTTTGTTTGTCTTCTGATATAGAATTAAAAGACATAACAACTGATGCTCAAAAAATATTATCTTGTATTTTTAAAATACCTTATCCTGTTGGGGTAGGCAC
>Ga0302292_1001922_pt1 | contig 12825 bp, 13 predicted proteins | sample III_Fen_N2_1_FD_194553 | JGI IMG/M metagenome (GOLD analysis project Ga0302292, IMG submission 194553) | Peat permafrost microbial communities from Stordalen Mire near Abisko, Sweden - III_Fen_N2_1 | ecosystem: Environmental > Terrestrial > Soil > Wetlands > Permafrost | place: Sweden: Abisko...
ATCCTATTTCTGCGATTTACGGGCTGATTATTTCCTTGCGAAATTTTCTGTACGACTATAAAATATTCAAATCAACCGAGTTCGAGATTCCGGTTATATCAATCGGAAACATTACTGTTGGCGGAACCGGAAAAACTCCTCATACGGAATATCTGGTTGACTTATTGAGGAAACAATTTACAGTAACAACAATCAGTCGCGGATACAAGCGTAGAACAAAAGGTTATCAGGAAGTTGCTTTTGACTCACTTGCAACAACGGTAGGCGACGAACCCCTCCAGATTAAACGAAAATTTAATGACATTCAGGTTGTTGTTGACGAAAAACGGGTGCATGCGATTAAAAAAATCCAAGTGCAGGAGCCCAGTCAATTGCCTGATATTATTTTGCTCGACGATGCTTTTCAACACCGGAGTGTAAGTGCAGGAGTCAACATCTTACTGATCGATTTTAACCGCCCGATTGACAATGACCAATTGATGCCAGTTGGACGGTTGCGCGAATCGAAATGGCAAATGCGTCGTGCCAACGTCATCATTTACACCAAATGTCCGCAGGAAATTTCGCCAATCACCCGCCGAATTATCATGAAAGATGTCAATCTGCGGCCTTATCAGAACCTGTTTTTTACCACAATGGTTTATCAGCCTCTTGCGCCGGTTTTTCCTGACGAAGCCATTGGAACACCAAAACTGGCATCAGATAAAGTCAGCGTTTTGCTGGTTACCGGAATAGCTAATCCCGAACATTTGCGCAAATACCTGAATACTTTTACCGAGAGTATTACCGACTTAAAATATCCCGATCATCACAACTTTAATAATTCGAACATTCAGCAAATCGAACAAAAATTTATTGGAATAGAGGCTGAAAACAAGATCATCATTACCACTGAGAAAGATTCGATGCGATTGAAGGACATGAATTTATCGCCTTTAGTGAAATCACATTTATTCTATATTCCGCTGAAAATTAAGTTCCTCGACAGCGAAGGAAAAAACTTTGACGAAAAAATTGTAACCTATGTTAGAGAAAATAAAAGCAACCGCGACCTTCATAAGCGAAAGAGTAAAAAAGCCAATTGACGCCGGAATCATTCTGGGTTCGGGTTTGGGCGGACTGGTAAACGAAATCGATGTTGAACTGACCATTCCATATAGTGAAATTCCGGATTTCCCGGTTTCCACTGTTGACGGGCATTCCGGACAACTGATTTTTGGTCAGCTTGGCGGGAAAAATGTGCTCGCTATGCAGGGACGTTTCCATTACTACGAAGGCTATTCCATGAAGGAAGTGACTTTCCCGGTTCGCATAATGAAAATGCTGGGCATTAACACGTTGTTTGTATCCAATGCTTCCGGCGGATTAAATCCTGATTATAAAGTGGGTGACGTGGTAATCATTTCCGATCACATTAATTTTTTCCCTGAACATCCGCTGCGTGGAAAGAACATCAATGAACTCGGAACCCGGTTTCCGGATATGAGTAAATCGTACGATCCCCATTTGCGCAACAGGGCGAAAGCAATAGCTCTGAAAAATGGCATTGCTGTGCGCGAGGGCGTTTATGTGGGTGTTTCCGGACCAACCTTCGAAACTCCTGCCGAATACCTGATGTTTCGTCATTTGGGTGCCGATATTGTTGGCATGTCAACCGTTCCGGAAGTGATTGTGGCCCGGCATATGGAAATGACTGTTTTCGGAATTTCGATTGTGACCGACAGCGGCGTTCCCGGACAAATCGTTGAAATTTCGCACGAAGAAGTTCAGGAAGTGGCCATGAAAGCCGAACCTAATATGACACTGATCCTGAGAGAACTGGTTGCCGGATTATAGCATGAACAATGAGTTTACCTACCGGATATAAGAAAATTCCTGTTAAGACCTGGTTCCTGACTTACCAGGAGGAGTTGCCGTCACTTTCGTTTAGCGGAGATTCGGTAACGATTAGAAAATGGGAAAATCCATCGGCAGCCGAATACCTCGAAATTTACAAAGCTGTTGGAAGTGCCTGGGGGTGGACGGGACGTTTGCTGAAAACCAGCGAAGAACTGACCGAAATTCTGCAATCAGAAAACAATGAAATCTGGCTGTTTTTGTTTGAGAACGAAGTCGTGGGGTTTTTCGAACTGGTGCGATCTGAAAGTGATACAGAACTCGTTTACCTGGGGCTCAAACCAGAATGGATCGGGAAGGGATTGGGGCAAAAATTAATTCGGGCATCGGTTTCCATCTCAGGTCAGAACGGTGAAAAAGTGTGGCTGCATACCTGTGAGCGAGACCATTCTTCGGCTTTACAAGCTTATCTGAAAGCCGGATTTAGAATTGAAAAGGAAATTACATCAATGGAATATTATCCCGAATAAACATGAACCTACCCACTTTTGCCGACATCGAAAAAGCGCACGAACGCATTCGTCCGTACATTCACTATACCCCGGTTTTAAGTTCAAAAAGTATCAACGAAATTGTTGGAGCAGAACTGTTTTTTAAGTGTGAAAACCTCCAGAAAGTTGGTGCTTTCAAATTTCGGGGAGCATGTAATTCGGTATTTTCCCTTTCTGAAGTGGAAGCCAAAAATGGGGTTTGCACTCATTCTTCCGGAAACCATGCTGCGGCATTGGCTTTGGCCGCCCGAATGCGCGGTATTCCGGCTTACATTGTGATGCCAGAAAATGCTCCGGAAATCAAAAAAATAGCTGTGGCTGGTTATGGCGCACAAATTACTTTTTGCACACCAACCCTGGAAGCAAGAGAATCGACCTTGAAAAAGGTAGCTGCAGAAACCGGTGCCACCGAAATACATCCGTACAATTATTTCAACGTGATTTGCGGACAGGGAACTGCGGCCAAAGAACTGATCGAAGAAATTGGGTTGCTGGATGTAGTGATGGCTCCTGTTGGCGGTGGTGGACTGTTAAGCGGAACGGCTCTTTCTGCAAAAGCGTTACTGCCTAATGCCCTTGTTATCGCTGCCGAACCTGCCGGAGCAGATGATGCTTTCCGATCGTTTTATTCCAAAACACTCCAACCTTCGGTAGCACCCAAAACCATTGCCGACGGCTTGCTAACTTCGCTCGGAAGTCTCACTTTCCCCATTATTATGAACGAGGTTGATCAGATTGCAACCGTTTCGGAAGAAAGCATTGTGGCCGCCATGCGCATGATCTGGGAACGGATGAAAATTATCATCGAACCTTCGTCGGCAGTTCCACTGGCAGCCATCCTCGAAAATAAAGTGGATGTAAAAGGTAAAAAAGTAGGTATTATTCTGAGCGGTGGAAATGTTGATTTGGGGAAATTGCCGTTCTAAAAGTAGTCTTTTTTGCCCGACAGTTCAGTAATTAAAATAAAGGCTGTTTGCCACATTTCTTTTGCAGAAAATGGTATCAATGATTTCCCGTGGCCTTCCCTTTCTGAATAATTCCCAGGATACAATCGTCTTTTTATCAGCATATACTTTCGTTTTAATGACTGACTTTACATCACCCCCGATCCATCGGAGTGCGAGATTTGAGGTAATCCCGTAATTTACGATTTGATAAGGATACAGAATCTCACCATTTACTCCATCCGATTCCCAGGATACATAGAGTGTGTCGTGAAAAGAGGTTTTGCTTTTCCGGTCAATTTTTAGGATAAGATCTGTTAGCTTGCGCAACTTGAAAGATAAAAATTGACCATATTGATTGAGTATTGCCAGATCGATTTTATTGTTTGAGAAAGCATATGCAGTATCGCCAACAACGGCAAAATCATAGAGATATACTGTTTTCACTTTCCTCAGGGTATATGCAAAACACCCTAAACTGTCAGTAAAAAACTCACCAACATAAGTGGGTATATACTTATCTTCGCTTTCAACCAATGCATGAACAATTATTTTCCGGTTAGGAACCGGAGCATTCGTTTTTTCATCCAGAGCCTTTCCTTTTAGTTCAAGAATTCCTTCAGTATACTGGCATCCTGTAAGAATTATACTGAAAACGAAAACGATGTAAAGAATGTATTTCATTTTAAATGTTTTATGGGTTGAAATACCATTCAAAATGAGCTAATAGTTTGTCTTCAATAAAAGGTCTGGAATTAAGGGTTTGTATTCCTATCCATCGAATTCAAACTGTTCGCAACCTTGTCTTTTTACAACTTTTTAAACTTCCGGCAAATGAGTTCTAGGTCATTCAATCTCAATTTCAACTGACTTCAAATGCATCTAAACCCTTAGTGAGCCGCGGAATCCACGAACGCCATAGTAAGAGTCAGCTCCATTGTGATAAACGAAGACTTGACTGTAACGACGATCGCAAAAGATGGCACCGCCAAGTTTTCTAATCTCAGCAGGTGTTTTCACCCAGCTCGATGTTTTCGTATCGAAATTTCCAAGCAACTGCAATTCCCGGTATTGTTCTTCTGTTAAAAGCTCAATGCCCATGGAAGCAGCCAGTTCCAGTGCATTATTTTCCGGTTTATGTTCTTTCCTCGAATCCAGTGCTTCGCGGTCGTAACAAAGACTTCTGCGGCCTTTAGGACTTTCCGCAGAGCAATCCTGGAAAATGTATTCGCCGGTCTTTTCTTTGTGTCCAACCACATCCGGTTCCCCACCAGTTCTTTCCATTTCATAAAGCGACCACAGTTTCTCGCTACTTGTTTCCAGCTTAGCTTGTATATTCGCCCATTCAAGACCTGCGTGGCGGTTCATGTTTTTCTCAAAACGGACTTTTAATGTTCTGATTAGTTCTTCACATTGTCCGGACGATAAGTCTTTTTTATTTTCCATTGTCATCATGTGTTATTCTGGTTTGATTACCATAACTGCTATCGTTAGTCCGTGCAAAAACTTGACGCGGGATTGAATGCTAAATAAGCGTATAAACCCCGCCATTGCTTATGAACGCGTGTTATAGCACATTTTTCTTTCTTCTATTTAATTATTTATCAATCCACTTAGTATATAACTAATCCATAAACCAGGTTTTTTAAGCGTATCAAAATCAATCCATGCCGATTTCATATGTGAAACATCAGCTTGCCAGAATCCGTCTTTACGTTGCTTATGTCTCAAAATTTCCAATGCTTCAGCACAACGATTATCACTTAATAAGTTGTTTGCTTTAAGTAACGACAATACTTCAATTAAATTAGATTTATAAGAATAGGGATAAAAATTCTCTACAATAGAAGGTTCAATAGGTTTATCGGATGATAATTTTTTAAACACTCTATGTTCAAGAATATATTCCAATCCTTTTTTTAGTTTATTATCAAGCTCAACAGAACCTCCAAATCTCTTTTTATATTCTGTAAGCGAAATCATTGATTTGACAACTCCATAAAAACATGGGGTGCTTTTCATACAACCTCCAAATCTTGTGTTTAAGTCCAATCCAGTCCAATTGCAATTTAATCCCCTCTCTACATTCTGATATTTAATAATCCAATATATTCCTGTTTCGATTTTTTCTTTTTCTTTGAATCCGACCTTTATAAGAACTGAAGTAATCATAGCGTTATGACACGCCAATAAACCATTTCTATTGCCAGTCAATGAAAAACCTTCGGGTGTATAAGTCTTGTCAATAAGGATTTTTATCCAATCCTGAACTTTTTCTAATTTGTCAATTAAAGGAATTTCAGATAATTCAATTAATCTCCATTCTAAAGCACGGATTCCAACGAATAAATTTAGGTCTTGCTTTGGTTCAATTAAAAGTCGATTTATAAGCTCTGATTTATCCAACATTTCTTTAGCTCTTGAAACGTCTATTTTCTCTCCCTTATCAAAAGCTCTTTTTAAAATTAAAGCTGAATCTTCAATCATATATTTTGTCGTTTAATATGTGCTATAACATAAAAAGCTACACGCAGGGGCGGATTGCGGGCAATTTCCTGTTAAGTCGAAAAACAAACAGAGCGGAAAGATACACCCCGAAAACCCATTGCTGCCGAAAGCACGGTAGCTGATGTTATAGCCTGTGCTATTTTCCTTCTATTTTCAATCTAAATTTCAACTAAGAAGCTATTGCCTTTTCATTGTTACTTTCGAATATACTTCAAAAGGTTTATCAGGTTCGGCAAGTTCAAATGTTTCGATGAACTCGTTTTCATTAATCAGCTGGTAGGTTTCTTTAGCTTTCCAGCCATTAGGAATATTCTCGATGGCTTCGGTGGTAAATACAATAGTTCTTCCGTCCTTAGAAATACTATCAAGTTTATATTGATTCACAAATCCCTCCATGTGAAACTGTCTTAAGATAAAGGTTTTTCTGCGCTTGTCGTAGCTGATATACCCCAAATCCTCATGAACTTCTCCTTTTGGATTTTTCTCTGTCGGAGAAAACGTCGATTTGTTCTTTGCCTCAATAAATCTTCTATTGAAAATGAATTGATACGACCTTTCATAATTTCCATTCGTCCCCTCTGCGACGCCTAAACCATTCCAATTTCCAACAAAATATTTGAAAGGACTCCAAATGCTGTCTTGCTTACTTGTTTGTGCAAACAGGACTGAAGGCATTAAGAATATAACTACTGCCACTAAACCAAGTTTAAAATATTTCATAATCTGAGATTGTTATTTTCTTTGCAAATTAGCGATAATAAAAAAGAATAAGTGATGATTTTTAAGGCTAATAAATTTTCAAAGGGATAATCTGTCTTCAAATTGCATTGGCTATAACATAAAAAGCTACACGCAGGGGCTGCACTTTGATGGGTAGCTGATGTTGGCAGCTGGGCTTTTTATTTCTCAATTGTAATAGATTTAAATTCTTTTCGGTTGATATAGAACTCGTATAGTATCATAAAAAATCCTAGTGTCACAGAAATATCAGCCATATTTACAACACCTGTATGAAACAAGACAAAATCAAAGTACAAAAAGTCTGTCACAGAACCATATAATATTCTATCATAGATATTTCCAAATCCACCACCAATAGCAAAACTTATCCCTATAATCAGAAGTTTAGATAAATTATTCCTTCTCATCAAATAATAAAAAGCAAATCCAATTACGATTAATGGTAATACAATCATCAATAATTTATAGATCGATCTTGGAATTGAGTTTCCCAGTCCTAAAAATGCCCCTGTATTCTCAACCTTGGTAAGAATTAAATACTTACTTATCACATTTATATGGGTATTATATTCAATATTTTGTCTGACAATATTCTTTGAAATCTGGTCACAACTAATATTGGAAATCAATATAACTATAACGAAAAAATTCCTTAATGCTCTTTTTGCTTTCATATCATTGATTTCATTAATCATTTCTGTCTAGCGACTAGCCTTGCTGCTAAGGTAGCTGATGTTATGCACAGGCTTCCTTGTTATTCCTCCGGCTTCCCTTGTTCCCACTGTTTTTTCTTATCTTCTTCTTTCTTTTTATTTGCCCGACTTAATAAAAAAGCACCCAAGACAACTCCTATTAAACCTGCAAAATCAGGACGTCCATTTATTGTTTGGATAATACCACCGTGAGTCGATAAAATTCCGATTACCAAAATAATACCTGTTATTTTAATGGCTTTCTAATTTTGTTGAATATCCTTTGGGACCTCTACAAAGTCAACGGCATCGTTCTTTTTCGAAAATAGAATGATGATAACACCAATAACTGGCGATAAAACGAAACAAAGAACAAAGCTCCAGGCATAGCCAATTTTACGATTTTTTCCAAGTAGCGCAACAAAAGCAGAGATGATTACATGAGAAAAGAGTAATACTTGTTCCATTTTGTTTAGGTTTTAAAAGTTAATATTTAGTTTTCGAATTGCCTCTTCTTATCGTTCAGTTAGTCGTTTTATATTGGTTTTATTCTTTGTTATTTCCTGAAAAAGTGCTTCCGTTCTTTCGTTTTTGTCCTTTATTATTTAAAATTTAAAGCGATGACGCTCTTTCCTTTTTTAAGCTTGTACATAACATAGAAAACTACTCTCCAAAGCCATATTGCGGGCGTTTTCCTGTCAATCTAAAGGACGGGTAGTTGATGCTATGGGCTAGTTGTACTTTTCCCATTATTTTCTCTTTGTTTCTTAAACAATGCAAATAGCATCTAAAGCTTAAATGCATTTAATATCTTTCGACCAATGCTAACTTTCGATTGAGATGTTATATCCTCATACTCTGTTGTTGTGATTTGCAAATCAGCAATATAATCAACAAATGTTCTTTTTATCTTTTTATTTAAATCTCTCATGTTTGTAAACTTTGACACATCAATTTTCTGTAAGAAGTATTCTAATAGATTCTCTGGTAATTGAGTTTCATATTCTTTGTTTACTTTACGTACAATACTATTGACTCTAAACTCAACATATTTTTCTTTGTCTTCATCGTAGAGTAATGTAAACTGACCTTTATAATCAAATCTTGATCTTAACTCAGGTGATATTTTTAGCGGAAAATCTTGTTTGCTTATATTTGAGGTGAAAACTATAATAAAGCCGTTTAAATCAATCTCCTCAGCTAATGAACTGATAATCTTTCCACTCTCAAGTACGTCCAGAAAATAATTAAAAAGAGAGGCATTTGATTTTTCAAATTCATCTATGAGTATAATACCAATATCGGTATCTCTAACTCGAATGAAAATCTCACTATCTTCACTTCCGATATATCCTCTTGAACTACCTATCAATGAACTTAAAGAAAATTCACTGCTATAATTTCCAAAGTTTACCTGAGCTATTTTTTTTTGACCTCCAAGACACCTATATATTGTTCGCGCAACTTCTGTTTTCCCAACTCCAGATTCTCCCAGTAAAAACAAAGACAGAATCTTATGCTCTTTTATTTTGTTGAAAATTCTAAAAGTTTTGACTAATTCATAGAACTCATCTTTAAACTTTTCATGTCCATATAAACTTTCTCTCAACTTCACAAAAAAATCACCTAACTCTTCCTCTGATAGATCAATTATCTTTCTGTGCCTTTTTTTCGTACTAGACGATTTCTTCAAATTACTATCATCTTCTAAGTGCTCCTTAGATCCAGGAACATCAATATCACTAAATTCTAGGAAACAGTATCTTAACTCATATTTGAAAACTTCTTTATGTTTTTTATCTGAAATAAAAATTGTTGAATCATCAAAAAGCCTTAATATTTCCTCGGTAGCATACTGTATTTGAGTATATGTTGCTAAAGTTGTCAAGTCAATGATGGTTGAATTATAATCAAGTACATGAGCCAAATCGTTTTCTTTGATAAAATCAGTAATACTTAGAATTTCGTATCCTTCAGCTCCCTTGATTTCTTTTAGTTCATAAAAGTCTTCCCTTTCAAAAAAAAGTAATTTATCTCTCATAATACTTGTATCATTTTTAAGATGGGATATTCACATTCTGAACTATTGCCAAAAGATCAATGTAATGATACTCTTTGTCGTTGAATCTTGAGCTTCTAAATGAGTATGTTTGAGTGTCCTTACTATACTGACTATCCTGAATTTCATCATCTGGATGATTCACTTTATTTTGCAAATTTGCAAATTCGCCCAAATCCTTGTAGAACTCGAAAGAATTACGTAAGGAATCAATCTTAATTTTTCCCTTATATAACCCTACCAAGGTCACTTTCCCAATAAACAGATCATCAACACTATAAGAACTTTCAAACTCGCTTTCAAATGTAATTGGTATTTTGACTAGTAATTCGTCTTCTATTCCATCAAGATCACCTTTCATTTTATAAGCATAATCTTTAAACATAGAATTGAAGAGATTTGTAAAATCAAAGCCATTGGCTCCAGGAACAGTAAGTCCCTTGAAAGAACCGCTTGTAAACATTTTGACTATTCTTAATTCAGCTTCATTTTCAAGTGATAAATTCACATTATTTATTTGAATTAATTCTCCTTCTTTGATATTTTCAAGAGTAGAAATATTTCTACTCTTCTCAATAACCTCATTTAGTATTATTGATTTTGTGGTTTTAATTTCAAATGTCTCTAAAACTTTTTGGGAGTCAGATCCTGTGCTTTTTGCTTTGCCCTCCAACTCTGCACCAAAGAAATTAAGAAATCTAGCCCCAAGTTTACTTCTCATTTCAAAATCGTTTCCCTCAGAAGATTCGGTTTGTTTTTCTTTACCAAGAGAGATGATGTTACTAAGCATCATCTTTATTTCATAAACTTTAGCGAAGTTTATATAGTATATATTGAATATCATATTTTTCATTGTATCATATTGAATAGTAAGTTTTAAGACTTATTTAACGATTTTCTTTCAAAGAAACACGAATCTACTTAGTCGAATACACTTGCCAATACCTAGTAAATAGCAGCAACTCGATAGTACTTTTCTCTATTCTTTTTCTGTTCTCTTCTGCCAAGATATGCCTTTGGTGTTGGTAGAGTTATCAATTTCAAAGGTGTTTATCGGCTTTGGGCTGAATCGTTCGTGTGTAAATCCCGCTTTCTTCGTTTTCAGCTCAGCCAAAATTAAGGCTATTGAAATGAATTATTGTTATCCAGCGCAAACTATATTTATGTTCTTTAACAAGTGTATTGCTGAATATGAATGATTTCAGGAAGGATGACGATTGATTCAGGATCGGGGTTTTTATTTCACCCCACCGAACGATTGGATAACCGTCAGGCGGGAGAAGTTTGTGTCACTAAAAGTCATTTATCCGTCGATTGTTTTGATTGGTAGATTAGAGTACGAAACTGCTGATTTCGTCGCTCCAATTGCGCGAAGGATCGGAGCCTGCACCTGCAACACGAAATACATATTGCCTGCCACTGGTCAGTCCTTCAATTAAAAGCCGGTGTTTGGTGGTCGTTCGTTTTATCCAGATGCTTGACGCCGTGTTTGGGGCATCGGTGTATTCGAACTCGTAAAAACGTGCATGGCTAAGCACATCGCATTCGGCCCAAATGGTGCCTTTATTATCGCCAGGTTTCAGTGCCAGGCCTGTTACTTTAGGAAGCGGACCTATTGCCGCATGTTTTTTGTTTACATCGAAGCCACTGCTTAAAATAATGGCTTCGTTGCCTTCGCTTACCCGCTGCACATATTCGGTTTCAAGCGTCAACAGGCTGTCAATAATCTTGCGACGGTTGTTTTTAATCACGGTATCTTCGCGGCTTCCACCTTCTACCCGATGTAAAGCAACGATGTAACTGGCATTTGCCTCGGTAATATCCTCCAAAGGGGGATTGGGAGCGGGGAAACTTTCGTTTCCGGTCATTTGTGCAACCACGTGAGTGGCTTTGACGCTTAATTCAAGATCGGTGTACCGACTTGTCGAGAAGTCTCTGATTACTTTAAATGTTTCCATTCGATTGGAGTTATTTGTGTAAGTATCTCGGATAAATGACTTTCGAATAAATTTAATATGTTGATATGTAGTCTGTTATTCAGAATAAAAAACGGTTGATAGGAATGTGCTTCGGGGAAAACGTGTTGAAAAAGCCGTTTTTTTGGTATCAAACGACGGTTTTGTTTGCAAGAGTTGCCTCTACTCTTGCAAGAGTTAAGCCAACTCTTTAAAGAAATGTCGCAACTCTTGTAAGAAATAGGACTACTCTTATAAGAGTTAGTCCAACTCTTATAAGAAATGTGGCTACTCTTTAAAGAGTTGTCGCTACTTGGTATAAAGTAGAGCCTTTGTTTATAAACAAAATCGTTTTTCTTTAAAGAGTAAAGGTTTTTTAGATAAACAAAACGGCAATGTTTACAAGAGTAACGGGATAACGAATCTAAAAAAGTGTTTTTTGTTTCAGAATAAAGCGGCACTATTGGCAGATAAACTGTCAATTGATTTATTAAAGCATTCAGAAGGATGAAAGATTGGTTTTTCATCAGTGTATCATTTGTTTTTCGATGGACAGCAGCCGGTTGGTTGGGCAGGCTGCGAGCTCATGGTAACCTTCATCCCCCTATGTCATGTAAAATCGGTACCACTCGTTTCGTCTGCCGAAACTGATTATAGCAAATAAAAGCTATATTTTTATCAATTTATTTACCAAATGGTAAAAAATTGAGTGGTTTTAAAAAAGATGAAGAAAAATTCAGACCGTGATTGGAATTAAGTAACCGGAAGAATTTAAGCTTGTATTTTGTAAATCGCTCACCCTACGTCTGCAGACCGATGTTTCCTTTTTTTTCAAGAAGCTAGTGTGTATCCGCAAATTCAAATGTCACGAGCCTCCGGCTCTACATGGATTGGGGATGATTATTCGTGTAGATGGAATAAATTCCATCCCTACACGATGAAGCGAGCCTACGGCTCTTACAAGTAAATTCCATAGGGATAATTCATGTTGTAGCCGTGGATTTTAATCCACAGGCATAGATTGTTTACACATCAAAGAGTTACGACGCAACGGAACATTATCGGATGTATTTAATCTGATAATGATGTGGGTACACAGAAGTTTCATATCGATAGGGGAGGAGCCTCGCTTATGCTCATTGTGCGTTTTGTTTAATTCATTCTAAGTTCAATTACCACTCGCCTTTGCTTTCAGTAGGATTGGAACAGCATCGGTGAGCTCCAGAGATTTTACCATTTCTTTGGTGATACTCTTGTATTTTTTGAAATGTGGAGTTTCCCTGTGAGCATTATAGGCTTCTATGCTGGCATATATTTCAAAAATAGTAATCCGGGTCGGATAATCTTTGTCAGCTATGGCATAAAGAGTCAGAACTCCCGGTTCAACACGGACTGAAGTTTCGATTTCTTCCTTCAGTGCAGCTTTATAGGTTTCCAGTTGAGTGGAATCAATTTGCAGTTTGGCCAGACGAATAATTTGTCCCTGCTCCTGAGCAGAAACGTACTCACTTGTAAAAAGAGTCAACACACATAAAGTTA
>Ga0302292_1001926_pt1 | contig 12800 bp, 13 predicted proteins | sample III_Fen_N2_1_FD_194553 | JGI IMG/M metagenome (GOLD analysis project Ga0302292, IMG submission 194553) | Peat permafrost microbial communities from Stordalen Mire near Abisko, Sweden - III_Fen_N2_1 | ecosystem: Environmental > Terrestrial > Soil > Wetlands > Permafrost | place: Sweden: Abisko...
CGCTTAATTTAAACTTATCACACGATCCTTCAAGTTGAGCTTCCGAAGCTCCCTTTGCATCAACGGTAAACAAGCCGGCAACAGCAACGTTCATATCCACCTCGCAGGCACCCAACAATTCAAGCGAAAGTTCAGGTACAGTTAATAATGAATCGGTCTTAATTTTACATGCACCCTTAGCAATTATATTTTTGATGCCGGGAGTAGATATTACAACTTTTATATTTCTGTCAATAAAAATATTGTCGGTATATATTTTTAAAACACCATTCTCAACCTTGGTAATCACTCTTGGAAGGATATCTTCATTACTTGAAACAGTGACTTGTTGTGTTGAATCTTGTTTTAATGTCAACTCAATATTTCCGGAAATTTCAATCGCATTAAAAGCGTCACAGCTCCGAACTTCATCTTTTAAGTTCGAATTATCATCGCGACTCCAATTAATATGAAAAGGCTCACCATCATGATGTAAACGAATGAATGTACTTGCACCTACACTATAAAACATAAACAAGCCTGCTATCCAAAGAATTAAGACCACAAGTGATGCTGTTTTCGAACCGTTATATTTTCCAGAAGCAGCTCTGACTCCCCAATAAATAAGCATAAATATCGGGCAGCCGATAACAAGAATCAAAGAAATAAAAATCATAATAGCATTATCCGGATTAATTGTTCCCCAATTGGAAAATATTCCCGGCGCAAAACTATTGAAAAATGTTGGTTCGAAAATTAAAAAGAACAAAAGGAAAATTAAAGCAGCAACAACAACAACTCCCACAATTCCCAAAATAGCACCAATAAATCCCAATACAACTTTTACAACTAACCGGATGATTGTAAATATTTTATCACCAACCGTGCTTGCTGTTTGTTTAAACTTATCGCTTTCTACATAATTTTTTGCATTGTTCAACTCCGTCTTTATACTATCAATATTCACATCTTCGCCTTGCATTTCAAGACGTTGCGATGCAGTTACAGCTACCGGAGCCACAAACCACATAATGATATAAATAGGGATAAATGTACCTGAAGAAACAATGACTAAAAAGGCTAATATCACCCGCACTATGGTGACATCCAATCCAAAATATGCGGCTAAACCACCTCCTACTCCACCCAGAATAGCATTTTCAGGATCGCGATAAAAGCGTCGGGACTGCTGTTTTTTTTCTGATTTTGGAGCCTTTGGTGTCTTATCTTCTTCCTCATCTTCGCCGGTGTATTGACTTGGTTTGCCCATTACTTCGATAATTTCCTGAACATCGAGCAAGTTGACTACGTTTTTACTCTTTTGAAGTTTTTCGGTAAATAACTCGGCAATACGTGCTTCTATATCGTTCATTATTTCAGCCTTTTCTTCATCAGCCTCAAAATGATCGGCAATTTCGTGAAGATAGGTTTGGAGCATTTCATACGCATCGTCATCAATATGAAAAACGATGTTATTCAAATTTACAGTTAATGTCTTTTTCATAAACGTTAGTATCTATGCGCCTGCAATTTTCATTACAGACAGGTTTCTAATCCTCTTTAATCTTCTTCACTACATTATTGATCTCGTCCCATGCCATCTCCAGTTCGTCCAAAAATGCTTGTCCCTTAGATGTCATTTCGTAGTATTTACGTGGTGGTCCCTGGGTAGATTCTTCCCAACGATAATCGAGCAATTCACCATTTTTCAGTCTGGTAAGTAAAGGATAAAGTGTACCCTCCACTACTATCAATTTCGCATCTTTTAATTCGGCAATAATATCCGAAGTATAAGCAGGTTTTTTTCTCAGAATAAGTAGAATGCAATATTCCAAGTAACCTTTTCGCATTTGCGATTTAATGTTATCTGCATTCATATGTTTTTTAGTTTATATGTTTCTGACTTCGGGCAATATGTTCAGGAGAATAAACACACCGACAATGAAGCGGCAACACTTGTTTAAATACACTGGCTTTAATGGCTTATTTCAGCCATTCCAAAATTTTAATACGGAAAACATACTCATATTTGGCCTGAGTTTGTTCCGAAAGAACTTGAGTCAGATTGCTTTTGGCCTGATAAAGTTCGTAAACTGTAGCACGACCATTTTCATATTTCTGATTTGAAAAACGATAGGCTTCACGACTTGCAACTTCCGACTTTACAGCAGCATCCCAGCGAGCTTTTGCAGCCAAAGCATTTTGATAGGCCTGTTGAATCGATTTTCGCAATTCCAACTTGGTATTTTCAACATCCAATCTGCTGCTTTGAGCTTTAATCTCAGCACTACGAACACCATTCTTCACCTCAAATTTATTAAAAATAGGAATCGATAAATTCAGACCTACACTTGTACTAAGGTTATTCGACATTTGTTTGCCAAAAGCATCGTTAGGCACTCCAGTCATGTTGTAATAACGACTTCCGGTTTGAGCACCTACAGTTAATGATGGGTAATAGTATGATTTTGCTATCTGAATGTTTTTTTCGCTGCTTTGCAAACGAAACTCAGCACTCTTAATTTCAGGACGATGTATTAATGCTCCATCGTACACTGTTTGCGGATTAAGCAATTGTAATTCGGAGTTTAATAAATCTTTAGGTACCACCACGTCGAAAGTTTCAAAATCCTGTATTTCCAATATTTGGGATAAATCCAACAATGAATAATTCAAAGCTTGCTCCGCCTTTACTCTGTTCATTTCTTCTTTCGATTCCTGAGCAATAAGTTCATAAATCTCACCCTCAGCCATTTTCCCAGCACTTACCAGCACTTTACGTTGTTCTACTTTAGTCATGGTAAGATCATGTTGATCTTTAGCTATCTGCAACAACTCTTTATTGAGTAACACTTGTAAAAATGCAGTAGAGACGCTCATTACAAGATCACTCTGCATCTTTTTTAAATCTGCCTCCGAAGCATTTAACTCTGCTTTTCGGGCATCAATGTTATACTTCATTTTCAATCCGTCGAATAACGTTAGATTAGTGGATATTCCGAATGAAGTTTGCGAAGAGTTTGTATTTCTGTATACATTATCAACAGCCAATGAACGACCGAAATTGTAATACTGACCGGCTGAAGCATTCAGATTGGGCAATAAGTCCTGCTTTGATTGTTGATAATTTATTTCGCTTGTTTTACGCGACAGCACTTTTTGTTTTACATTGCGGTTATTCACCAACGCTGTATCGATGCATTGCTGAAGTGTCCAGGCTTGTTGAGCAGAAGCCAAAAGGCTAAAAGAAAGCGCACCAAATAGTATAATTATTTTTGTAGTTTTCATTTGTAATTTACTTGATAGATTAAACACATTAGATTTATGAATAGAGTCAATTCATCATTTTCAAATTGATTCTTTCTCAAATCTATTTATCTTCTTCTTTCTTTGGTTCTTCTTTTTTCTTTTCTAAGATTTCGGCTGCACGAATTTTGTCTTTCGCTTTCAACCCACTCTTAACTTCGATTTTTATACCATCCGACAGACCAATTTTCACTTGTTTTTTTACAAAAGTCTGTGGCTCTTTTTTAGTCATAACATATACAAAAGCAGTATCTCCTCCAAACTCTACACAACTTTCGGGAACAGTAAGTACATTTTCCGATTTTGAAAACACAATTTCGGCGTTAGCACTGTATCCTGCACGAATAAATACATTCGTCGGAACTTTTACAGCAGCCTTCATTTCGAACATAATGGCACCGTTTTCTTCTTTTCCTTTTGGTGATACATATTCCAGTTTGGCTGTTAGTTTTTGATCTTGCAACGCACCAATGGTAATATCCATAGGCATGCCTACTTTTATTTTACCAACTTCCGTTTCGTCCAGTTTACCTACAAAAAGCATATCGCTCATATTCGCCACGGTGGCAATAGTAGTTCCATCATTAAAATTATTCGATTGTATTACCGAGTTACCAACTTTGATTGGAATATCCAGAATTGTTCCAGTAACAGTAGAACGAACCAATGTATTACTGAATGTTTTGGTTTTTGCAGAGATACCATCGCGAGTCAGACTCAAATTATCTTTTGCTGAACTAAATTCTTCTTTTTCGTTGTTATATTGCAACTGCGTCTTCTCAAACTCCTCTCTCGAGATTACTTTATCAGCATATAACTTTGTATCACGCTCGTAATTTTTCTTGGTTTGTTCGAAGGCAATTTCCGCACGACTAACACGCGACTCGGCGCTGTTAAGGCTCATCATATCAGGAATTACCTTGATTTTCGCAATTACATCTCCTGCATTTACGTGGTCACCGGCTTCTTTATACACTTCGGAAATAATACCCGACATTTGTGGTTTAATCAAAATCTCGTTTCGTGGATCCACCTTTCCGGTAGCTACAGTTCGTTTTTCGATCGTCCCGAATTTTACTTCTTCAATTTGATACTTTTTGACAACAGGACGGGATTTTTGCCATAAGAACCAAAATGTCCAAAGCACGGCAGCAGCAACAATAACCAAAAGCGCAATTTTAAAAATCTTTTTCATAATGTACATTAGTTACGAGTTACATGTTACGGGTTTTCGGAAAACGAATGAACCGGTAAACAAGCAAACTGAGTTTATTATTAATTTTTATTTTTTATATTTAGTAATACGATTCGCAATTATAAATTGTGAATTATCAATTAGTTTCTATTCCTCTCTAATAGCTTCTATTGGTTTTATATTCATGGCTCTGTTGGCTGGAATAAATCCGGCTAGGGTTCCTATAATCAACAGGATAAAGAATGCGGCAATGGCTACACTGAAACTAATTTGAGGATCCTTGAAAAACTGATCGCCATGACTCAATGCCATACCTACCAACGAAAGTAAGCCCACGCCCACCATCAATCCGGCTATTCCGGCAATCAATGTCAATATGATACTCTCACTCAGGATCTGGGCAATAATATTCCGTGGTGTTGCGCCCAATGCACGGCGAATTCCGATTTCCCTGGTTCGTTCACGAACGGTTACCAACATGATATTACTTACACCGATGGCTCCGGCAAATAAAGTTCCCAAACCGACAACCCATATTAAAACTGCAATACCAATGCCCAGATACAGGAACATATTAAACTGATCTTCAATATTAAAACCGCCAATTGCCTTTTTATCATTTGGTGCAATATTGTGTTTGGCTTTAAGTACTTCATGAATTTTATCTTCAATTACTTTTACTTTAATACCCGGCTTAGCAGTAACCGCCATAAAATGAACCTTATTTCCCTGATTAAATGCCTGTTGCATAGTACTAAAAGGCAAGACTACCGATTCTTCTGCATTACCGCCAATGTTTACATCCGAAGTATGACGTGCAACCCCTACCACCTGAAAATAGATACCGTTTACTTGAATACTCTTTCCTATCGGATCTTCGTCTTTAGGGAAAAGCACTTGATAAACACGTTCGCCTATCACACATACCTTTCTCATTTCAACGATGTCAATATCATTGATATATCGACCATAAACCATTTTACTTTCATCAATAAGGTTGTACGAAGGATAATTCCCTTTTACGCCATAACTACCTGCTTTGTCGTTACGGGTTACATTATTAGTTCCACCGCCACCAAAAAGTACAGGTGCAAGGTATTGAATTTCAGGAATCTTATTAATAAGCAATGGAATATCAGAATTTTCAAGATTCCAGTTTCGCCCTTTTTTGAATCCTTTGTAAGGTTCAGAAGTTTGTTGTTCCCAAACAAAACATGAATTTGTGGCAAAACCTTCTATTTGCGAACTCATACCGCGCTGAAGTGCCACACCGGCACCAACCATCACCACCAACATAAACATTCCCCAAAAAACACCGAAAGCCGTCAAAAAGCTTCGTAATTTATTGTGCGTAATGGTTAACCATATCTCTTGCCAACGATCTAAATCAAACATATTCTTAGTTGTTAGTTACAAGTTACTGTTTAGTAGACGAGTAAATATTTGTACTTCATTTTTTATAATTACGTAGTAGGTCAATAAGAACTACTCTTCTCTCATGGCCTCTATCGGCTTAATTCTCACTGCTCTGCGGGCAGGCATATATCCGGCTATTACCCCCGAAATAATAAGAATACCTGTTGAGATTAAAACATACGAAAGTTCAACAGTAGGGTTTTTAAAGATGGATGGTCCTTCGGGAGCAGCAGCAGCCGACTGTTCCATTATATAATTAACAACCTCAGTCAGTCCTATTCCCATCATCATACCAACGTAGCCAAAAACGGTCGTGATCAAAATGGCTTCAATAATTACAGAGCGAAGAATAGAAGCTGGAGGAGCACCAATGGCTTTACGAATACCAATTTCGCGGGTACGTTCTTTTACCGACACCAGCATAATATTACTCACACCCACTATTCCGGCAATCAATGTAAAAATTCCTATTATCGAAACAAAAAGGGTAATCCCGGCAAAAATCTGCATTGTTTCAATATAGTCGCGTTGCGAATTCCGAACCCACAACGCTTGTGTATCGTTTGGATCAAACCGTAAACTCTTCGACATAGTTGACTTTAACTTATCGTTGAATTTATCGTTAGACTCTTTGGTTTCCAACCCCTTCACCGTCATGGCTATATTGTAAAACTTTTGATTGGGATTAAAAATATACTGTGCAGTTGTGAAAGGGATATATGCCGATCCATCACCCCAACGTTCTTTCTTAGAGTTGATTCCAATTACTTTAAACATCACCGAGCCAACCTTTACATATTTGCCGAGTGCGGTAGTACCTTTAAACAATACTTCTTCAATCTTTTTATCGATAATAATAACCTTGTTGCTCGATTTCAAATCCAGATTATTGATAAAACGTCCCCCCTTATCATCAAATTTCAGATTGAAAATACCTGAATAGTTGGGATTTACACCTTTAATACTGTACGATCCATATTCACTACCATTGGTTATGGTCAGTTGTTTTTCAATAACACCGGTCTCTGTATCGGCCTCAACCAAGTCTTTATCGATGTCATTAATTTGTCTTTCGCCAAAATTCAGCGACCGACCACTTTTCAATCCTTTGTAAGGCATTGATGATGTTCCCGACCACATCTGAACGGTATTGGTTGCTCTGTCACTAAAATTCGAAGTCACACCGTTTTTCAACCCGTTTCCTGCACCCAGCAACACGATGAGGATAAATATCCCCCACGAAACTGAAAGTCCCGTCAGCACTGTGCGCAGTTTGTTGTGTTTTAGGCTGGCAATTATTTCTTCTAAAGTATTTATTGAAAACATGTTCGTTTAATTTAGTATAATGTCAGTTTCTTATTTTGCGCGAAGGCGCAATCACAAAATACAGGATGGATCCAAAAGGAATAAAGATGACTATCAAAACCATCAATAAAGTATCATTCCCCTGGAATTTGCTATTCACGATATCGATAATGGCAATTATAGGTAAGATAAGTCCCAGAATAACTGCAAATGGTATTAAAAACAAAACAAAAAGTCCCATAATATATATTTTAATTATCCTGTCGGAAGTTAATTTTATTTCTTACGTTCGATATTTTCAATCAAGCCATCTTTGATATGGATTATTGAATTTGTTTCATCTGCAACCGATTTCTCGTGCGTCACAATAATAGTAGTTAAGCCATTACTGTTCAGTTCGCTGAGCAGCTTCATTACTTCCACTGTCGTTACACTATCCAATGCTCCGGTAGGTTCATCGGCCAATAGAATTTTTGGTTTCGAGATAATGGCACGTGCAATCGCCACACGTTGCTTTTGTCCACCCGACATTTCGTTCGGCATATGGTAGGCCCAATCTTTCAATCCCATCTGATCCAGGTATTCCATGGCAATGATATTGCGTTTCTTGCGACTTATATTTTTATAGTACAATGGCAAAGCAACGTTTTCGAGTGCATTTTTGAAATTAATCAAATTGAACGATTGAAAAACAAATCCAATCAACTCGTTGCGATAAACTGCCGCTTGTTTCTCCGACAGGTTTTTAATCATAATATTGTTCAAATGATAATCACCTGTTTCGTAATCATCCAAAATCCCCAATATATTAAGCAATGTAGATTTACCCGAACCTGACGCCCCCATGATGGAAACATATTCACCCTTGTCGATATGTAAATCAATCCCTTTGAGAACGTGCAACGAGGCCTGCCCCATGTCGTACGTTTTGTTGATGTCTTTTAGTGTAATCATTCTTATATAGTGTAATATATGTTACTATTGAATTGCAATTACTGAACTGATTAGCCGCTGGATAACTCAACGATTCATCATTGTTCTTTTACTTTTATTGTAATCACGTTGCAAATATATATGTAATTACAGTACTATGCAATACATAGTACTGTAATTTTCCGAAATTAAATAATAGAAATACATTTACATCTTTTATTATTAGACCGTTATATAATACAAAAAAGATTTAATGTTAACTTTATTTAACATTAAATCTATCTTTAAAGAAAAAAGAGGATATTCAAATTTGATTTGAACATCCTCTTTCATATAAATATTCCTAACGACTAGCTAATCGTTTGTCCGGACAGCATTTATTTCAGAACCGAATCAATTAAAGTAGTCATTCTACTGAATTCAGCCACATCATACAAACGTGTGAGTAAAATTATTTTGCCGGTCTTGTCGATAATGACATTTCGGGTTATTCCTGCTTCTCGCACAGCATACAATGCAAAGATATCTGCTCCCGGATCCAAACCGATAGCATAACTAACAGGAATACTTTTCGCAAATTTGCGCACCGTTTCAAGCGGTTCATCCCTATCAATAGCCAACAGTGCAAAGTTGGGGTTAGACTTGTACTTTTGCCAGATATCTTTTTCGATAAACGGCATCTCCTTCCTGCAAACACCGCACCAACTGGCAGTGAACTGCAGCATCACAAGCTTCCCACGCAAGTCCGACAGTTTTACGGTCGTTCCATCCGTTAGTTTCATACTAAAGTCAGGAGCCATATCCCCCACTTTTACCAGGTAACCACGATCATCATTGGTTTGGGCTGAACAAATACCGGTTATAAGCATTGCAAAAAATAGTATTTTGAGTTTCATTTTTAGTTGTTTTATAAAATCACTTGCAAAAATAAGCATTTCTATCCTATTCTGCACAGCCTTACGTCAAGTAATAGTCATAATATAATTTACGTTTTAAAAACTGAACAGATAGCACTCATTTTTCGGACATTTGCGATAAATACATGCCATTGTGGCTTTTTTAGTGACTTTTTTGGCTTATTAAAGAGTGTGGCTCGTTTATTGTGCAAACAGATACGAGCAGTCCAGCTATGATTCATAACCGAACACGACTCAATATTAATTTATAAGTTTTATTTAATTAAATTGGAGGTTCTAACATGGGAGCAGCAGGAAACAAAAAGCCGAAGAAAGAAAAGTCTGGCAAACACGTGAAACACGTTCCGTCTTATCAAAATGAGACCGAAAAAACAGATCTTGACGACTTCAAGAAAAAGAAATAATTACGCTGAGTAATTATCAAAAAAGACAGAAATGAGGCACATAGTCTCATTTCTGTCTTTTTTTTGTACGGCAAAAAAATTGATTATCTATAAATTTTATGCCAAAGCTAAAAACAAAATGTTGCTTATATTTGTTTAAAGATTATCAAAGATTTCACATATCACTTCACTATAAAGTTCCAAACAAGTTCTCCGGTGTATATTGTAGTTAGATTTTCCAAATAACTTTAAATATAAACATTATGAAAAAAAATTGGCTTTTACTTGCAGTGCTTTGCATTTTAATGGGTGCTTTTGTTTCTTGTAAACAGAAAAACCATGAAAAGAAAGGAATTATTATTGCAATTATTCCAAAAGTAGATAACGCCATCTTCGACCAGGTCAAAGAGAGTGCATTAAAGGCGGGCAAAGAACTGGGAATTGAGGTAACATGGGAAGCTCCGACTTCCGTCGATAAAAACAAACAAAAAGAGCTGATTGAAAATCTTATTCGTTACAAAGTTGATGGTATATTAATCAGTTGTAATGATGCAGAGTTTCTGAAAGAACCTATTAATGAAGCTATCAAAGCGGGCATAAAAGTAGGAACTTTCGACTCGGATTGTCCCAAAAGCGAACGCTTATTTTATATCGGAACTGATAATAAAAAGGCCGGAAAAGTATGCGCCGAAACCATGATGAGTATGTTTGAAAAGGCTCATAAAACTCCTAATCAAATCGTTATGCTCAGTGGTGGAGTGAGTGCTGATAATATGACCGAAAGAATATCGGGTTTTAATTCAGTAATCAGCCACGATAAAATAGCCAAAATACTCTACACCTTCGAAATGCCTGAGTATGGCAGAGAATTACTTACCGATAACTTATCCCGCAACAAAAATATCAATGGTGTTCAGTTAATGTGGGGTGTACCCATTTTAAATGGAGTTGACAGCATTCCTGCATTGTCTAAATTTATGAAAGCAGGTGGTATTTCTGTCTTCTTCGACGTTTCCAAACCGTTGCTTAAATACATCAAAGAAAATCCTAATTGCGCCACTATGAAACAAGATTTTCATTCCATGGGTCATGTAGGAGTAGAAAATCTATACAATGCCATTGTTGGTAAACCTTACGAAATACAAATTCTGTACGATGTAAAAGTCGTTGATCACGATAATGCCGAAGCAGAAATGGCAAAATTATAAAGCATAGAATAGTTTATACAAAAAAGGGTTTGACATTTATTTGTCAAACCCTTTTTTATACTTGCAACTACATATTATTTCTATTGTACCCAAACAACCGGTTCTCCTTAATATGATTGAAAACAGCCGTAGGCACACAATCCATGAAACGATCATCGCCATTCTCTATCAGTTGAGTGATATGCTCCGACCGAATTTCCAGACTTTTGTAAGGGATAGTTTTAAGAATAAGAATCTTCTTCATTGCGTTCAGATATTGCCAGAGCAATTTATTCACTTCCGAAAAATGCGAATCGTCGGGATAAACTACTTCACCCGTCTGTGTATCGATATAGGGATATAGATACACTTTCACGTTTTCCTGAAACAGCGCTCCCATGGCTTCGAGCAAGCCACCCCGCAAATCGGTATAGCTCGAACTCTCGAGTATTTTATCGAAGGTTGGTAAACCGATAACGATACGAAGCTTAATCATTTTAAACTGCCCAAAATAATTCACCAGTTTGAAAAACCGGGTAAATCGGGATATCATCACACTCTGTCCCATGATATTCAGCAAGTCCACCCGGTGTAGAAAATCCTTTTCGTCCACTTTCTCGTCCTGCATAAGCGAATTGAGCGACATCTCGCAAAAAGCAATCGTATTGTCGGGTCTGTAATTTTCATCCCGCATAAAAATGGCCATGCTATCGTGAATAAAATCCATTCCCAGTTTGTTGATGGGTCTAAAATTTCCTCTCAGCAGCAGCACATTTTTTTTGTACAGCATATCACTGGGCTGTTGCACTTTCCCCGATTGATCAAACATAATGGCCGGAGTCATATTATTACTCACCAACATAAGGTTCAACAGCCGGTTGTCCACCCACTTCATATCCGGGCCGTCCACATACACATAGTCCACCTCTACCCTATCGGCGTCCAGATTATCAAGCAACGAAAGTAAAATTGTACGGGGGTCTTCCCAGTCGAACAGACCGCCGTAAATCAAATTAATGCCCAACGCACCAAGCGTGTATTGTTGCAACAATGTATCATTTTCGTGCAACTTTACATGGATAAAAATCTTATTGGGGTGATATCGATCAGTACCTTCCACCGCTATACCCAACCAACCGTTTCCATGATTGGTCTTGGTAAAGTTGAGCGTTTCCACCGTATTGGCAAACGCAAAGAATTTACGGCTGTTCTTTTTATCCAGAATTTCGATCAATTCGCCGTATTCATAGTCCACCATTTTGCACAATCGATCTTCGGCCACGTAGCGCGACGGTGTTCCCTGATTGTAAAAATGATCGCTGAATAACTTGTCGTAGGCCGAAATGGATTTAGCCACCGTATTCGAAGCTCCTCCTGCCTGAAACAAATGCCGTGCAGTTTCCTGTCCGCCACCTATTTCGGCAATGGCACCATAATACTTCGAATCAATATTGATATGTACCGACTTTTCTTTCGTACTCAGCGTGTTTGCCATATATACCCGATAATTTTAATTGTTATTATCATTCTAACAACGCAAAAAGGAATTCTGTTTTATTGGGGCCACATTTATTCTCAAAAAAAAATAGTAGCACACCATTTAGTATATTTCAAGCATGGTTTCAGGTTTTGCACCTTCATGTGCTAATTTCTTCATGCTGTAATGACATCGCACCATGCAGTAACGACATCGCACCATGCAGTAACGATATCTCATCATGCAGTAATGATATTGCACCATGCAGTAACGATATCGCACCATGCAGCAACCATATCGCACCATGCAGCAACCATATCGCATCATGCAGTAACGATATCGCACCATGCAGTAATGATATCGCATCATGCAGTAACGATATACTAAGTAAGATCTTAATTATACTTAGAAATCTGTTGACCTTGCTCCAAACGGGTTTTAGATGCCCATTGGCTGATAGTATCGTATGCATCTTGAATTACGGCATCCGGATAACCACTCATTTTCAATATCTTGATAGCATTAAATGATGTCAATTTACCGGGTTTCAGCAAATAATCGAACGCCACCTCAGTGGAGCTGATATGTTCGCAAAAATGGTAGAGCGCATATTGGGCATGCAACAACTCAGCCAGTTCAATATCGTGTGTTGACACAAAAACAAGATTGTCGTTCTTTATCAATTGAGCCAGTACCGCCTTC
>Ga0302292_1001928_pt1 | contig 12791 bp, 10 predicted proteins | sample III_Fen_N2_1_FD_194553 | JGI IMG/M metagenome (GOLD analysis project Ga0302292, IMG submission 194553) | Peat permafrost microbial communities from Stordalen Mire near Abisko, Sweden - III_Fen_N2_1 | ecosystem: Environmental > Terrestrial > Soil > Wetlands > Permafrost | place: Sweden: Abisko...
TTGCTGGAGAAGAAGTGTGTGTAATCGCTCCACATTAACTCCAATATGATATTCCATGCTTTGCTCGTTTACTTCAGGATCGCCAAAATAACCCGGAAATAAAATGGAACGGGCAGTTAGAACCACATCTTTCAAAATATCGGCTGAAGGCATTGAGTCTTTTGCCCCACACTGGTGACATATATCTTTGAAACCTTCGGGTTGTGAAAGTTTTTTTATAGTGTTTAACAATTCTATATTCATAATTCAGCGTTTTTAATTGGTCAAATCAAACATAATGTTCTAAAGCTTTTATAGCGTTATTTAATCGCTGATTGCCAATGCCTTTTACAATAACATAGGGTTTTAAAGTTTGTTCAATTTCTCGTTTATACCAGTCAAAAAAGAAATCGCGATCATTTCCGTGCTCGCGTACCGGATCAGGTTCCCACGGTAGATCAGGAGTACAAAGTAAATATAAGTCAAAAAAAACGGTCTTCATCCGGTCAGTCAAAAAAGCGGGTACTTTGCCGAAGCAATATTCAAACCATACTTTGGTAATTATCAAATCGGTATCAAAGAAAACAAATTTTGCATTTAAGTCAGTGCTTTCAATTTGCATTTCCTGTTCAATTTGCTTTAAAGCGATATTGCTGACGTCTTCAAAAGTATATGGTTCTTTTAGATTTTCAACATATTGGCGTGCGTATTCAGGCACCCAGGGAACTTTGTAGTGTTCTGCCAACTGTCGGGCTAATTCAGTTTTTCCGGTTGATTCGGGTCCGAGAATGGCAATTTTAATCATTGACGAAAGCCTTTTGCTTTTTTTATTTATCTTTGTGGCAAAAAAATATGCGCAAATTTACGACTTTTATTCTGCTTTTGAGTACGCTTTCGATATTTACTACTCAACTTTCAGCTCAAAATGCGGATGTCAACCTGCTGAAAAGCATAAATAATATCTCAGGAACAGTTGGTTTCTCCAAATTTATATCGAATACTACTACTGAAGTTGGAATTGGAGTGCCGGTTGTGATGGGTGCTGTGGCACTGATAGAAAAAGATGATGACTTACTCAAAAGCGCTATTTACGTTGGAGTAAGTATTGGTGTTGATGTGGTAGTAACCTCAGCTCTGAAAGAAATTGTCAAGCGTCCACGACCTTATGTAACCTATCCTGAAATTCATGCCTACGAACCTGAAACATCGCTTTCATTCCCTTCGGGTCACACGTCCTACGCTTTTGCCACGGCTACAGCATTAAGTCTGAAATACCCGAAATGGTACGTTATTGCTCCCAGTTATTTGTGGGCATGTACTGTTGGTTATTCTCGTATGAATCTGGGAGTTCATTATCCGACCGATGTACTTGCAGGAGCTGTACTTGGTGCAGGAAGTGCCTATGTTACTTATAAAATAAATAATTGGTTTTGGAAGAAAAATCAGAACAAGAAATTGATCGCTATGCAGGCTTATCAATAAATGAACAGATTGTTTAATCCGTTCATTTATTGAGTTTTTTGTTATTTCTGAACAATAAACTTTTTGACAACATTTTGCGAATTATCTCCTGATAGTTTGGCAATGTAAACTCCGGCAATTAATTTACTGAAGTCAACCTCGGTTCGATTATTTAAAATGGATTGCTCTACCAATTTTTGACCGTTCAACCCGTAAACTATTAGCTTATTATTTCCAGTTAACTGACCTACCTCCACTATTAAACTTTTGATTTCCTGATTTGGATAAATATTGAAATCGGCATTTGTTTGAGCTAAATTTACATCGGTAGTTACACTCTGTATTTTTGCTCTACCAATAATGGTAGAAGGAAGGATAGCTGCAGTTAAATTCGGATTGTATTTATTTGTTGACCAACCAACTACCGTACCGCAATTTCCGGCGTTCCACATATTGTTCAACACACCATTATTGTTAGTATAGTTTACCTCATTGTTGGAAATGGTAATGTTGTAAGTATTAATATTGTACTGTTTATAGGCTGAAAGACCAATATTGTTGAATGGCAATTGCTGACCAAAGATTTTATTTCCGGTAATAGTTATGTCATTACCCGATGAAACCGTAATACCATATTGACCAGGATTTACAAGAATATTATCTTTTATCAAAATGTAGGATCCACCCATATCTCCGGCCATAATTCCACCACCAGAAGTAGAAGGACCTCCGCCTCTAATCCAATTACCAACTACCTGAATTGGATCGGTTGCCGTTCCATTTGACATATACAAACTTATGGCATCCTCAGGACTGCTTTGTCCAATAATATTTTCACCGCTGTTGTATGCAATAAGATTTCCAGTGCCCGATACATTACCAAACTGCACCAACTGCCCGCGTGGCATTGGTCCCTGTACGTTTTTAATATCGTTATAAGTTACTTTGATACCCGAAGCTTGATCTGCCACAACACCTGTAGCTATTTTCTCCATCGTGCAGTTTGTAACCGTAATATTTCTACAATTGCAGAGATAGACTCCTTCACCAAGCGAGGGCCCTAGTTTACAATTTTGTATGGTAATATTGGAACAGTTTGAGAGACTGATGCAGCGTCCGTTTGCATTGGAAATTTCCAGACCACTAATTGTTCTGTTTGAAACATTCTCCAGAACAATCGGAGAAGACATTTGATATGGTCCAGCATATGTGGAGCCTTGGGAAAAAGTATAGCAATGAATTAAAAGTAGAAGCAGTCCACTTACTAAAAAGTGTTTTTTCATGGATTTAATTGTGTTTGAATAAGAGTTAATTATTAAGAAATCACAATAAAACTACCGTATTATTTAAGGTGTCTGAAAAAATATTTAACCGTTGTTCATAGAATCTAAATCGTATAAGTTTGGACTACAAAAATAATAATAATTATAGAAATGTATCGCATACAAATACACGTAGAAGTATATTCTACATGCGTAGTATTATTTACTACAAGTGTTGTACTTAACCATTTTACTTAATCATTTTTAATCGAAATTTATTCAATAAAAGCCTTTTACAAAAATGCAATTCAATCATCTCTATCTATCTAAATAATAAACAAATATATACTCACAAAATTCTTGATTGAATTTTAGCTATATAAAAAAATGAATTGTTCTTTTACATATTACGCATTGTGAAAAGAACGAAACCATTATCATTTTAAGCAATATTCAATACCAACGTTTAAAAAACCGAATCTAAGAATTAAATATTTAACATATATTATCTTTAATTTTGAATTTATTAATATTAAATGGCTGAAAAATATCTGCAAAGACCATTTTTTAAAATTAAATACATTTTTATATCTATTAAGTATTATAACAAAATGTGTTTATTCTAAAGGTTTAGCGACAAATTGAACTAGAAATATTGTCATATAGAAATATGTAATGATAACATAGTTATAATTAATTTCATTTTACAGAACTTTCTTTCCTAAATTATTGTTCTAAATGTAAAAATGGTTAGAAAATCACACATACTTTGAACTCGAATTAAAAACTGGTGTTTTAGTATTATCTAACCTTCCTTAATCTATCTGAACAGAACATTGTGAGATTGAAGTTTGCAATCTAATTTGGCTTTATTCATAAGTTTCATTTAAATATCACCCTGTATTTGTTTCTCATAATTTAATAGATTCTGCTGACATTATTTTAATAAATGTATTTAAGTCTCAGATGAATCTACCCAATATTTAAGCTGAATTGTCCTGAAATCAACCGAAAAAAAATTAAAACAAATATTTCAATAAAAAAACTATTATGAAGCAAACAAAATTAACTCTAAAAACATTACTCATTCTGAGTATTCTGATTTTGAGCTCATGTTCAACTGTAAAGAAACTCGCCTACTTTCAAAAGACAGATATAAAAGCTGATACAACCAAGCTGAAAGCAAAATCCGTCCGTTTGTTTGATACGCGTATTAAACCCAAAGATCTTTTGAGCATTACGGTTGTAAGTACTGAGCCAGAAGCTTCCCGTATTTACAATTTGGTTGTACCTCAACTTGCCGAACCCACTACGACTTCTAACATGTTATACTCTCAACCATCCTTGCAGTCGTATTTGGTTGATAATGACGGAATGATTGATTTCCCTGTATTCGGAAAAATCAAAGTGAGCGATCTGACCACTAAAGAACTTGAACAACAGCTTGAAAAGAAACTTTTATCGGCATTTGCTAAAGAGATGCCAATCATCACTATTCGATTAATTAATTATTCAGTGAATGTTTTAGGCGAAGTAGCAAGACCGGGCAAAATTGTTACAACCAACGAACGGTTAACTATTTTTGAAGGACTTGCTTTGGCCGGAGATTTAACTATCTATGGGAAACGAGATAATGTTAAAGTACTTAGAGAAAAGGCCGACGGTACCAAAGCTTATATTACAGTTAACCTGAACGATAAAAACATAATCTATTCACAGGCTTACTACCTGGAACAGAATGATGTGGTTTACATTGAACCAAACAAATCCCGTTCAAATTCATCAAACTACGGCACAGCAGAATCGTTTGGAATCTCAGCACTTTCTGTGGCTTTCTCCGTGGCCAGTTTGGTTTTTACTATCCTAAAAAAATAAAATTACTAATTCGATTATATTACAGTAAATCATTTATTTATGAGCAAGAATAATAGCGAAGAATTTGACGAACCGATAGATTTCCTAGGTTTCTTTATTAAATATTTCTCACATTGGAAATGGATTCTTATTTCAATTTCAATTTGTGTTGTCTTTGCGCTGGTATATCTAAAATTTACGTTACCAAATTATGAGGTGACAACAACCGTCCTTTTAAAAGATGATCAAAAAGGTGGAGGAACTGCTGAGTTGAATGCTTTCAAAGAAATGGGATTGTTTACCCAAAAAAACAATGTAGATAATGAACTTGAAGTTCTTAAAACTTCGACATTGATGCAAAATGTGGTCAGAGAATTGGGAATTTATGTGAATTACACACAACTAGCAAAGTTTCAAATTTTAGATCAAATTGGAATTGATACAAAAGACCTCAACATTGGAGCTTACAAACAAAAAGTTCTTTACGGTTCAGAGTGTCCATTGCTGGTTAGTTTACCTAAAGATGTGCTCGAAAATATGACTGAGGCTATAAGTTTCAGGGTATTGGTTCGTCCATACGGTGAATATGTTTTCACTGGAACTTATCATGGGGACAAATTCAATGTGAAATCCTCAATTTCAGAAAATTACGTTAAGCTGCCATTTGGAAAAGTGAATTTGGCGAGAGGAAAATTCAAACCTACTGAAGATATGCTCATCGACGTGGTGATTGAGAATCCTCTTGCCAAAGCACAAGATGTTTTGACCCAAATTAAAATGGAACTCACTTCAAAAACTACTTCTGTTGTCAATATATCCATGCAATCTAATAACATTAGGCTTGGTAAAGATTTCCTGAATAAGCTTGTTGAAGTTTATAATCGTGAAGACCTGAGCGATCAGGCAGCAATGGCGGCTAAAACAGCCAGTTTCATTGATGACAGGCTTATGACTTTAACCCGTGAACTTGGTGATGTTGAATCGCAAGTAGAGAATTACAAACGAGTTCAAGGGATTACGGACATTAAATCGCAATCGGATATGTTCATCCAACAAACTGGGGATTTTACCCAAAAAAGGCTGGAAGTTGAAACTCAGCTTGCCATTGTAACCGATATTGATGATTATATGAACAAAAAAGAAAATCGGTTTCAACTACTGCCCGCTTCTTCAGGAATTAAAAGCGATGGGCTAAGCGAACTGATTAACAATTACAATAAGCTGGTTTTAGAACGAAATAGACTTTCGAGAATTGCTTCTAGCAGCAATCAGGCAATGATAAACATTACAGCGCAAATTGAATCAATGTTCAGCACAGTACAATCCAGCATACGCAATGAAAAATCCAATTTACAAATTGGTCAACGGGATTTGATGGCTAAAAACAACGAAAACAAAGCGTTTATCAGAGCCATTCCACGCCAGGAAAAGGAATATACTGAAATCAAACGGCAACAAGGCGTTAAAGAAGCGTTGTTTTTGTTCTTGCTTCAAAAGAAGGAAGAAAAATACCTGAATGGAGCTGTGGTAGAACCTATTGCCAAAATGATTGACAATGTGCAAAGTACCGGTGCTCCGGTATCGCCTAAAAAAATGCTTATCCTTTTGATTTCTGTTGTGTTGGGATTGATATTCCCGGTTATTGGAATAAAAATAAGAGAATTGCTTCGTTATCAAATTGAATCAAAAGAAGAGCTGGAAGAAATTTCAAATGTGCCTATTTTGGGTGAAATTCCGCGTAATGAACTAAAAGACAATGCCTTTATAAATGAAAACAACACTGATAGTTTTACGGAAATGATTCGGCTGTTGAGAACTAATCTACTGTTTGTTTTGAATTCGCCTGAAAGAAAAGTAATTAATATGGTTTCGAGCATAAGCGGTGAGGGAAAGACATTTGTCAGTATAAATCTGGCTTTGAGTTTAGCTTTTCTGGACAAAAAGGTACTTCTTGTAGGGTTGGATATTCGTAAATCCATGTTGGCTGAGTATCTGAAAATGGATAATAATTCGGGAATAACCACATTCTTATCAGGTCAGTTAGGACAAAATGATTTGATTAAACCTTCGGGGATTCATCCAAATTTGTCGGTAATTCCTGCCGGTCCCGTACCGCCAAATCCGAACGAACTACTTGCAAAACCGGTTTTGGATAAACTGATCGTAAAGCTTCGCGAACATTACGACTATATAGTTATTGATACAGCTCCGGTTGGAGTAGTTTCCGATAGTTTCTCACTGAATCGGTTAGCAGACGTGAACTTGTATTTAGTAAGAGCAAAATATACTCCAAAGAAAAATATTCAGGATGCGACCAACTTATATGCCGCTAAGAAACTGAATGATATGTATTTTGTTCTGAATGATTTTGATATGAGTAAAAACGCTTATCGAAAAGGCTATGGAAAAAAGTATGGTTATGGTTATGGCATTGGAAAAAGAAATCATTACACTTACGGATATGGAAATGAGAGTAAAAAGTAAGAAAGTTATGTAAATTCATAATCTGTTTCAAATTGGGTTTTTATCCGTTTATTCACTAATTATTTATGACAAAATTTCAAAAGATATTAAGCATCAACTGGTTGTATAGCATTTACTTCAATTTTCATTATTTGCCTGTGAAGCAAGCGATGAAATTGCCAATACTGCTATACAAACCCAAATTGATCAAATGTAAAGGTGAAATAGTGATTGATAGTGAAACGATTAAAACCGGAATGATTCAGTTTGGCGAGTATCGGGTCTCATTATATCCTAACAAAGGCCTTGTTTGGGAGAACCATGGCGGAAAGGTGATTTTCAAAGGAGAATGCAGTATTGGCAATTCTTCGTTTGTTTCAATTGGCGATAAAGCTGTTTGCACATTTGGGAATAATTTCAAAGCCAGTGCAGGTTTTAAACTAACTTCGCACTATCGGGTGAATTTTGATGAAAATGTGCTGATGGCCTGGGATGCGATAGTTATGGATAGTTCGTTTCATAAATTGAAAGATATGAACGGACAGTTTATCAGCAAAGGTTACTCTCCGGTTCATATTGGCAAAAACAACTGGATTACGACCCGTTGTATGATTCTTAGCGGAACAAAAACACCCGATTTTTGTGTCATTGGTGCAGGATCAATTTTAAAAAACGACTACACTCATTTCCCAACACATGTTTTTATAGCCGGAAACCCGCCTGAAGTAAAGAGTAAAGATATTTGGATTGATTTGGCAGATAATGATATTGCTGAATACATGTAAGTTAACATGCAATTTTATCCGTTGAGATAGGGTTAAAAAAAACAACAAGTGAATTGAAGAAAGCAGGTTTATTGCAAAATTTATTAAACCATACCGATGAAAATTAAAACGAATTTCATATACAGCACTATTTTAACCGTATCGAATTTTATTTTCCCATTTCTGACATTCCCCTACACTTCGCGTGTTCTGGGAGTTGATAGTATCGGGATATACAACTGGGTAAACGGAATTATTCAATATTTCATTTTGTTTTCGATGATGGGAATCGGTATTGTCGGAATTCGGGAAGTGGCTAAAAACAAAAACAACCCTACCGAACTAAGCAAAACCTTTTCTACACTGTTGACGTTAACCATTCTTACCACCGTAATTGCCTTAGTGGTTTTGTTCGTGCTGATTGCAACGATTCCTAAATTTGGCAACTACAAAGAAATGTTTTACATCGGAGCGGCCAATGTATTAATCAATCTCTTTTTGGTAGAATGGTTTTTCAAAGGAATTGAAAATTTCAAGTTCATTACTGTTAGGAGCATAATTGTAAAGAGCGTATATGTCATTTCTGTTTTTGTTTTTGTACATCAAAAGCAAGATTATTTTGCCTATTATATTCTTACGGTGACCGCTGTATTTCTTAACGCATTGCTCAATTGGATTTATTGCAGAAAATTTGTTCACTTCACATTAAAGAACATAGATCTGAAACCACTGCTCAAACCTTTTCTGATTTTGGGCATTTACCTGTTATTCAATTCTATGTATTCTACTTTCAATGTTGCTTACTTGGGTTTTGTGGGTGGAAACAAAGAAGTGGGATTCTATTCCACCGCAACCAAGTTGTACGCCATTTTGCTGGCATTTTTCTCAGCCTTCACGGGAGTTATGCTCCCTCGAATCAGCGCACTTGTTGCCGAAAATAATTTCAGCGAAATCAACCGTTTGATTACTCGCTCGTTCGATATTTTGTACACTTTCTGCTTTCCGATTATCATTTTCTTCGTGTTTTTTGCACCACAAATAATACAAATTATTGCCGGTGCCGGTTACGAAGGTTCTATTCTGCCTATGCGTATTGTAATGCCACTTATGATAATAATCGGGACAGAAGAAATTCTTATCATTCAGCTACTTATGCCATTGAACAAAGACAAAGCAATATTTATCAATTCGGTGATTGGTGCCGTTGTTGGAATAACGCTGGCAGTGATTCTGGTAAAAAATTTACTCAGCGTCGGTTCAGCCATTGTTTGGGTTTGTTCGGAGTTTTCGATACTGGTTTCGGCTAGTTTTTTTGTAAAAAAATTTACCGGGATTAAAATTCCATACAGAATGGTAACTCTGAAGTTTCTGTATGCGGTACCTTATATTTTTATCTGTTTGGGGTCGCTGTATGTTTCTGAAAACGCAAATATCAAATTGTTGGTAGGCAGCGTGGGTTCGTTGCTATACTTCATTCTGGATGATATTTATTTCTCCAAAAACAATTTTATCAAAGCCAATTTATTGAGTAGACGTTCTTAATTTAGAGAATATGGAAAGATTGAGATTGAAATATTTTGATTTGATTAGTGGATTTTTTATGATTCAAATCATTGTCATGCACATACTTCAGTTTTCGGCTAATTTTGACGATCAAATTTTCACCGTGATTATGCGGGTTTTGTTCTTCTTTATGCCTTGGTTCTTCTTCAAATCGGGTTATTTGTACACTGCTCCGAGAAATGGATTACCTGCGTATTTACTGGATAAATCGAAAAAATTACTGATACCATTTTTAGCATTTACGTTAATTGGGTTTGTCTTTGCTTTTCCATTTGAACTGATAACTTCCGACCGATCCTTGTGGAGAATGCTGCTTTCACCTTTGTTTGCTATGGTTCGCTGGGGAAACGGAGGCGATGGAAATTTACCTATTTGGTTTTTACTTTCATTGTTTTTTGCCTTGACAGGATTCAGTTTACTGGACAAATTTAAGCTGAAAGTCCTGATTATTTTGTTTCCGCTGGCAGGTTACGCTTTGTACTATTATAACATTGCATTACCTTTGGGTTTGTCAAATGTTTTTCTGGGTATATTCTTTCTGTATGCCGGATACATTTTTAGAAATAAAATTGAGAAATCGAAGTTCATTGTGGTATTCCTGATAGCTTGCACCCTGATTTTCATTGCTTCGCAATTATTTTGGTTCAGTAGTTTGGATATGCGTATCAATTACGTGACTTCAGGAAACTATTTTGTTTATCTGATTTCGGCACTTTGTGGGTTAGGATTGATTTATTTCGTGGGCAAGAAGATTGACGACATTAAGTCGATAAATTATATTGGTGAGAATTCAATGGTTTACTTTGTAGCCCACTGGCCGATATTGCTTTTAGCCAAAAATATTATGTCCCATTTCGGTTACGAAACAAAAGGTTACCTCTTTGCAGGTATTTTGGCAATCACAACATTTGTCATACTCCCATTTTTAATAAAAATATTAAACGTAAAAATGAAAGTCCTGATTGGGAAATAAAAAAGTATAAGGATTACAAACAACCCTATTATTTTGCATGAATAAATTTATATATATACTTGTTAGTCTGATATTTGCAGTCAATTTTTGGAATCTTTCAGCCATTGTAAATTCGCTCTCACCGGATATCATTCTGGTTCTTTCGTGGGGTTGGATTTTGAGTGGTATTTATTATTTCAATGAAACAAAACGCAGAAAAGCACTGAATAATTACAGGTATAACAAAACTGCTGTACATATTCTTGCCGGTGTATTTATTTCCATGGTTTCAGCCTATTTTTTTGGACATCAATCGTTTATGACAACTTTTGTTGCACAACGAACCATTTACGGGTTTATGCTTCTGCCCGCCATCCTGTTTGTTCAACCCACCGAAAAAGATATAGTAAAAGCCTTGAAGTGGATATCCATTGGCACCATGGTTGTTTGGGGACTGGTTCATATTAATCCGCATTTGGTGCAGTTGGACAAGGAAAGTATGGAGAAATTTGAAATGGGGAAACAAGACTTGTCGGCGAAACTGGAGTTCTATGTAAATGGTATTCACCTGGTGGTTTTATACCTGTATTTTAAAATCACTGAATATATTGAAACCTTTTCGTGGAAAGTTTTCCTAGAAGCAGGTTTCATAGTGCTTTTCGTTATTTTATATCAAAACAGAAGTTTGATTTTGGGTGTGGCTCCGGTTTTTATTTATTCCATAATTCGTTTCAAATCAAAATACAAAAGCTCTATTATCATTGCCTTATCGGTCATTTTAGTCGGGATTATAATTCTAACGTCGGATGTTTGGTTATCCATGTTTACGAGCACGCAAAATAACCTGGGGGAATCGGACTACAACCGTTGGAAATCATTGTATTACTATTTCTTTGAATATTCTCCCAACTGGTTTTGTTACATTTTTGGGAACGGATTTCCCAGCGGAGGAAATTCGTCACTTGGTGTTTTGATGTGGAAGAACTTTGAACGGGGAATTTTTGCCAGCGATTTGGGAATGATTGGCATGTGGGTAGATTATGGAATAATTCCACTCATAGCCATTTATGCTGTATTAATTAATGTGTTACGACGAAAATATATGCCCCTGGCTATGAAGTTTATAAGTCTTCATATTATTTTGGTACCTACGATATTTCACTTTTGGACAAATCCAGGAATCGCACTTTTTGTTTTAATTATCTATCTGAATGCGCATTACACTGAAAAGTATAAAAAATTATTAAAAGATGCTAGCGATAATATTAGTCAATTATAAAGATGAAGTCAGAACTGCGGTTTATGTAAAGGAAGAATTGAGTAAAATCAGTATTCCACATTATATAATTGTTGTAAATAATTCGTCAACTCCTGAAAGCGACAACAAACTTACCTCAGACTTAAATGCGGTATTAACAACTGACATTCAGGCAAGACCGGTTGTTTCAGAATGCTATATCATCTCTCAACCGGAGAATCTTGGATTTGCAAAAGGCAATAACCTCGGGGCAACATTCGCATTGCAACATTTTAAAATCAATCATTTTTTAATTTCCAACAACGATATTCGTTTTATCGACAGCAATGTAGTTGAAAAGTTAGTGGAACGATTAGATTCATTGCACAATGTTGGATTGATTGGACCGAAAGTAGTCGGTTTGGACGGACGAAAGCAAAGCCCAGAACCTTATCTCTCCATTTGGAACAGATACGTTTGGATGCATTGGCTAACTCCGTTTCTTTCCACGAAAAAGAAAGCTGAAATGTTTAAACTCGACTACTCCGAAATAGCGGAAGAAGGCGTTCATTACAAAATTATGGGATCGTTTTTTATTGTAAAAGCTGCCGATTTTCAGGGGTGCGGTTTGATGGATCCCAATACTTTTCTGTACAGTGAAGAATTGATTCTATCCGAGCGACTTAAATCCATCGGAAAATACAATTACTATTTTCCACAAGTAGCAGTTTTGCATGAACACGGACAAACCATCAACCAACATATCAATCATCGGAAATCAACCATCCTAAAATTTAAAAGCGAAAGTTATTATTACCACAAATACCGCGGTACTTCAATGCTCAGCATTTATTTTGCAGGCTTATTTTTTAATCTTTTCCTTTATCTCAAGTCGAAAACCAAATAAAATCTTCAATATGCGAGTTTTATTTTTCACCCACCATTATTTAGATGGAAACAGCGGAGGCAGTTTTGCTTCAAGAGCTTATATCAATGCGTTTGCAGAAATTGCAGATTCGTGTATGCTTATGTACCCTGACAGAGGAATACCCATTGACCAATACATTCATAAAAAATGTGTGCTAAAAGGAGTTGGCAACAACCGCAACAACATACAGAAAGTAGTTGATATTTATAATGGTAGATTGCATCGCTATTATGATGTGATGATTCCTCAAATTAAAGAATATAAACCTGACATTGTGGTTTTTGACAACAGCCGTACAACGGCAGGAATGCTTCAGGCTGTAAAAGAT